>Ga0209137_1000572_pt1 | contig 38314 bp, 38 predicted proteins | sample SaaInl5LU_22_DNA_FD_184642 | JGI IMG/M metagenome (GOLD analysis project Ga0209137, IMG submission 184642) | Marine microbial communities from expanding oxygen minimum zones in the Saanich Inlet - ESP_105LU_22_DNA (SPAdes) (version 2) | ecosystem: Environmental > Aquatic > Marine > Intertidal... | reverse complement strand
TCTAACGATACAATAAGATGGGTGACAAGTGGAGCCGAAAGAATGAGGTTAGATTCTGCTGGGGGATTAGGAATAAATACATCAACAATAACGTCAGGTAGAAGATTAGACGTAAATGGTAATGCTTTAATTAGAGACAATATTTATATAGGAGCAACTGGAGGAACTAATGCTGTTTACTCTTTAGAAATAGGTCAAAACAGATCTGGTAATGGTATTGCTTTAATTGATTTATCTGGAGATACTACTTACGGAGGAGATTTTAGTTTACGTATTATAAGAGGAAGTACTGGAGCGAATGCAACATCACAGATTATACATAGGGGTACTGGAAACTTTTCTATAGATACTTTAGAAAATGCCAATATAATATTAAACCCAGGCTCAGGTAAAGTAAGTATTGGTAGTACTAACCCTAATAATAAACTTTATGTTGAGAATAGTGTTGCAGGTCCAGTTGGACCAGGTAGCCTAGCTGTTATCCATGGGTATAACACAAGTACAGATACTACTTACGCTAACTCTGTTGGAGTAGCTGGCACATCGCTTACGACGAATGGTAAAGGTATATACGGTGAAGCCACTAACGGCGGTTGGGGTGGTTATTTTATCGGAAAAGGATATTTTTCATCTACAGTAACAGCAACTAACTTCATACTATCTTCTGATAAAACATTAAAGGATAATATAAGTGATATAAACACTGATCATATAGATGTTAACTGGAAGAACTTTGAACTGAAGTCAGAACCTGGAGTTAAAAGAGCAGGTGTTATCGCTCAAGAGTTAGAAGAAAAACATCCAGAGTTTGTAAGAACAGATAATGAGGGTATAAAATCCGTTGCATATATAGATTTGTTAATTGCTAAAATAGCTGAGCTAGAGGCTAGATTAGAAAAACTAGAAAAATAATGGCAGTACCAAATACGACTAACTTTACATTACTAGATGTGGTAAACGAAATAAATCCACCAGATAGATCTCTTAACGGGTGCTTTGTTGCCTCAAGGTCATCAGGCTTTGTATCATCATACGCAGGTTCTAAAAACCAGTTATCTAACTTTAGGGGATATAATCATAGTTCAACATATTATTAAAATAAATGAATATACCAAAAAAAATACATCAAATCTGGATTGGACCAAAAAAACTTCCTGAAAAGTATGTTGAAATGACAACTGAAATTAAGGAAATGCATCCAGATTGGGAATATAAACTATGGACACACGATGAATTATTTAATGACTTATATAAAGACGATATATTTTTACAGGCATATATAAAAGAGCCAGAAACTTTTAAGTGGGCTTTTATAACAGATAGAATAAAGTTATTGTTATTAAGAGATTTTGGAGGAGTTTATGTAGACGTGGATGCTAAGTATATTAAATCTTTTGATATAGTTATGGACAAGCTAGAAGATAAGCATACTTTCTTTGCTGGTATGAAAACTTTTGACGTACAGTCATCGTTAATAGAATGCGCAGTATATGGAGCAGCTCCTAATAGTAGACTTATTAACTTATGTTTAGATTTTTATACAGACACAAGATGGGCGCACGGGTGTATGGATTTCAGTAATGTTATTATTCATAACCTGGAGGATGACGCTTTACTGTTAAACAGTAAATATTTTTATAGCTTTGAGGAATTTGATCAAACAATAGTATTACACGAACCAGAGGAGATAAGACTTTATTCTCATTCAGAAGAAAATAGTAAAAAAGAAGAATATTAAAACAAACAATTATGATTACTTACAAATGGATTTTTAGTGCATTCGATTGCAAAGTTAGCGAAGAAGGAATGCAAGATGTTGTAACTACAGTGCACTGGAGGTATAACGGAACAAACGAGGATGGTATATCTGCAGAAGTATACGGAGCGCAATCAGTTGGAACACCAACACCTGATGCATTTACCCCATATCCAGAACTTAGCGAAGAGCAGGTTATTGGTTGGATGGAGAGCGCTATTGATATGGAAGCTATGAAAGCAAATATAAGCGGACAGATAAACGCTATAGTGAATCCAGTTAATGTTACACTACAAGCTCCTTGGAATATTAGTGAGTAATTTGTATGTAAGATTTTGTAAATTCAAGTGATGATAATCTTGTAGTCAAATTAAATCTAATTAAATAAAAAAACATGACAGACAAAATTGTCAAAAATCTTAATTTTGGCGAAGACGCTAAGATTAAAATATTTGAAGGTATAAATAAATTAACAAAAGCCGTTAGCTCTACACTTGGTGCTAGCGGTCAATGTGTGATATTAGAGGACAGTAACGGAAGACCTGTTATAACAAAAGATGGTGTAACAGTTGCTGATTCAATAACGTTATTAGATCCTGTAGAAAACATGGGTGCTACGCTTTTAAAGGAAGCTGCTAGAAAAACTGTAAAAGAAGCTGGAGACGGAACGACAACAGCTACAGTACTAGCTCACTCAATACTTAGTAAAGCTTATGAAGCTTCTAAAACCGGTAATATCAGAGAGATAAAGAATGGTATAAATACAGGTGTAGAAAAGGTTATAAAATACTTAGAAGATAAAAGTATAGAAGTAAGTGGCGATATGCTTATGGATATTGCCACAATAAGCTGCAATAATGATAGAGAATTAGGAGAGATCATAGGTAACGCTTTTAAAGCCGCCGGAGAAAATGGGGTTGTAGTAATGGAACCTACAGACACTGAAGAAACTACTTTTGAACTAGTTGATGGTGTTCAATACGAAAAAGGTATTACAAACTCTCATTTTGTAACAAGTAAAGAAAAAAGAGTTGCTGAATTAGATAACCCACTAGTATTACTTGTTGAATCTCCTGTAGAATCCATAAGACAAATACAGTCGGTATTAGAGTATGTTATAGCCAATAATAAGCAGTTATTAATTATTGGTGATTTAGATCAAAAGATAACAAGTACTTTAGCTATGAATAAAGTTAAAGGAAATATAAAAGTAAATGTTATAGACGCTCCAACTTATGGAGTAAATAAGAAAGATGTATTATCTGACTTAGCTGTATTGACTGGAGCTACTGTTATAAATGAAGACTTAGGTGATGACTTGGATATAATTAATCCAGATTTATTGGGAGCATGTTATAAAAGCACAACTAGTGATTACGAAACAATACTACAGGTAAATACAGACACTGAAGAGGTTTTAAACTTAATAGAAAGTGTTAAAGCTCAAATAAAAGAAGCTAAGTCTCCAGGTGATGTTATAAGACTAGAAAGGAGATTATCTAGATTATCTGGTAAAGTAGCCGTTGTAAAAGTTGGTGCTAATTCTGAAATAGAATTAAAAGAGAAATCTGATAGAGTAGAAGACGCAATATGCGCAACTAAAGCCGCTATTAAAGAAGGTATAGTTTCGGGAGGTGGCGTTGCTCTTTTAGATGCTTCTAGTAAAGTTATACCAGAGAACAAAGGAGAAGAGTTGTTGTTAGAAGCAATTCTAGCGCCATTTAAGAAGATATTATCAAACGCGGGTGTAAACATACAGGTTTCAGGAATAGAAGGCGTAGGATATGACGTAATAAGTGGTGAGATGGTTAATATGATAGAAAAAGGTATTATAGATCCATTATTGGTTACTAAAAGCGCTTTAAAAAATGCTGCATCAGTAGCAACAACTATATTATCTACAGACTGTGTAATTAATAATTTAAGAATTGGAGATGAAAGCGGTAGGTAATAACATACTAGTAGAAAAAATAAAAGAAGGGCCAGTATCTAAAACAACAGGTGGATTACTATTAACGGAGTCACAAAGACAAGATGTTAGGTACAAGCAAGCTAAAGTTGTAAACTGTGGAGATCTTGTATCTGTCATCAAAGAAGGAGATATTATATTTTACGATAAGCATGCTGGGCATAAGATTGAAATAGGCGACGCTACATACGATGTTATAAGACTACAAGACGTTGTTATTGTTTTATGAGAATAGAATCTAGTGACATTAGGGATTTAAATCTATTAAAACATTATAGGATAATTAGGAAATGGGCTTGCAGGAATAATGATTTAAATGACGCTGATTTAGAGTTACTTATATATCTAGATTGTATAGACATGTTTACTAAAGACGATTTTAAAAAAGGTACATATTCTTACAGTTGGGATAACCGCAGATGGAATAGAATGTTGAAAGAAAACTGGATAACAGTTTGGAGAAAACGTCAAGGTGCTGATCAGAAGTTTAATATATATAAAGTTTCTTTTAAAGGTAAACAGTTAATAAGTAGAATATACCGTATGATGCTTGGTAAAGAAGATATTCCGAGTAGCCAAAAAAGAAATAGTATAATGAGAGGCAAAACTTATACAGATAAAGTTTTAGCAGTCTCTATAAAGAACGTAAATAAAGATAAAACAAGGTAATATGCAAAACGAATTATTAAATGTAAACCCATTAACAGGTATGCCTGTTGAATATACTACAACGCCACCAGTACCATCGAATGAACTTGGTATGGCAAAACCAGTATTTAACAGTGCGCAGCAAGCTACTGCTCAAGGAGTTTTTGGAGATGTTACACAAAGACAAGCTTCATTAGGTAATAATACTCCGCTATTTAAAAAAGCTTGCGGAAGTTACAAAAAATAAAAATATGGAAAATATGAAACAACAAGCGCGAGGATTGGTTGGTGAAAACACTTTATGGGACGGTCCACTTAGCCAAGCTGGAAGGCCACATGGAAAAGGTTCTAGTTCTGGGGCAAAAGGTATGAAGCTAAAGTTAATGCAACCATGTGGTTGTATTGGTGACTGTAGTTGCAGTTTATCTACGCCTGTAACTTCTAGAGCAAAAATGTAAATATGGCAGCTAAAGTCAACAAAGCTGAAATGGCTTGCAATAAGCCTAAAAAAACACCTGGCCACGCAAAGAAATCACATATTGTTAAAGCTTGCTCTAATGGAGTGGAAAAAATAATTAGATTTGGTGAGCAAGGAGCTAGTACAGCTGGTAAACCTAAATCTGGTGAATCTGACAGAATGAAAGCTAAAAGAGCTTCATTTAAAGCTAGGCATGGTAAAAACATAGCTAAAGGTAAAATGTCCGCTGCTTATTGGGCAGACAAAGTTAAATGGTAACGTATGGGATATAAGATGAGAATGGGTAAGTTATCTATGGATAACACACCTATATATCAATTAGATTTAGAAGATGGCATAATGGGCCAAGCTAATAGGAATGGTTCTATCGCGCTTAATTCTAATCTAGATCCTAACACACAGAAAGACGTAATAAAACACGAGAAAATACATCTAAATCAAATGAGTAGAGGTGATTTGGATTACGATGACAAATACGTTTATTGGAAAGGAAAAAAACACCCAAGATCTTCTATGGATGAAGGCAATAAGAAATTACCTTGGGAAAAAGAAGCTTATAACAAAACAAACAAAAAATAAAAAAAATGAAAACACCTTTTAAAATGAAACCAGGTAGAGGTAATATGCCTAAGACAGGAAAAGATATTCCTTTAAACATGAAGTCACCAATGTATATGGAGGGTCCTGGGGATGAAGAAAAAAAAGCCAAAGTTGGAGAAGTTCCTGGTATTGATGAAATAAAACAGAGATTTAAAGACAAATATACGGTTTCTCCAAAAAAAGGTAAAATTAATGAATATACTTTAAGAGATAAATCTGGATATAGTGTATCTTATAAGCCTGGAAAAAAAGTGGAAGACAAAAGCAAAGATATTGTTGATATATTAAACGTGTCTACTAAGGATAAAAAATAAATTATATTTGTTTTTTTTAAACCAGTCATAATTGTGAGTAGAAAAGAAAAAATAGATTTATTTCTATCTAAATGGATAAGTAGAAAACTAATAGTCTTTGTGATAGCTTCTGTCGCTTTATTTGGCGGAAGTATCGAAAGCAATGACTGGGTAATTGTAGCAACAGCTTATATATCTTTACAAGGAGTAACGGACATAGTTGAAAAACTTTATAATGCTAAGAAATGAGTTTAGATGACGTAAGACTATATACACTGAACGCTTCTGCAATGGCGGTTTCGTTTACAAACGCAGAGAGAGCATTGAAAATACTTTTACTATGTGTTTCGATAATTTACACTGTGCTTAAAATTATTGAAATGAAAAACAAAAAGAAAGATGAAACTAACTAAAAATTTTAGTAAGTCTGAATTTGAAAGCAGAGATGGTGCAGAAATGCCGAAAGAAGTGTTAGCTAATATTAAAAAGCTAGCAGAGTGTTTACAGGTAATAAGAGATAATACCGGAAAATCTATAACAATAAATAGTGGTTATAGAAGCAAATCACATAACAAAAAGATCGGAGGGAAACCAAAATCACAACATCTACTAGGTATTGCGGCTGACATTGTCGTGAAAGATTATATTCCAAAACAAGTTTACGAACTTATAGAATTATTAATAGAAAAAGGCGAATTGCCTGAAGGTGGTTTAAAAGCATACGATACTTTTACTCATTACGATATTCGCGGTAAAAAAGCTAGATGGTGATAAAAAAAATAATCTTGCTATTTTTACTAGTTGGTTGCTCTTCTAAAAAAACAATTACTGAGTATAAAGATAGAGTCGTAAACGATACTATTATTAAAACAAGAACAGAAGTTTTAGTTGAGAGATTTACAGATACAATTACAGTAAATCAACCTTGCGATAGTTTAGGCAATTTAAAGCCGTTTAAGCAACTTATTTCTACACCACAAGGTAAAGTATCAATACAGGGGAAAAACAACGTTATAACTGCTGAAATTGATTTAAACGCATACAAAGACGTTTTAGAAAAAGAATATAAAAGCAAGCTGGATAAAAACACTGTTATAAAAGAAAAAGAGGTAATTCGTTATAGAACACCTCTTTGGTTAATTTTACTATGTCCAATACTTTATGGACTTGGATATTTAACTGGAAAATTTCTATAAAAGTGTGTAACTATAGTAACATAAACAAATTAAATTAAATAAAATGAACAAAATTAAAGAAGATCAATTAGAAAGAATCGTAGATCAAAAAAAGAAATTAGATCAACTCGTGTTAAATGTTGGTATTGTTGAATCACAAAAACATTTTTTACTTCACGAAGTAGCTGAAGCAGAGAAAGTTATGAGTGAAATCAAGGCTGAATTAGAAAGTGAGTATGGTGCTGTATCTATTAATTTAGAAACTGGGGAGTACGATGAAATCAAAAAAGACGTAAACAATTTAGAAGTAGTTGAATAATGTCTAATATTATAAGAAAAATAAGTATAGGTTCTGACTACAAGAATGATGCGATGCATTACTCAGTAGGTCAACAAGTATATGGCGGACACGAAATATCGCATATACTACATGAAGAACATACTAATTCTTATAGTATATATATCAAGAAAAACAACGAGATACTGCCATGGAAGAAGTTTAATTCTAACATGGCTATATCCGTTGAATATGATTTAGAATATTAATGAGAAGTGTTTATGATTTTATAGTAAGACCTACTAATAGCAGATATGCTAATGAAAAAAATGTAGGTGATAAAAAACTATTGCTTAACACAAGTATAGAAGAGTTTAAGTTTATAAACAGAGAAGCTATAGTAGTATCTGTGCCATTATTTTTTGATACACCAATAAAACCTGGTGATAAAATAATAATACATCACAACGTTTTTAGAAGATATTACAATCAAAAAGGTAAAGCTGTAGATAGCAGTAAGTTATTTAAAGATGATTTATTCTTTTGTCAACTTGATCAAATATACCTTTACGAAAGAAATGGCGAATGGTTATCTATAAACGATAGATGCTTTGTTGTTCCAATAAAAAATAGAGATGTTTTTTCTTTAGATAAAGAAGAAAAAAACATAGGTATACTAAAAATAGGTAATAGTAATTTAAAATCATTAAACATAAATCCAGGTGATTTAGTTGGTTATAAATCAAATAGAGAGTTTGAATTTATGATAGATAATAAAAGACTTTACTGCATGCAATCAAATGATATTTTATTAAAGTATGGATACGAAGGAAACGAAGAGGAATATAATAGAAGCTGGGCAGAAAGCTGTTGATGAGTTAATTCAAGTAGCTAAAGAAAAAATAGTAGATTCAGGTGATGATATTACTGCTGATAGATTAAAAAACGCAGCAGCTACAAAAAAGCTAGCTATTTTTGATGCTTTTGAAATATTAGCTCGTATAGAACAAGAAAATGCTTTACTAGAAGAAAGTATAAGTGGAGTTAAACAAGAGAAAACTTTTAAAGGTTTCGCTGAAGGAAGATCCAAATAATGTATCAACAAACTTTAATAAAAACTCTAGAAGATTACGTAAAACCAAGCTTGCTAGATAGAAACAATAGGTACAAAAAGTGGACTAGAGGTTATAATGCTGATATTGACGCCGTTATAATAAGTAATGATGGCACTATAGGTGAAGTTGTAGAGATACAAGATCTAAAAATAGCTTTACCTTTAAAGCCAAAAAAAATATACAAATGCTCTGAAGATAAGAAAGAGCAAATGTGGAACAAGCTAGAGTACCCAAAAGAACTTTCTAAAATAAAAAGCGTTTTTGATTGGGAAAAACATACCAACGAATTTAAAGAGAGATGGTATGACTATATAGATACTGAGTTTAAAAGAAGAGACGAAGGTTTTTGGTTTTATAATAATGGTATACCAACGTATATAACTGGCTCACATTATATGTATTTGCAGTGGTCTAAAATAGATGTAGGTGCTGCAGACTATAGAGAGTCAAATAGAATATTTTTTATATTCTGGGAAGCTTGCAAAGCCGATAATAGATGCTACGGTATGTGTTACTTAAAGAATAGACGATCTGGATTTTCTTTTATGGCTTCAAGCGAAGTAGTTAACCAAGCTACAATATCTAGTGATTCTCGTTTCGGTATATTATCTAAGTCAGGTAGTGATGCTAAAAAAATGTTTACAGATAAAGTCGTGCCAATATCGATTAATTATCCGTTCTTTTTCAAACCGATACAAGACGGTATGGATAGACCTAAAACAGAATTAGCTTATAGAATACCAGCGTCTAAATTAACTAGAAAAAAATTAAACGAAGGAAATGTAGTAGAGGAACTTGATGGTTTAGATACTACTATTGACTGGAAAAATACAGGTGACAACTCTTATGATGGTGAAAAACTAAGATTATTAGTTCATGATGAAAGTGGAAAATGGGAAAGACCTGATAATATATTGAACAACTGGCGTGTAACTAAAACAACATTAAGATTAGGTTCTAGGATAGTTGGTAAGTGTATGATGGGTTCAACATCTAACGCTTTAGATAAAGGAGGTAGTAACTTTAAAAAACTTTATGACTCTTCAAATGTTAAAAATAGAAACCGTAATGGACAGACTAGCTCAGGACTATATTCTTTGTTCATACCTATGGAATGGAATTACGAAGGATTCATTGATACTTATGGATTACCTGTATTCGAAAAACCGAAAAAAGGTACTGTAGATCCTAGTGGACAAGAAATAGAATATGGAGTAATAGAGCATTGGGAAAATGAAGTTGAGGGATTGAAAAATGATCAAGATGGTTTAAATGAATACTATCGTCAATTCCCAAGAACAGAAAAACACGCTTTTAGAGATGAAGCTAAATTATCTTTATTTAATTTAACAAAGATATACGAGCAAATAGATTATAACGAAGATCTAAATAATTCTAAAATGGTTACTAGAGGTAGTTTCCAGTGGGAGAATGGAGTTAAAGATACTAGGGTTATATTTACACCTAACTCAGACGGAAGGTTTTTGGTATCTTGGGTTCCTCCTATAGAATTACAAAATAGCGTTTTGATTAAAAATGGCGGTAAATATCCTGGTAACGAACACATTGGAGCTTTTGGTTGTGATAGTTACGATATATCAGGTACAGTAGATTCAAGAGGATCCAATGGGTCTTTACATGGTTTAACTAAGTTTAGTATGGATAATGCTCCTGCTAATATGTTTTTCTTAGAGTATATTGCTAGACCACAAACTGCTGAGATGTTTTTTGAAGACGTACTAATGGCTTGCATATTTTATGGAATGCCAATATTAGCTGAAAATAATAAACCTAGACTTTTATATTATTTTAAAAGAAGAGGTTATAGAGGCTTCTCAATGAATAGACCAGACAAAATATATGGTCACCTATCAACAACAGAGAAAGAAATAGGAGGAATACCTAACTCAAGTGAAGATATAAAACAAGCTCACGCTGCAGCTATTGAAACATACATAAATGATTTCGTTGGAGCAACAGAAAGAGGTTATGGTAATATGTATTTTCAAAGAACGTTAGAGGATTGGGCTAAATTTAATATAAACAATAGAACAAAGTTTGATGCAACTATTAGTTCTGGATTAGCTATAATGGCATGTAACAAAAACAAGTACACGCCAGTGTATAAACAAGATAAAAAACCTGTTTCGATATTTTTTGGTAAATACGATAACGAAGGTCACGTTTCAAAAATAATAAAATAAATGATTTACAAAAGCGTAAACAGCACATTTCCAAGTCAGGTAGTACCTGATTCCGTAAAGCAAAGTTACGAGTACGGGTACGAAGTAGGAAGAGCTATTGAAAATGAATGGTTTAGAGGTGACCGTGGTGTAGGTGCTGGCGGAAGATTTGGTAATAACTGGCAAAACTTTCATAGACTTAGGTTATATGCTAGAGGAGAACAGTCTATTCAAAAATATAAAGATGAGTTATCTGTAAATGGTGATTTGTCTTATCTTAATTTAGATTGGCAACCTGTAGCCGTTTTGTCTAAGTTTGTTGATATAGTAGTAAATGGAATGACAGACAAAGGATATGAAATAAAGTCTTTTGCGACAGATCCAGTAGCTCTAAAACACAGAACAGATTATACAGAAGCTTTAGCAAGAGATGCTTTCGCTAGAGACTTAATAAAACAAGCAAAACAAAATTTAGGTGTAGATTTAAGGTCTACAACTATTAGCGAAGAAGATTTACCAGAGAATAAAGAAGAATTAGAGTTGCACATGCAACTAAATTATAAACAAGCTGTTGAAATAGCTGAAGAAGAGGTCATAAACAATATATTAGACTTTAATAGATATGAAGAAACAAAGAAGAGGTTAGCTAGTGACTTAACTATTTTAGGAATAGCTTGTACGAAAACTGACTTTAATTTGTCCGAAGGTGTTACTGTAAAGTATGTTGATCCTGCTAATTTAGTTTATTCCTATACAGAAGATCCTAATTTTGAAGATATATATTACGTAGGTGAAGTTAAAGGAATTTCTTTGCAAGAACTTAAAAAGCAGTTTTCTAATTTAACAAATGAAGACTTAGAAGAAATACAAAAATATCCTGGCCAACAAAACTACACTAGACAACACAACGGTCAAGATGACAACTATGACACGGTACAAGTTTTGTACTTTGAATACAAGACATACACAAACCAAGTATTTAAAATAAAACAAACAGATCAAGGTCTTGAAAAAGCTATAGAAAAAAACGATGGATTTGATCCACCTGAAAATGATAGTTTTAGTAAAGCTTCTAGATCTATAGAGGTTTTGTACAGTGGAGCTAAAATATTAGGTCACGATAAAATGCTAAGATGGGAACTAGCTGAAAATATGACTAGACCATATAGTGATCAAACTAGAGTAGAAATGAATTATTCTATATCTGCTCCTAGGATGTACAAAGGTAGAATAGATAGCTTAGTAAGTAAGTGTATTGGTTTTGCTGATATGATTCAAATTACACATCTAAAAATACAGCAAGTACTATCTAAATTAGTTCCTGATGGTGTTTTTGTTGATGTAGATGGTTTAGCTGAAGTAGACCTAGGTAATGGAACTTCATATAACGCTCAAGAAGCGTTGAATATGTACTTCCAAACTGGTAGTATAGTTGGAAGATCTTTAACTCAAGACGGAGATATAAATAGAGGTAAAGTACCAATTCAAGAATTAAACGCGTCGTCAGGTATTGGTAAAATACAAGCTTTAATACAGACGTATCAATATTATTTACAAATGATACGTGATGTAACTGGATTAAACGAAGCTAGAGATGGCAGTATGCCTGCTAAAGATTCTTTAGTTGGTTTACAGAAATTAGCAGCAGCTAATTCAAATGTAGCTACAAAACATATATTACAATCATTAATGTATATCACTGTTAGAACATGTGAGAACATAAGCTTGAGAGTTTCTGATATGCTTAGTTTTCCTTTGACTAAAAACGCCTTAATGAATTCTATAAATACGTTTAACGTTGGAACATTAGAGCAAATGCAGTATTTAAACATGCATGAGTTTGGAATATTTTTAGAGCTAGAGCCAGAAGAAGAAGAAAAAGCACAATTAGAAAAAAATATACAAATAGCTTTACAGACAGGCGGAATTGATTTAGATGACGTTATTGATATACAGCAAATATCTAACCTTAAATTAGCGAATCAAGTATTAAAACAAAAGAAAAAGCAAAAGATAAAGCAAGCAAAAGAAACTCAACTACAAAATATACAAGCGCAAGCTCAAGCAAATGCGGAAACTGCAGAAAAAGCTGCGTTGGCTGAAGTGCAAAAACAACAAGCATTAGCTCAAACGGAGTTGCAGATAGAGCAAGGTAAATCTCAGTTTAAGATACAACAAATGCAACAAGAAGCTGAGATCAAAAAACAATTAATGGCTGAAGAGTTTAATTATCAAATGCAGTTGGCTCAAGTAAGAGCTAACGCAGACAAAAGTAAACTAGATGCTATGGAAGATAGAAAAGACCAAAGAACTAAAATACAAGCAACTCAACAGTCCGAGTTGATTGACCAAAGAAAAAACGACTCTTTACCAAAAGATTTTGAATCATCAAATAATGATGTTTTAGGTGGATTTGGTTTAGGTGGATTTGAACCTAGGTAAAATTTAAACTATTTAATTATATTATATCATGGAAGTAAAACAAGAAGGAGATTTCAAAATGAAATCCAAACCTAGTAAACCAAAAAATTTAGGTAAAAAAAATGAAATAACTAAGGTAGAAATACCAAATACAGCTCCAGAATCTCAGGGAAACGTAATACCAGAGGTTACTAAAGTTGTAATTAAAAACGAGGAAGTAGATGCCATTCAAGAACAAAGCGCAGAGAGCGGCGTGTTACGCACAGAACAACCCGAAGTGGAATTGCAAGAAGTGGGACAAGGAAACGAAAGCACCGCTGAAAATGTTGCTCAAGAGCAAATACAAGTAATTGAAGAAATAACAGCTGAGCAGATCGCGGAAACTTCTAAGGATCTTAAAGAAGCTATAGCTGAAAACAAGCAAACAGGTAAACCATTACCTGAAAATATAGAAAAGTTAGTTTCTTTTATGGAAGAGACAGGAGGAACGTTAGAAGATTATGTTAGATTAAACGCTGATTATTCTAACGTCAACGAAGAGACTTTACTAAGAGAGTATTATAGAAAAACAAAACCTCATTTAGACGAGGAAGATATAAACATCATTTTAGAAGATTTTTCTTATGACGAAGAGCTAGATGATGAGAAAGATATACGCAAGGCAAAAATTGCGTTAAAAGAGGAAGTTGCTAAAGCTAAAGGTTTTTTAGAGCAAACTAAGAGTAAATACTACGACGAGATCAAGTTGAGACCGGGCGTAACTCAAGAGCAACAAAAAGCTGTAGACTTTTTCAACAGATACAACGAAGATCAAGAAAATGCACAGAAAAGGCATAGTGATTTTTTACAAAAAACTAAAAATTTATTAAACCAAGATTTCAAAGGTTTTGATTTCAACGTTGGTGAAAAAAGATTTAGATATGGAGTAAAAAATCCTAACGAAGTAGCTGAAGCACAATCTGATATTTCTAATTTTATAGGGAAGTTCCTAGATAAAGAAGGAAATGTAGCAGATGCTGTAGGTTATCACAAAGCCATTTATGCTGCAAGAAACGCTGACACAATAGCACAACATTTTTACGAGCAAGGTAAAGCTGACGCGGTTAAAGATGTTATTGCTAAATCTAAAAACATAACAACAGAACCTAGGCAAAATGCAAGTGGTAGTGTATTTGTTAATGGATTAAAAGTTAAAGCGATTAGTGGACTTGATTCTTCAAAACTAAAAATTAAAACAAAAAAATTTAACTAAAAACTTTAAATTATGGCATTAAGTCCTGCTTTCGGTTCAATTAAACCGAGTCAAAAACAACAAATTTTAGAATCTAACTTTTTATCTTTCAACGGAGGATCAGGAAGTGGAGATTCAAATACATTCGCACAACAATACTTACCTGAAATCTACGAGCAAGAAGTAGAGCGTTTCGGAAACAGAACTTTATCTGGTTTCTTACGTATGGTAGGAGCTGAAATGCCAATGACATCTGATCAAGTAATTTGGTCTGAGCAAAATAGATTACACGTAGCTTACAACGACGTAGCAAACGATGGAACAAATACTTTAACTTTCACAGTTGGAGGTTCTGGAGACGCATTCGTTGAAAACGTAATTTCTAAAAACCAAACTATCGTTATCTTAGATCCAGCTGGATTAGAGTTGAAAGCTTTAGTTTTACAATCATCTCAAACTGGTTCAACTGCTACTATTGAAGTTGCTCCTTATACAGCTGCAAACACTGGAGCTTTAGCTGCTACAGGTTTAAAAATCTTTGTATACGGTTCTGAGTATGGTAAAGGTTCTAGCGTTGCTAACTCTACTGGGTTGACAGACGTTAACGGTTACAAATCTATTACTCCTTCATTTACTCAATATTCAAACTCTCCTATCATAATTAGAAACAAATACGTTGTTTCTGGATCTGATATGGCTCAAATTGGTTGGGTTGAAGTTGCTACAGAAGATGGAGCTAGTGGATATTTATGGTACTTAAAAGCTGAGTCTGAAACTAGATTACGTTTCGAAGATTACTTAGAAATGTCTGTAGTTGAAGGTGAAAAAGCTGCTGCTTCTTCTGGAGCTGAAGCTGCTGGTGTTAAAGGTACTCAAGGTTTATTTGCTGCTATTAAAGATAGAGGTAACGTAAACGTTGGATTTACTGCTGCTACTGGTTTAGCTGCTTTTGATGAAATCTTGAAAAACCTAGATACTCAAGGAGCTATTGAAGAGAACATGTTATTCTTAAACAGACAAACTTCTTTGGATTTTGATGATATGCTAGCTAGCATCTCTTCTGGTTCTAACGGAGGTACTGCTTATGGATTGTTCGAAAACTCTGAAGATATGGCGTTGAACTTAGGTTTCACTGGATTTAGAAGAGGTTCTTATGACTTCTATAAGACTGACTGGAAATACTTAAATGATGCATCAACTCGTGGAGCAATCCAAGGATCTGTTGCTAGTGTTGAAGGTGTATTAATTCCTGCTGGAACTTCTACAGTATATGATCAAATCTTAGGAACTAACATCAGACGTCCATTCTTACACGTTCGTTATAGAGCTTCTCAAGCTGACGACAGAAGAATGAAAACTTGGTTGACTGGTTCTGCTGGTGGAGCATTTACTTCTGATTTAGATGCAATGGAAGTAAACTTCTTATCTGAAAGATGTTTATGTGTACAAGGAGCTAATAACTTCGTATTATTCCAAGGAGTATAATTATTATGTAATATTACCCTCGTTAAATCAACGGGGGTAAATATTACCTTTATATGACAATAGCCTATTACTAGAACATATCATAGCCTAATGTCACGCTTTTAAAAACTATTTAATTTTATTATATTATGGCAAAACAAGTTACAGCAAAAAAAGATGAGGTTGCTACTCAAGAAATTAAAGAACAGGTTGTTGAAAAAGTAACTCCTGTACAAAAAAAAGAATCAAAACCAAGTTGGGAGATTAAAGATAGAACGTATATTTTAGCAAGAGGCATTAGTCCACTTACTTTTACGATTCCATCTAGACACACTTCTAAGCATGCTTTATTATATTTTGATAAAGATACTGGTGAACAAAAAGAAATTAGATATGCAACAAACCAAGCATCTCCATTCAAAAAAGAACAAGATGGAGAAGCTACATTAGGTCATATCATTTTCCAAAACGGCACACTAATTGTACCAAAAGAAAAACAAAACTTACAAAAATTATTATCATTATATCACCCTTTAAAAGGTCGCATATATAATGAATTTAGTCCTGTTGAAGTAGCAGAAGACGAATTAGATATTTTAGATTTACAAATTGACGCTATGACTGCAGCTAGAACAATGGACATTGATCATGCTGAAGCTATAATGAGGGTAGAACACGGTTCTAAAGTCAATTCTATGAGTTCTAAGGAGATTAAAAGAGATTTATTATTATTTGCTAGGAATAACTCAGAATTGTTCTTAGAACTTGCGAATGATGAAAATGTTCAATTAAGAAACTTTGCAATTAAGGCTGCTGAAAATGGAATAATTAAGTTGTCTCAAGATCAAAGAACATTTAGCTGGGCTTCTACAGGTCGCAAATTAATGAATGTACCATTCGATGAAAATCCATATTCAGCATTCGCTGCTTTTTTAAAGACAGATGAAGGTGTGGAAATTTATCGATCTATAGAGAAAAATTTTTAAAAACATGTAATACTATTTTATAACCGGTCTCAAAACGCGGCCGGTTATATATTTAAAAAAAACAAAATGGCAATAAACATAGATCAAGTTTATAAGACTGTATTAGTCGTACTAGAACAGCAAAAAAGAGGTGTTATAACACCAGTGGAGTTTAACAAGATAGCTGCTCAAGCTCAGCAAGAGGTTTTTACTCAATATTTCGACGAGTTAAATCAAACTCTTAGATTGCCTCAAACTTCATTAGCTTATGCCGATAGAATGGCATTGTTAGATGAAAAAATATCTTTATTTAAAGTTCAGGAAACAGTTAATGCTATAAGTGGTTCTATAGTTCTAGACGACAACGTACAAGAACTTGGTTACGTTGCCTATAATGACAGAGAAGCTCAAAGAATACAAAAGATTGATTTATATACAACTAATCAATCGCCTCTTACAGCTCCAACTGAATATTATCCAGTTTATATTTACGAACTTAATAAAATAACATTATATCCACCTATAAATGGAAATGTTGATGTTAGTTACTTAAAGTTCCCAGCAAATCCTAAGTGGGGTTTTACTATAGATCCTAATCTAGGTAACTATATATACAATCCAATAAGCTCAGTTGACTTTGAAGTTCATCAATCTGATCAACCTCTATTGATAGATAAAATACTTGGATATGCCGGTGTTATGACTAAAGATCAATTCGCAATGCAATTAAGCATGCAAAAAGAACAACAAATAAATACAGATTCTCAAAAATAACAAAAAATGGCAAATACATCAATTTCAAACGCTTTCATATCTTTAAATGATATTATAAACAACTTTATAATATCTTATACTGGTCCAGGCAAGTTAATACCAGATTTAAAAAGAACTGAAGTAATATTCCACGCTAGAAGATGCCTACAAGAGTTTGCGTACGAAACTTTAAAAAGCCAATTTACAGTAGAACAAGCTACTCTTACGTCGCCATATAGTTTACCTGGTGATTTTGTAGCTATAATATCTATAGAAGTAGATGGCACACCTTATACAGAAACTGCATCAGGTTCACCACTAAATGAACAATACTATATTAACTACTCTGCTAATGAGATTTTTTTCAATCCTGGCAACGTAGGTGATCCTAATTTTGTTTTTACATATTTGTCAAATGCTTTAACTACTGACGAATCAGCCGCTATTCCAAAGTTAGCAGAAGAAGCTCTATACTCGTGTATAGTTTATGCAATACTAGCCAACAGAGAAAGCACAAACCCAGCAACACTTCAGAGATTATTAATCGAGAAAATAGATAAGTTAGAGAGATCAAAATCTAGATTGATTTTTACTAATTTTTCTTCTTAAAAACAAAAACAAAAAATGGCTATAAACGTAGACACTGTGTACAAGACAGTTTTATTAATATTAAACAAAGAACAACGTGGTTACATAACGCCTGACGAATTTAATAAAACAGCAACTCAAGTTCAACTTGATATATTTGAAAGGTATTTTGACGACATTAACCAACAGCTTCGCGTGCCTCAATCAGATTATGATTACTCTAGTAGACAGACAAGCTTAGATGATAAAATAGCGGTTTTTAAAGAAGAAGGATTATGTACTTATGATCTTTCTTTTGGTAAATTCATTTTACCAGCAAGCACTTTTAGCGGAAAAACTGTTATATATAATACAGTGCCAGTTCCAGTTAATTATTGCGAATTTTACAAGTTAGGCACAGTACTGTATTCTAAAAACATAAATTACCCAGTTAGAGTTCAGAGACTGCAAAAAAGTGAGTTTTACGAAATAAACAAATCAGATTTAACTGCTCCAAGTGAGAATTTCCCAGTGTATCTATATGAGGGTCAAAATAATAATAGCGTGAACTACTTAGATGTTAGCCCCAGTAGTATAACGAATAATATATCTGTTAGTTTTATTAGAAAACCACAAAATGTAACCTGGGCTTACAGCGTTGGTAATGTAGGTCAATATTTATATAATGTTTCTTTGTCTAGAAACTTCGAATTACATCCTTCAGAGCAAGTTGACGTTATAACTAGAATATTACTTTATTCAGGAGTTATATTAAAAGATCCACAAATTATACAAGTCGCAGCCTCAGAAATACAACAAAATGAAATAAATCAAAAAAGTTAGTAAATGTCATTAATAAAAGAAACCAATAGACAGTACTATGAAGGTGCGCAAGGATTCAAGGGTAACGGGTCAAATTACTCTTTTACAACAACATTTAATACAGACTTAGTTTGGTACAGCGCTGACCCAAGCAATACGAATTACGCTAAAAATAATTTTAAATTATACTCAAGCCCTAATGGATTACCAGACAGTTGGACTGAAATAACAAGCGGTTATATTTTATCTGGTAATACTATAAGATTTGATTCTCCTCCAGCGGATGGAACTTACATTACGGTTCAATTAAAAAGGTTGGATGGCGGCAACTATGGATCAACATATAGTGATAAAGCTTATGGAAATGTTGTTGAAGATAATTATGGTTCTTACGCATACATAAAATTAAACGACGTTATAAACAACTTTATAGTTGCGTATGTAGGTGATGATAAGCTAATACAGAGAGTAAATAGAACTGACATATTGTTTCACGCTAAGAGAGCGGTGCAAGAATTTAGTTATGATGTATTGAAAAGCGTAAACTCACAGGAGTTAACAATACCAACTAGCTTAAGTGTAGCCATACCTCAAGATTACGTAAACTATGTTAACATTTCATGGGTTGATAATCAAGGTGTTAAACATCCAATACTACCAGCTAACTTGACAAGTAATACGTATAGTAATCCTTTACAGGATAACGCAGGTTTGCCTATTCAAGATAATTTTGACAATAATATCGAAGGAACTTCTATAACAGAAGAAAGATGGAGAACTAACGATTTAAGATTAAGAAATGAATCTATCGATAATAGTGAGTTTGGGTGGAATTTTTATTACGGCGATCAGTCTTACGGATCTGGACAGATGTATGGTCTAGATCCAGTCAACGCTAATATAAATGGTTATTTTACGATAAATGAACGTGAAGGTAAGTTTTCTTTTTCATCTGATTTAGTAAATAAAATTATAATATTAGAATACATTTCAGATGGTCTTTCTACTAACTCTGATACTAGAGTGCCTAAATTAGCTGAAGAAGCAATGTATGCTTATATTAGTCACGCTATTATTGCGTCTAGAATCAATCAACCTGAATACATTGTTAATAGGTTAAAAAGAGAAAAAAGCGCAAAATTAAGAAACGCTAAAATAAGATTGTCTAACTTAAAACTTAGTGAAATAATACAAGTTTTTAGAGGTAAATCTAAATGGATAAAACACTAAAATCAAATGGCGGAAGTTAAAAATGCTTTTATACAGTCTAAAATGAATAAAGATCTTGATGATAGGTTACTACCATCAGGAGAATATAGAAACGCTATAAATGCTCAAATTAGTAAATCTGAAGGTTCAGACGTAGGTGCTCTAGAAAATGTATTAGGTAACGCTTTGATTGCTGACTTTACACCAATAGTGGCAACTGCAACTGTTTCAAACGTTTATGCCTCTATAGGTATAGGAGTTCAAAATATATCTGGATCTTTGTTTCCTGGTTACAAGGTCATTACAAACGACTACATTAACAATATAATAGCTACAAGTGTAAGCAACACTCAACCTAACCCTATAACAGATATAACATTTAGTAGTGCTGTTAATTTTAGTGTAGGTCAAGTTATAAGCTTTGCTCCAAATTTGTCTTCTATAGGTTATTTATCTGACGAATTTTCCAACAGTATATATATTTTTTTAACAGACAACATTACTAATAGTTACTTTCCGTCGGGTCCTGGATCTAATCATTATATATATAAATACGATGCTGGTACTAATTCTTTCACTAAATTAGTTGAAGGAGCTTTTTTGAATTTTAGTAAACTAAACCCTATATTTGGCGTTAACTTACTAGAAGATTTATTGTTCTGGACTGATAATAGAAATCAGCCAAGAAAAATAAATGTTGTTTCAGCTTCTCAAAATTCTACATACTACACGACAGAAGATCAAATATCCGTGGCTAAGTACTACCCACATCAAGCAATTAATCTTTACAAAGCTAGTTCATTAAGTTCTGGAGATTACGAAACAACAATGAAAGATGTCGTTAGTAAAGCGCTGCCTAATGGTGGCTCTGCAAACTGTATGGCTGTTACAGCATCTAATACAATACCAATAACAAATCTGTCAATACCAGTTTATCCTAATGTCCCTGTATCAGGATTTACCTTAGGTTATATAAATAGTAGTGGTAACCTTGTAAAACTAGAAGAGACAATAACTTCTTATTCATCTGCTTCAGCAACAGAAGGTACTATTACTTTATCTGGACCAGTAACAATAGATATTGATTTTGCAGAGTTGGTTTTAAATTTCAACCCATATTATGAAAAAGACTACTCTGGTGATGCTAGTTTCTTAGAGGACAAGTTTGTTAGGTTTAGCTATAGGTTTAGGTTTGACGATGGTGAATATTCTTTAATAGCACCGTTTACACAAGTTTGTTTTATACCTAAGCAAGACGGATATTTTCTAAATACAGAGTTAAATAGAGGTAATGAAAAAGAAACTTTTGATTCAACTATAGTTAAGTTTATGGAAAATAAAGTTAATCAAATAAATTTACAATTACAATTACCTTGCAATATTGAATATCTAAACAATGATTTCCATATAACAGAAATAGATATTATATATAAAGAGTCTGACGGCTTAGCACTACAAGTTGTCGAAACAATAAATCTTAATAATCTTGATGAGAGTGTGGATCAAACTGTTGATGTGTTTGAATATATATATAAGTCTCAAAAACCATACAAAACTCTACCTTCTAGTGAAGTAACTAGAGTATATGATAAAGTGCCAGTAAAAGCATTGGCTCAAGAGATTATAAGCAACAGAGTTGTATATGGTAACTTTTTAAACAAAAACAATCCGCCAGCATTTTTAAACTATAACGTAGCGGCTACAGAAAAATTTGATTTTAATTTAGTCAACAATACTACTAGCTCTGTAGAATACCCAAACAGCAGTGTTAAAACAAACAGAAACTATCAGATAGGGTTTGTTTTAGCTGATAGATTTGGAAGACAGTCAACAGTAATACTTTCAAATAATAAAGAAACTATAACTGTTGGAGACGTTAGTTATTCAGGCTCCACATTGTATTCGCCTTATGTAGATGAAAACATAGGAGCTAATATTGATGAATGGAGGGGAAATTCTTTAAAAATATTACTAAACCAACCTATAACAGATGGAATTTACAACGGAGATGTTACATCGGAATCTTATAATCCAACAGGTTGGTATTCTTATAAAATAGTAGTAAAACAAACACAACAAGAATATTACAATGTTTATACAGCTGGAGCTTTAAAAGGTAATCCGTTTAATACGAACGAAGACTTAGACTTTACATATTTATCTTTACTTAATGATAATATAAATAAAATACCAAGAGACTTATCTGAAGTTGGACCATTACAAGACCAATTTAGAAGTTCAGTGCGCTTATTCGGCAGAGTTGATATTTCCGAAGTAATAGCATCTCCTATTGGCAATAAACAATTTTACCCAGATAAAACGTTTTTTACTTCAACAGCGATACAAAATTTATTTGAAAATTTCAATATTAATAGATTAGATGAAACGTCTTCTTATGCAGAATTAGCTATATTTCAAAATTGGCAATCCAACCCATTGTTAACACAGCTCACAACTTCTCAAAACGCAAACAAACAATTTGGTACAATTGGTGGTGTTGGTTTAGGGTCAATGTCTAATCTAGCTATTTTAGAAACTGCGCCAGCGGAATCAAGATTAGATATATTTTGGGAAACATCTACCTCTGGTTTAATATCAGAAGTAAATAATGCTGTAGGTGGTAGTGCTAATATAGTTAGTGGATTTTCAACAGATTACAATGTTTCTTTATTTGACGAAAGTATAACAGCTGGAGAAAAAATATCTAGCAATGATTTTACTTTGGTTAATGGAATTGGAGCAAATATACTTGCATCAGAAATTAGTAGCTTTACATTGTTTTCTGTATTTAACACAGAGTCAGTTGCTTTTGATGTTTCTTCTTATTTTCAATTAACAAGTAATTTAGTTGGTGATTTTAATTATTACAATGTATCTGTTACAAGTGATTTTATTAACAACATATATTACGGAAGTAATCAGGGTGCTAGAGTTTGGAACTTTAGATTTAAAGCGGTTGTTAACGATATAGAGTCTTTTGTAGATAAAACTATAAGTCTAAACAATGTAGATCCAATAATTAATCCTCCTGCAGGTTTCACAGTGGATACAGATGGCACCGACACTCTTCTAGCAACAATAACAGCTGAGAATGGAGCTAGCTTCCAAAGCCCTCTGCAGGGTAGAGAATTAACTTGGTCAATAATAAGTGGTAATAACTTAAATTATTTTTCTTTAAGTATAACATCAAGAGACGATCTTTCTACTTGTAGAATAAATAACAATCAAGTAAATACGCTACCAGCTGGTGTATATCCATTATTGATAAGAGTCACAGATGCTGGAGGTGACTTTGACGAGATAACAGTAACTATTAATAGTTCTGTACAGGTTTTATCCATAAATGAATATGCATATACTACGTTCGGCGGATTTGGCACTTCTTATTATTTTACAGTAATAGAGGCCGAAGACGGTACCAATGCTAGTAGATCTGGATTTTATGTATACTTGGGAACTTGGTCTGCACTAAGTACATCTCTTAATATACAATTAGACTATACAAATGCTAGTAAAACTAGTTCTTGCCCGTTTATTTCTAATTGGATGTTTAATGACGTTTTTGCACCTTTAGCTGCAGCTTCAATATGCGCTACTCAAGACAATGATCCTCAATATCAATCTGTAACTCCAAAAACTTTCACTGGTTATACGTTTAGTATAGTGTAATAAAAAATAAAAATAAGTAATAATATATGGGTGCGGTAATAGAAGTTAAGTATTTTAATACTTTTTTATTAAAAAAAATAAATCAAGAAGTTGAAACTGCTCAAGCTCCAGCTTGGAATGGATCATTTGGAATACCTAGCGATATTGGAGGTTACCCTCAAATAATTGATTTTCCAGAACCTAGCGTAAATAATTGGGCCATAGAAGAGTCTAGAATAAGAGGTGGATTTAATAACACTAACGTTGATTATGGTGTTAGAGCTTACTTGGTTGAAGATGAACCTAATGGCGCTGTCAGAGGTAATTCCTTAATATATTCTGGGATATTTAATTCTAGAACAGGTATTAACCAAACAAACGTATTTTCAGTAGCAGAAGAGATAACTAAGTCAGCTGACCCAGCTAATGGAACTATACAAAAACTACACGCTGAAGACACGAACCTTATTGTGTTTCAAGAGTCTAAAGTTTCAAGAGCTCTAATAGATAAAGACGCTATATATACAGCTGAAGGTAGTTCTAGTATATCTAATGTTAATACTACAATAGGCACGCTGCAACCTTACGCTGGAAATTTTGGTATAAGTAAAGATCCAGGAAGTTTTGCTACTTATGGGTACAGAAAATACTTTACTGATAAAAATAGAAATTCCGTACTAAGATTATCTATGGACGGATTAACTGAGATTTCTAACTATGGTATGAGCGACTACTTTAGAGACGAGTTCGGTGATATAGATGTAAATAACGTTCCTGGTAACATAGTTGGTGGTTGGGATATTTATAATAAACAGTATGTAATTTCAACACAACAAAATATAATCTACAATTCAAGCGTATACAACACATTGTCATTCGATGAAAGTGTTTTAGGTTTTACAAGTTTTTTTACATACAAACCAGATCAAATGTTTAGTCTTAGAAATGGATTTTATAGTTTAAAAAACGGTAGACTATGGAAGCATTATCAAGAATCCGTAATTAGAGGAAGCTTTTATGGTAACTCGGATTACAACACTACAAAAACATCAATAACATTCATATTTAACCCAAGCGTTAGCTTGTCTAAAGTTTTCAAAACAGTAAACTACGAGGGTAGTAATGGTTGGAAAGTGGAAACTTTTCAATCTGATCCAACAGGTGAGACACTTCAATCAGGCAACTATATAAGTACAAGTGACAATGCTGGTATTGTTAGAAGTTATAATGAAGGATTATATGTTGACAGTGGTATAACATATAGAGCTGGTTTTGACAGAAAAGAAAATAAATATTTTGCAAATTTAGTAAATACTAGTAATGCTAGTGCTGGTGAGGTTTTGTGGGGTAATAGTATGTCTGGAATAAAAGGGTATTTTGCTACAGTAACAATGTCTACAGATCAAACAACAGCGCCTGGTAGATTAAAAGAACTGTTTGCTGTTTCGTCAAATTATATAGAATCATCTTATTAACAATGGAATTAAATATACGAAAATTAAAACAAGAAGATTGGGACACGTTAACTAAGTTATGGAATATGTGGCCTGAATGGAAAAATAAATTCCCAACAAAAGAGTTGTTGCCAGAAAATGGTACTGGTGGTTATATTGTTGAAAAAAACAATATACCTATCGTTGCTGGTTTCTTATATACAACAAACTCTAAAGTAGCTTGGATTGAATGGATAGTTTCAAATAAAGACTATAGAGAAGATGATAGAAAACAAGCTTTAGAGTTATTAATAAGTGGCATAGAGCACGTAGCTATCTCTAGCGGCTTTAATATAATATTAAGCGTAGCTAGAAATAAAGGTTTGATAAATACTTTTAAAGATTTAAAATATACAGTAGACGACAACCCGTCGTTTGAAGTTTCTAAAAAAATAAACTAATATGGCAGTAGCAGCAGCAGTAGGCGCAGCGGTATCAATAGGTGGAGCCGCAATAGCAGCAGGCAAAGCAAATAGAGATGCGAAACAAGCTAGAAGAGATAAGAACGCAGCTCAAGCTGAGTTGGATAGATTGAAAAGCCAAAGGCAAGACATTATAAATCCTTATGAAAACGTAAAAGATTTAAGTGGTATGATGTCTAATCCGTTTGCTCAATTAGGAGTAGCCACACAGGCTGCTGAAATACAAATGGAACAAAGTGACATAGCTTTAGCTAATACCTTAGATACATTAAGATCAACAGGGGCTAGTGCTGGCGGTGCAACGGCTTTAGCGCAAGCTGCTTTGGAATCTAAAAAAGGTGTTTCGGCTTCAATAGAACAACAAGAAGTTCAAAATGAAAAATCAAGAGCTAGCGGACAGCAAGCTTTAGAACAACAAAAAATAGCAGAAGGTCAGAGAATTCAACAGTTAGAAGCTGCTGGTAAGCAATTTGAATTTCAAGTTCAAGAAGATAGACTTAATGCTGACATGGATAGAACTTCAGGAGCGATATCGCAAGCTCAAGCTAACGAAGCATCCGCTAGACAAGCTAGCGCTTCTGCTTGGTCAGGTGCTATTAGCGCGGTTGGTGGAATTGCTAGCTCGGCTGTTTCAGCTAACGCTGGTGCTTCTAAGAGCGCAAGTAATCCTGTAGCTAAAACATTAGGCGGCTCTGGATTAACACAAAGAGGTGTTCAAAACGTAATATAAGACTAAAGAGATGAGTTATAGAAATCCAGAAATAATAGTAGATAGATCCGCAGAAGTATTTGCCCAAGGCATGTCTAATCTTGGACAGACAATGGTTCAAGGTGTTCAAAACGTATACAAGCAAAGAGAAGAGAAGAAGATTGCTATAAAAAAACAGCAAGATGCTATAAACGTATTCACTCAAAATCTAAGAGGAGATTATAACGAGAAGATAGGTAAAGTTGCTTCAGGTATAAAGGATAAGTCTTTTCGTGAACAATATGTAGCTGAACAGACCTCTTCTTATGAAGATTTAATAAAAGATCAAGCTAGACTCGCATTTAATCCAGGTAGTTTTTCAAAAGAACAAATAGTGGACTTAAACAAAAGAGTAGCCGAAGTAACAAGTAGAGATGCTGTAGCTAAAGAATACGCGACCAATGTAACTCTAGACTTAGAAATAGCAGAAGACTTTCAATTTGGGTCATCTGGATCAGAATGGGTTTTTGATGGAGAGAACAAAGGTAATGAGAAGTTTAAAAAAATGATATTTTTGTATGCTAACGGTAATAAGGATATACCAGGTATTAATTATAAAAAAACGTACAAAGATAAAAAGTGGGAAATAAATGCTACTATAGATAAAGATAATCCCATAATAAAGCAGTTGATAGATTCTAGAATTATAGATACTGACGACTTAAAAGATGTTGATGGAAAAACTGTATTAAATTTCTCTGGAGATCCGAAGGATTATAAATCTGTATTTACAAAAGTGGATCCAGGTGTTGATATGCAGAGTGCTATGTTTGACTCTGGTATAGTTAACAAAGCAGGGCAAATAAACGAAAACTTTTTTAATAAAGAATACACTTCAAAAGCAAGTTCTATTCAAGGTAAAGATATTGTTACAGAAAGAGGTGTTTTTATGGAAGACTACATTAGAAACAATAATGTATTTAGGCAAAATATAGAAAAACAACTACTAGTCTTAAACAAAGATAATAAAACTCAAAAAGCTTGGATTGAGAATAGACTAGGTCAAGAAGTTCCACAAGGTTGGGATGAAATGACTACAGAACAAAAAAGAAAACTTGTTACAAATGAATTAGTAGACGATGCTGTAGAAAAATTAAAAGGCACTTTAAAATCTGTAGATGGTAGAAGCGTTGAAGATAAAACAACTTTAATGAATAGACTGGAACCTAAGCAACCAAAACAAACAGCTGAAAAAGAAAATTTCTCACAAGAAATACTAAATTTAACTTCTAATCCAGTATTAGCAATAGGTGACACATCAGGTGATGTTATTGTTAGTGGAGATGTAGTAACTTTGGTTGGAAATGAAAATAATAAAACAGTTATGTATGATCTAAACAAAAAGCAAGATAGAGATAGATATGTTAATCTTGTAAAAAAGAACAACGATTTATTTAAAGGTAATTCCAAAGAAGCTAATAAAAGATTTACTGAATTTAGAAAACAATTAGAATCTACGTATGGACCATTTGCAAACAATAAAGGACCAACAAAAACTTCATATAATATCAACACAGATGGAACAACTAGTGGAACAGATCTTCTCGATGCTGAACTCTTTGCTAAATTAAAATAATATAACTAAAAAAAACAACATATAAATACGCCTATTAAAATGTTTGAATTTAACGGAAAACAATATACACTAGAACAGCTACAAGCTGCTGCCGACAAAAAAGGTTACACGTTTGAAGAATTACTAGCAAAAAATCCTACAATAAAAGAAATAAAACAAGAATCACCGGTAGGTGGTTTTTTTGGCGAACAAGCAAAGACAAACGCTGTTGTGGGACCAGTTGCTACTGCAACAGCGAAACAACAAACAGCAACAAATACGGTATCTCCATCGGTAGATGGTTCTTTGGAGCAACAAAGCAATAAAAATAACAAAATTAAAATACCTGAACTTAGGAAACCAGTAACTCCAAAAGAAACTGAGTCTATATTTAGTTATATAGATAATATAAACAACATTGAAGATCCAGTAGCTAAAGATGTTGTAAATTTGCTAAATGGTAGCGAGTATGATAAAACGAAAAATAGGTTCAAAAGAAGTAATAAAGAAGCTAAATTATTTAGACAAGACGCCGTAGAGGTTACAAAAGCCATGCGTCAAATGTATAAAGGTTTAGGTTTGGAATTTAGCACCAAGTTGGAAGAAGGCTTTTTAAGTAATATTAGTAATGCTTTATTTGGACCAGATGTTGATGATAACACCGTTGTTGTTAGTTTAGGTAATAAAAAAATAAACTTAGAAACAAATACCACGGATAATACTGCTTACATAAGAAATATAAATAAAATAGAAAAACTAATCGTAGATAATAAAAAGTCTCTTAATATAAAACAATGGACTTCTAACATAAGCAAAACAATAGAAGATTATAGTAAAATAGAGTCTATAAATAAAGCTAGTAAAGAAGCTGAAGACAAAGCTAATAAAGATTTTATAAACAACACAGCTCTTTTTGAACCTATAAAGAAAGTTGTGCCAGCTGGAATAGGTATGTATGGCAGTTATACTCCAGTAACAGTAGTAGAGTATCCATATAAAAAAGAGTTAGACAACGCTAAGTCTACGCTACTAAAACAAAACCCAAAAATTGATAAAGAAAAACTAGATGAGTTAGCTAAGAATATAGTTAGACAAAATCTAGCTGAAGATTACGTTATAGAAGCTAAATATAGCGCTAGAGAAAAAGCTATATCAAATGGAGACGTTTCTCAAGAAATGCTTTACACTACTTCTTCGTTTTTAACATCTGACAAAGCTAAAAAGTATAACGAATTTGCTAAAAAAGCTGATATATCTGAAGAAATAGCTGTGACCTCGAACTCTGCTCTAAACTTAGCTCACAAATCATTGACTAGTGGTTTAGACGAAGGTGAAGACTTAGATTTAATTGAAGCTATAGATAAATTAGGCTTTGATTTTAATTACTCTAACGATACAAAAGTAAAATTAAAGAACGGTAGAGAAGTTAGTAAACAACTTTTTGACCTATATCCTAAACTTTTAGAAAAAAATAAAACTGCTAAAACGAACTTTAACAAACACATAAGTAAAGCAGAGCAAGAAGCTACCGATATAGAAGATTTCAATTTATCTATGGAAGCTTCATCTAAAAACTATGATTTAAGCGAAAAATATTTAGCCAACATAGGTGTTGGTTTTACTGATTTAGGAGTTGGTTTACTTAGAACTGGAGCTGAAGTACTTAGTTTAACTGATGCTAAGAAAGACGGGGTTTTAGATGACGTTGGAGCATTATATTCCGAATGGTCTCAAGACGTCAGACAATCTTTTGTTAGAGATGTTGACTTTGGGAATGCTTTTAGCAGTGCTGAAAACTTTGGTAAATTTGCAGCTCAAGAAATAACAAATCAAATACCAGTACTCGCTACGCTAGCAGCTTCAGGTGGTACCGCCGCTCCATACGTTATTGGAGCTTCTTCAATGGGTGGTAAGTTGAATGATATGTCTTACGAAATAGCTAAAGGTACTGCTGATTATAGTAAAGCTGAAATGTATTTAAAATCACTTGGCTACGGTGTTGCTGAAGGTGTTTTCTCTGCTTTGCCTACGTCTAGAATACTTAAAAATACTAAAGCTAGGTGGATTAGTGGTTCTAAAACAAAAGGAACGTCTTTACTAGATGATGGGGTAAAAGCTTGGGTTAAAGAAAAAACACCTGGCCTTTTACTAGACACAGGTATGGAATCTTTTGGTGAAGGTTTAACTACAGCTACACAAAACTTAATAGACGGAAAACCTTGGCACGAAAATATTGATCACGCAGCTTTTTCTGGTTTTGGTTTTTCTTTAGGTCTGAGTGGTGTTCCGTATGCTAGAGGTTTGTACAACTCTACTTTTTCAACTTATAGTTCAAATAAAATTATAAGAGACAAAAAAAACGGTATAAATGAATTAAGCAAAAGATACAAAGATTTACCAGATAAAAGAAAAAAAGAAGCTAAAGTAATAATAAGTGAGATTAAAAAATTATCAGACGAAGTTAACGATATTATAATCTCCAATGAAAAACTAGTAAATAATAATTTAACATATAAAGGTGCTAGTCGTGTATTAAAAATACAAAACGCTAAAGCTAATATACAAAACGAAGCAAAAGAAGTAGTAGCAGATAATAGTATTAGTGATGAAGTTAAAGATTTACGTTTAGCAACTTTAAAACAAATACTAAGTGATATAGACGCTGAGGAAAGCGTTATACTGAGCGAAAGATCTTTTAAAATGAATCTAGTTGAGTTTAATGCTTTTAAGTTTGATAACCAAGCAAAATACAGCGAGTATAAAGATAAAGCTGAGTCTTTTTTAATAGATGAAGGTTTTGATAATCCTAAAAGTGAGTTGATAGAAAAGAAAGCTCAAGAATATTATTTTGCTGATGAAGCAAGAAAAGATAATGATATTAACTCTAAAAAAGACGGTATTTTTAACGGTGACTTTAAGTATTTTGAAACCAAAGAAGAAGCTGTAACGTACATAAGCTCTTTACCTGAAACTAGCGTAAAAGAAATAGATAAAATTGCAGCAATAGAAGGAATCCAAAAAGGTGCAGATGGCTTAGCTGTCATAGGCACTGGTGTTACTATAGCTGTTGTTGAGAATCAAGTTGCTAATCAAAGAAAGCAAACTAGAACACATGAAGTTGGTCATCAAGCTTTAGAAAAAATATTAAGCGATCAAAACAACATAAACACTATAAAAGTAATAGCAGATCAAATAAAATATACTTTAACGAAAACGGATAAAAAACTGTACAATAAGTTTGTAAAAACATTTGCTGATACAAGCGAAATTAACGATCCTAGAGAAGTTGTGGCTAGGTTTACAGAACTTGTAGCTAGTAACGAAATAACTTTTAGCGAGCGTAAAAAAGGTATAGCTGGCTTATTTGGCGCTATGGTTCAGAAAAAGTTTTCTGATAAATATGACTTTAATTTCAGAGGAGAAAATGATATATTTAATTTTGTTGTTGGTTTTGGTAAAAAGTTAAAATCAGGCGATTTAACTATTGAAGATATACAAGCTGCTAAAGAAAGTAAAGCTATTAAAACAGCAATAGAGCTAGGTTCAAAAATAAAAACAGTAACAACTGAAGGTGTTTCTTTAAGTAAAGCAACTGACATTGAAACTAAAATAGAAGAACTTAGTGATAGATACTACGACGGTGAAATAGACGATATTGACTACGAACAACAACTAGACAATTTACAGAAAAAACTAGAAGTTGCTAAAAAAGAAGAGCTGGCTAAACCTCAAGAAGTTAAAAAACCTAAAAAAGTTGAAGAAGATATAAAAGTAGATCAGTTAGGTGATACTATAAATAAAATAATACCAAAAGGAACTACTAAAAAACAGTACGATACTGAAGTAATTGGTAAAGTTTCTGAAAAATTAGTTAGTGGCAGAACGCTTGATCCATTAATTAAAAAAATAGCAGCTGGTTATGGTATTGTTTCTGATAATGTTTATGGCAAAAGCTGGGAAGACTTCTACGATACTGTTAAAGGTGTTCAACTACTTAAAAACTTACAAAAATTTAATCCAGAAACAAATGATGATTTTGGAGGTTTCGTTATTGGTAGTCAATTCGGTATAAGAAACAGAGTAAAAGAAGCTTTAACACAGTTTAAAAAAGAAAACGAAGGTGGTTTTAAAGAAGATGTAGAAACCGCTAAAGGTATTATATCTGAAGAAACAGAGATAGAAGAAGGTGATATTAAAGAGAAAACACTTATTGATCCTAGAAAATCTAGAATAGTAAAAGACAAACTACCAGAAATAGAGGAATCTATAGATATAGACCCAACAACTGTAACTACATTAACATTTAAGAACGTTGCTGAAAAGTTTGGTGGAATTGCTGCTGCAAAAATATTTGATATTCCTTTAAAGAAAGCTTCTGATCCAACATCTAATTTAACTTATGCTACAAAAATAGTAGACGGTGTTCCAGAATATTCTGAAGCAGGTAATATTCAAAATGCTTTTACAAATACACAACAAGCTAAGGAATTTATAAAATTACTACCCGAGTTTAACGTAGCTGGTAATGAGGTTGAAGTTAGCGAAACTGGAGAAATAATTGATGTTTCTTCAAGCGCGAAAGGTTATGCTATCGGCGTACCAAATAACTTGATAAAACTAATGTATGATACATACATTGATCCTAAATCTTTAAGTGATAGTAAGACGGAGAGAGGTAAAGCTATAACGTCTCCAAAAGGTAGGAGTAAAGGTTTGACATCTCAAGCTACTGTATATAGATTAAAACCTGAGTTTACTGGAACTATAAGTAATGAAGCTATTACAAAGTTTCAAGATATGTTAGGTATTACCGAAAAAGGTAAACTAAATAAGTACGACAGAGAGATAGGTCAAGTTTTAAAAAGTGTTGCTAAACTGTATGGATCTGAAGTCGCTAATATTATTGTTAGAGATAAAATCAACAAATCAGATATTAAGACATCGAAACCAAAATCTCAAATTCTAGCTGACGTTGCCGCTGGTAAATCAGAGGTTATGTTTAGCAAAAGTGTAAATCTTATAAGCGCTTTTAAAGATTTAAAATTGGAAGATAGAGATTTTAGAGATTTAAATAATGTAAACAAAGCGAGGGAAGCTGTAGTAAATATTATGTCTAATTTGCCTATAGAAGATTCTATAAAGATATTTTTAGGCACTGCTAAGAGAGCTTATTCTAATGGCAAGTATATTTATGAAAAAGATGATAGTAGGGTTGTTCAATATTATGATGAAGAACAAGGAAGATACTCAACTAGACAGTTTTTGTTTTTAAATAAAGCAGATTTTGTACAAACATTAATACAAGCATATCCAAATGCTAAAATAGAAGTAGGTGAAAAAGGAACTCACGTAATTGTTGATGGCATAAAAATAACAACAACTACACCTAATCAAAGTCCTAATGGCGTATCTGATGGTAGTTTTATTACTGGCAGGCCAAATTCAAAAACAATGCCTTCATTAATAGAAAGACAAAAGTTTGCTAGTGATCAATCTTTACAAATGAAAAAAGTAGTTTCTATTTTAAAAGATCGTTATGAAAGAGGACAGATAGATGTTAGTCAACTATATATGATTTTAACTAACTTTAATTCTTCTGTAGATGCTTTAATTAGAACAGCAGCTTCTCCTACTTTTTTCTTAAGTAATAATACTACTAAAAAAATAGAAAATATTTTAGGTAGAAAATTAACAGATGATGACTTTATATATGAACATACGCAAACAGCTTCAGATACACTAGTCGAGATAGGTAGATTTATAACAGGAGAAAAAAACGCTTTATCTATTGATAAAATTATGGAGAATTTTAAAGTCGCTTTAATACCTAAAATTTATTCCACAATAATGGATAGGTCAAAGGAAAAAGGAGGCGCTGGACTTAGAAGTAACGGTAGAAGAAACTCTAAAGGATCTTTAGTTACAAGTAGCGTTGGTAAAATTGCTAGATATAATGATGCAAAAAAATATTGGGAAAAAGCTGGTCTTCCGAAACTTGTTTTAGTTGAGAAAATTGAATATAAAGCGCCTAACGTTAGTTTTAGTAAGGGGTTAAGTGAAGAGTTTAATAAAATAATAGAAAATAAAACTGGCATTGCTTACGATAAAACAATATCTGAGGTTAAAGCTAAAATGATTGCAGATAATAAACGTAGTTTTGATTTCTTTATACCACCATCTGCTGAAGATTTCGTAGGTTTGTTGTATTACACTTTAGGTAAAGGTGAAACTGGAAATAAACAGATGCAGTTTTATAAAAGAACACTATTAGATCCTTATGCTAGAGCAAATCAATTTATTTCTAGAGACAGAAATGCTTTAGGAAGAAGATTTAGAGAAATAAAGAAAGAGTTTAAAGTTACACCAAAAGATCTTAAAAAGAGAACTCCAGATGGTTTGTTTACTAGAGAGCAAGCTGTTAGGGTTTGGATATGGGATAACATAGGTGTAGAAATTCCAGGATTAAGTAAAAGTGATATTAAAGAATTAGTTGACTACGTTAATAGTGATAAAAACTTATCTGAGTTTGCTGTTCAAATAATGCAATTAAACCCAGGTAAAAGATACCTTTCGCCATCAAGCACTTGGAACACAGGTACAATAACAACCGACTTACTTGAAGTTTTAAATACATCAAGAAGAGCTATGCATTTAAAACAATGGCAACAAAACGTTGATGCTATTTTTTCAGACGAAAATCTAAATAAGTTAGAAGCTGCTTACGGCACACAATACAAAAAAGCATTGACAAACATACTAACTAGAATGAAAACTGGTAGAAATAGAACTTATGGAACAGATACTTTAACAGGTAGAGTTACCGATTGGGTAAATGGTTCAGTTGGCGCTATTATGTTTTTAAACACTAGATCAGCAGTTTTACAAACAATATCTGCTATTAACTTTATAAACTTCACAGACAATAATATTTTAGCCGCTAGTAAAGCTTTAACAAACCAAAAACAATATTGGAGTGATTTCAAAACACTTTTTAACTCAGAGTATCTTGTTGATAGAAGAGATGGTTTAAAAGTAAACGTTAACGAAGCTGATATTGCTGATATAGCCAAAGAAAAAGGTGTTAGAGGAGCTTTAAACTACTTACTTAAGTTAGGTTTTACACCAACTCAAATAGCAGATAGTTTTGCAATAGCTTCTGGTGGTGCTACTTTTTATAGAAATAGAGTAAAATCATTGATAAAAAAAGGTATGGATCCAGTAGCTGCAGAAAAACTAGCTATGAGGGATTTTATAGAAACTGCAGAAGAATCTCAACAATCAAGTAGACCTGACAAGATTAGTCAACAGCAAGCTGGTCCATTAGGGCGTATTGTGTTGGCTTTTGCAAATACACCAGCTCAATATGCTAGATTAATAAAAAAAGCCGCTAGCGATCTTAAGAATGGGCGAGGGGATGCTAAGACTAACGTATCTAAAATACTTTATTACGGAGCTGTGCAAAATATTATATTTAATGCGTTGCAGCAAGCTCTTTTTGCTATGACATTTGGAGATGAGGATGAGGAAAAAGAAAAAACTGTTAATATAATTAACGGCATGATAGATGGTGTAGCTAGAGGTACTGGTTTAGGCGGAGCTGTCTTTACTGTTGTTAAAAATACAGCTTTAAAGTTATATAGAGACAGTGAAAAGAAAAATCCCAAATACGAAGATGGGTTTTTAGAATTACTAAAAATATCACCACCTATATCTTCTAAAATTCAAAAAGTTAGATCAGCTGGTAGAACAATGTCTTGGGAAATGGATGAGATAAAAGAAAAAGGAGTTAGTTTTGATAATCCAGCAGTAATGGTTGGCGCTAAAGTTACTTCCGCTATGTTTAACTTTCCAGCAGATAGAGCTGTACAAAAAATAGAAAACTTAGTAGATGCCTCTAATAGTGAATTAGAAACATATAAAAGGTTAGCTTTGCTTGGCGGTTGGTCTGCTTGGGAATTAGGTGTAAAAGAAGATAAAAAGAAAAAACAAAAAAAGCCAAGCGAAAGATCAAAAACTAGAAAAAGTTTAATAAATAAAAGTATAATTAGAAAAGAAATAATAAGATAAATATGAAAACACCAGGACCAGAAAACAGATTATTTTGGGATAACGAAGCTAGACTAAAGGCTGTCGGAAAAGGAATGAATAGCCCTTTTAAAATGGAAAACACCTGTTGGAAAGGATATGAGGCTATTGGCATGAAAACGTTAAAAGGTAAGAAAGTGCCAAACTGTGTGCCAAAAAAATAAGGAATATATTAAATAGGCGTACCATACCTAACATTCCTAAACAAAGAAGGGACCTCAAATGAGATCCCTTTTTTATTTACCGTGTATAGCATACTAGCCATCACAACTTAAACATCCTTCATCCATAGCTGAAGCCGCAATATCTCCACGTAAAACACTTTCAGTTCTAGTATAATACAAAGTTTTAACGCCTTTTTTCCAAGCTTCCATGTGAACTTTATTAATCCATTTGGGTGTAGCTTCACTAGGAAATGCTAAGTTTAAACTAACAGACTGATCAATGTACTGTTGACGTATTCCAGCTTGATTAACTAATTCTAATTGATTAATCTCTTTAAAAGTTTTAAACACTTCTTTAACTGGTATGTCATGTCCAACAGTAATCCCATCAAGTTCAGATATATCTTGAACACTGCCTCCATCAGCAAGTATCTTATTCCATATTTCATTTGTGTTGATCTTATGTTTTTTTAATAATTTTACTAAAGTTGGATTTTTCCTAATGAAAGTCCCTTTAGCGCTTTGCTCAGTAAATACATTGGCAGCCCAAGGCTCAATACCAGAACTAACGTTACCGCTAAGCTTGCTATTAGACACAGTAGGAGCAATGGCACGCAAATGAGTGTTACGCATACCAGAGCCAACACACCACAAAGGTTCACCATATATTTCAGCAAGTGCTCTCGAAGCTCTCTCGCTTTCAATTTTAATTTGCGAAAATATTTTCCTAGTTTCAAACTGAGAAAGTAAGCCTTCGAAAGGAACACCCTTTTCTTGTAAGTAAGTATGCCACCCGAGCACTCCCAAGCCCAATGCTCTCCCTTTTTGTGCAGATCGAACAGAGTTTTCGAATCCACGTAAACCTTTGGCTCTTTGAATAAATTCTTCCATAACACCGTCAAGAAAGAAGATACTGTCATATATAAGATTTGTGTCTTTCCACTCTTCATATTTTGCTAAATTTAATGATGATAAACAACAAACAAAACTATGAGACTCGTCAGTATGTAAAGTAATCTCAGAGCATATATTTGTCATGTGAACTTTTAATCCGTTTTTCTTATATGATTCTGGATTTGCTTTGTTAACATTTCCTTTAAACATAACATACGGTTCTCCAGTTGCTTTTCGTTTTCTAAGAAGTTTACTCCATCGATCTCTAGCATCCGCATCTCCTTGTTCAAGACGTCGCATAAACTTATCACCAACAACTGCGCATTGATGTAAGTTAAGCGATTGTCTGTTAACGTCTCCTTTAGGTTCTCGTATTTCAAGCCACTGCTCAAAATCCTTGTGCTCAATGTTAATATTAACACTTGCAGCTCCTCGTCTAACCGATCCTTGATTCGTTGCAAGAATTGTTGAGTCGTATATTTTGCAGAAAGGCACGACGCCGTCTGATGTTCCATTACCTGTTATTTTAGCGCCAGCGGGTCTTATTTGATTTATACCGATGCCAACTCCACCGCCGTGCTTAGCGAGTAGCATCATCTCTAAGTTTTTACTACCAATATCTTGTATTGAATCTGCTACGTCAATACCAAAACAGCTAATAGGCAAACCGCGGTCAGTACCAGTATTACTAAGTACAGGAGATGCCAAGCATAACCAACCATTCCAAATATAGTTGAAAAAAGTTTCAGACATTTCTGGTTTATAAAGTCTTGAAGCAACTGCTTTAGCGACTCTTTTGTATGCTTCTTTAGGTGTTTCTCCGTTATATAAATATCCCCCGGATATTGTCTTTTTGTATACGTCTGTATCACCCCAAACAGGGTAATCTTCTCCTTTAATCCAATTTTCATTCCAACTCATTATTTATCTTTTGTATTTCATTTAACACTTCTTCACTTGTTTTCAAAGTCTTATACTTACTCTCGTCTATATTTAATACCCATCTACCTTTTTCTGATCTTAATAAACCTTTACAGTGATCACTGGTAGGGTAATCTTCTCCTTTAATGCAGTTTTCATTCCACATCTTTTTGTATTTTTTCTTTTAGACTATTCATTGCATCTTCATAACCAGGCATAAGTTTTATTGTTTCAAATGTACCTACAGCTAAGCTTCGCAAGTATTCATTTTCCTTCATAACTTGCTGCATTATTCTAGTTAATGCTTCTATTTTTTTCCCGTGTAGATCTGCTCTACTTTGTTTTTGTTTACTCATTTTTAGTTTTTATTTTATAAAACATTACAAACACTACTCTACTTTCTATAAATTCATTAGGATATTTACTGTGAAAATAATTACAAGGATATGATAACAATC
>Ga0209137_1000571_pt1 | contig 38361 bp, 37 predicted proteins | sample SaaInl5LU_22_DNA_FD_184642 | JGI IMG/M metagenome (GOLD analysis project Ga0209137, IMG submission 184642) | Marine microbial communities from expanding oxygen minimum zones in the Saanich Inlet - ESP_105LU_22_DNA (SPAdes) (version 2) | ecosystem: Environmental > Aquatic > Marine > Intertidal... | reverse complement strand
ATCTGTCACACGAACAATAAGTTTTTCAGAATTTAAATCTTCTACACTAATTTCGGTAGTGCCATTTTGATGGCCATATTTAATTGAATTCACCACCAGATTGGAAAGCACTTGCTGAATGCGATCACGATCGGCATGTACCATCACTGGAGCAGGATAGTCTTTATCTAATATTAAGGAAATGTTTTTTTTCTCTGCTTTAATTTCGAGTAAATCAAACACATTAGTGATCGTCTCAAGAATATTAAAGGTTTCAATTGTCAGATTTGCATCTCCTACTTCAAGTTTGGTAATCATGTCTAAATCCTTCACTATATAAGTCAATCGGTCGATGCCTTTATCGGCACGTTTGAGATATTTATCTCTAATTTGTGGATCCTCGGCAGCGCCATCAATCAGCGTGGATATATAACCTTGCACTGTAAAAAGTGGGGTTTTTAACTCGTGAGATACATTGCCTATAAATTCTTTTCGGTACTCCTCTCGAATTTTTAAAGCCTCTAATTCTAGTTTTTTGTTTTTGGCATAGGTATCAATTTCTTTGGACAAACTTTCCATATCTGTGGTGATTGGACTGTTGTTGAATGAAGCAGCATCTAAAAGGGTTAAATCTTTGTAAATATTTTTGATGCTATTAAAGACATAGGTTTCCAGTCGTAAATGGAGAATAAAATAAGTAAGCATGAACGAACAGAGGAACCAGAATAAAAGAAAGGATGCTTGTACTTGAGAAAAGCTAAATAAAAAAACTGCCAATAAGAGCGTTTGTATAACTGTTATAAAAAACGCTGTTAGTATAGAAAATGTATGGGAGTTTTTTATTTTTTTATCCATCAAGATTGAAACTTATACCCTACTCCTTTGATTGTTTTAAACGAATCATCACCAATTTTTTCGCGCAATTTTCGGATGTGCACATCAATGGTTCGACCGCCAACAACGACTTCATTCCCCCATACTTTATCGAGGATTTCATCTCTTTTAAAAACTTTCCCAGGTTTGGATGCTAACAAAGATAACAATTCAAATTCTTTTCGCGGCAATACAATTTCGATGCCTTTGGATATAATTTTATAGGCCTCTCTATCTATTGTTAATTCACCTATGTGTATCACTTCTGAATTTACTTTGGATGACGTGTCATTAAGACGCCTGAGTAAGGATTTGATTTTACTGACCAATACTTTTGGTTTGATAGGCTTGGTAATATAATCATCGGCACCTGCTTCAAATCCTGCGACTTGAGAATAATCTTCGCCACGAGCTGTAAGAAAAGTAATAATAGTATCTCTAAGTTCGGGGAGAATTCGGATTTTTTCACAGGCTTCTATCCCATCCATTTCGGGCATCATCACATCCATGATAATGAGATGTGGTAGAAATTTTTTCGCTTTTTTAACAGCTTCTACTCCATTGGAAGCCGTTGATATCGAATAGCCTTCTGACGATAAATTGTAACTTAAAATCTCTAAGATATCTGGCTCATCGTCAACTAATAGTATTTTTATGGACTCGTTACTCATTTTTTTAAGATATCATAATTTTTATAAAGATAGAAAAATAAAATTCCGTAACGAAACATATAAATTTAATAACATTAAAATAACAAGATGATAATGTTAATATAACGAATCGAGAATCTCACAAATTGTTGACAATAAATTGTTAAGGAATTATTAAGTGGTTTAAAAATTGTCTAATTTTTTATATATTTGAGATGAAAATTTAATCAAAAATATATTAACTATGAAAAAAATTTACGTTTTACTTTTAACACTTACAATCTCGAGCTTATCTTTTGGGCAAACTGTTGCATACACTAGCTTTGAAGAAGCCAATACTGGAGATCAATATATTGATACTGGAGATAACCAAGTGGCACACGATTTAGTCAATAATTCTGGACAATCTGATGTTGATTACACGCCTGTCGCTGGCGCTCTTGAAATAGGTTTTGATGCACGTTATGTACCTTTTGATACTCCTTCAGATGGCCTGACTGATGGTGATTTTGTTGGTATTACAGATTTTATGGGTACCGTAGGAAGTTTTACTGAAGGAGATAATGGCTATCAATTTTCTGATACGGATGGAATCATGATTTTAGAATTTGATCCCGTTGATTTGACTGCCTACACAAATATTCAAGTAAGTTTAGATTACTTTGTTCAATCTACAGGTTGGGAAGCTGCAGATTTTATTAAAATCTACGTAAAAGATTTAACAAACAATACGCAAACTGACATTATTGATACGGAAGGCTCTGATATCGATGATTTAAACATAGAAGGGTCTTGGTTAACTGGCAATACAACAGTTTTACCGGATAACATCATTGCTCAACTGGTAATTGAGTTTGCTTCAAATTCTGGATCTGAATCACTCATAATTGATAATGTGCTATTTACATCAGGTGCTGTGCCAACCATAACCACGAGCGGTTCAGTTAACAATTTAAATTACGTAATTGGTAACGGCCCTTCAAATGAGGGGAGTTTTACCATTGAAGGTGCTGATTTATCCGCAGACATCAACCTTGCAGCACCAACCAACTTCGAAATTTCTTTAACACCAGGAGCTAACTTTACCAGTGCGATTACAATGACGCAATCCGCTGGAAGCGTTGCATCAACTACGGTTTACACAAGATTAAATGCAAACCTGACCGTAGATACTTATTCTGGGGACATTACAGCTTCCAGTGCAGGAGCTACAGATAAAACTGTAGCTGTTAGTGGCTCTATATTTAACCCAACAACAAATGCTATGAAAATTGTAGGGGTTTTTGATGCTTCTGAAGGTTCTTCTCCTAGAGGTGTTGAAATTGAAGTATTAAGTAACATTTCAGACTTAAGCATATTCGGAATAGGTAGTGCAAATAATGGGGGCGGTACTGATGGTCAAGAATTTACATTTCCTGCTGAGTCAGCCCAAACTGGAGATTTGATTTACGTTATTAATTCAGGGCAATTATCCGCTTTTCAAACATTTTTTGAAACAAGTTTATCGCCTTACGAATCAGGAGCATTAAGTATTAATGGTGATGATGCCATAGAACTTTTTGAGAGTGGCCAGGTTATTGATGTTTTTGGTACAATTGATTGTGACCCTAATGCAGGATCATCAACATGTCCTGAATGGGAACACACTGATGGCTGGGCTTACAGAAATAGCGGTACAGGCCCAGATGGATCTACTTTTGTTCTTAACAATTGGAATATTAGCCAATTAGCTAGTTTAGATGGCACTTTAAATTCTAACTCCACGAATCCTTATCCATCAGCGAATTTACTGTCTTTACAAAATAATACCATTTTAAACTTTGCAATACATCCGAACCCAAGCAAAGATGGTTTTATAAACATCACTTCAACTGGATCGGAAACGCTACAAGCTACTGTATTTGATATTCTTGGAAAGCAAGTGATCAATGCTGCTGTTAGTAATGAACGCTTAGATGTATCAACTCTTAACACAGGAGTTTACATTGTAAAGCTGACACAAGGAGCAGCATCAACCACTAAAAAATTGATTATTCAATAATCTGAATTTTTAAATATTTTTAAAGAGCGTTGCCAAATGGCAACGCTCTTTTTATTTTTAGCTATTTTTGTATTGCAAGACAATGTACATGCAAAGTATAAATTCAATTTTCAACATTCAATCCGAAGCCGAATTTACAACCACCGCTTTAGAAATATTCAAATTTCAATTTGAACACAATCCTGTGTATCGATCTTTTTGTGATTTACTGTATAAACACCCGAGTGACATCAACTCTATAGAGCAAATTCCATTTTTACCGATTGAGTTTTTTAAAACCCATACTATTGCATCTACTAACAAAGCTGCGGAAGCCATTTTTACAAGTAGCGGAACCACAGGAAGTGTATTGAGTAAACACCATGTGAGTGATCTAAATGTTTATAAACATAGCTTTAGAAAAGGATTTCAATCCTTTTATGGAAATATCAGAGATTATACGGTATTGGCTTTACTGCCTTCTTATCTAGAACGTGAAGGTTCGTCTTTAGTGTATATGGCAAATGATATGATTGTACAGTCCAAACAGGCTGAAAGTGGATTTTATTTGCACGATTTAGAAGCCTTGAAAGATACGCTCATTAGCCTAGAGGCTAAAGGTCAAAAAACGATCCTTATAGGAGTATCATATGCCTTATTAGATTTAATTGAACTACATTCATTCAACTTAAAACATACCATCGTCATGGAAACGGGCGGTATGAAAGGCCAACGAAAAGAGCTTGTAAAATCGGAGTTGCATGCACTTTTAAAACAAGGATTTGGCGTGGATGCTATTCATAGCGAATATGGCATGACAGAACTGTTGTCACAAGCCTATTCTAAAGGAGAAGGCGTTTTTGAAACCCCTCCATGGATGAAAGTTCTAACAAGAGATCCGGAAGATGCATTGAGCATTCAGCCGATTGAAAGGTCTGGTGGTGTGAATATCATTGACCTAGCTAACATCAATTCCTGTGCGTTTATTGCCACTCAAGATTTGGGTAAAATTAAATCTGACGGTCGTTTTGAAATCTTAGGACGCTTTGATCAGTCCGACATCAGAGGCTGCAATTTGATGGTACTTTAAACCACGCGAATAATAAAAGTACTTCGCTTTCCTCGATTGATGATTACATAGGTGTTATTAATCAGGTCTGCATTTGAAATTAGATAGTCCTCCCCTACTTTTTCTTTATTCACCGAAATCGAATTTTCTTTCAACGCGCGACGCGCTTCACCATTTGATGCTAAAAAATTGGTTTCGGCAGAAAGAGCAGCAATCATATCCAGGCCAGGTTCTAAAAGTGATTTTGAAACTTCGGCAGTTGGAACGCCTTCAAACACATCTAAAAAAGTAGCCTCGTCCAAAGTTTGAATGTCTGCTTTAAACGATTTACTATATAAAATAGTAGAGGCTTTTTCGGCGTTTTCAAAATCAGCTTGGCTGTGAACCATGGTCGTGATTTCTTGTGCCAAACGTTTTTGGAGTTGTCTTAAATGGGGATGCTCTTTATGAATTTCAATGAGCGACTTAATGTCTTCTTCTTCTAAAAACGTAAATATTTTAATATATTTTTCAGCATCCTCATCACTGGAATTTAACCAATATTGATAGAATTTGTAAGGGGAAGTTCGCTTGGCATCTAACCAAACATTTCCACCTTCACTTTTACCAAATTTAGAACCGTCGGATTTTGTAATTAAAGGACAGGTAATGGCAAAACCTTTCCCATTCCCAACACGTCTAATAAGCTCTGTTCCGGTTGTAATATTTCCCCACTGGTCGCTGCCTCCCATCTGAATGGTACAGTCGTGTGATTTGAATAAATGAAGAAAATCATAGCCTTGGACCAATTGATAAGTGAATTCTGTAAAACTCATGCCATCGGAGCTTTCTGCAGAAATTCTGTTTTTAACAGAGTCTTTGGCCATCATATAGTTGACAGTAATGTGTTTTCCTACATCTCTGATGAAATCTAAAAATGAAAAATCTTTCATCCAGTCATAATTATTGACAAGGACGGCGGCATTTTTTTCACCACTATCAAAATCTAAAAAATGAGCCAGTTGTTTTTTAATTGATTCTTGGTTATGACGCAGTGTTTTTTCGTCTAAGAAATTACGTTCTGTCGATTTTCCAGATGGATCTCCGATCATTCCAGTAGCTCCCCCCACCAAAGCAAAAGGCTTGTGACCACATTGTTGGTAGTGTGCCAATAGCATAATTGGTACTAGGTTTCCTATGTGTAGCGAATCGGCTGTGGGATCAAAACCAACATAAGCACTTCTCATTTGTTCTAACAAATGGGCTTCTGCCCCAGGCATCACATCATGGATCATTCCTCTCCAACGTAAAACTTCTATAAAATTACTGGTCATTATTATAAATTTAATTAAGACAAAGATAACAGATTCATTAGCTACAAGAAAAGAAAAAATAGTAATTTAGTGGAATGATATTAGTCACTGGAGGTACTGGATTGGTCGGAAGCCATTTGTTGTTTGAACTCAGCAAATCTCAACAAAAAATTCGTGCCATCTATCGAAACAAAAAAACCATTGAGAAAGTAAAAAATGTGTTCTCATATTATAGCACTACCATAGAAGAACAATTCAATAGAATTGAATGGTTAGAAGCTGATTTAAATGATATTCCAAAACTTACCGAAGCATTTAAGGGTGTTACGCATGTTTACCATTCTGCGGCATTAATCTCATTTGATCCAAACGATTATAACAAACTACGAAAGGTTAATATTACTGGGACTGCTAACATTGTTAATTTATGTGTTACTAATACCATTCAGAAGCTTTGTTATGTGAGTTCTGTAGCCACAATAGGCCATGATCCTGTGAAAATAACAGAACAAACCGATTGGGATTCTCAAGAAAATCAAAGTGTCTATGCCATTACAAAATACGAAGCTGAAATGGAAGTGTGGCGAGGAATTCAAGAAGGTGTTTCGAGTGTCATTGTAAATCCAGGAGTGATTTTAGGTGCCGGTTTTTTTCGATCTGGTAGTGGAGGTCTTTTTAAACGTGTTTATAAAGGACTGAACTATAGCACAAATGGGGTTTCTGGCTATGTTGGAGTTGAGGATGTTGTAAAAAGTATGATTTTATTAATGAATAGCGGCCAAAACAATGACCGTTATATATTAGTAGCTGAGAATCTTTCTTTTTTAGATTTTACAACGCTAATTTCTGATGCTTTCAAATTAGCACCACCCAAAAAAATAGCGACAAAGTGGATGCTTGCCTTTGCATGGCGTCTGGACTGGATGAAACATATATTAACGGGCAAAAAAAGGCGGCTTACTAAAAATTTGAGTAAGACATTAAGAACCAAAAGTTATTACAGTTCGGAAAAATTTTTAAAGACCAAAACGGAGTTCACATTCAAACCTATTTCAACAGTTGTTTCTGAAGTGTGTCAACTTTTTCTAAAGGAGGTCTCATCTTAGATTCAAATTGAATTTGACCCTCAACTTTCAAAGATTCTATTTTTGTTTTCTTATTTTCTTTAATGGAATTTTTAATACGTTTTTTTTCTTTAAGCAGCGCTTCATATTCTTTTTTTTGAGCTATTAATTTCAAATCTAATTTTTCGTAAATGGATTTATAGATTTCATTTTTAAACGTATAATAAGCGTTGCTTTTGGCAAACTGAAGGCTGTCGATATTATGTTTTTCGTAGATATATGCCTGTGGATTTTTAATTTTGTTTTGCAGTGATTGTTTATTGATTCCTTTTGCAGAATTTATAAGTACGACATCATAAAGAATTTCTACCATTTGATCTTCTGAAATCAAATCCGTTGGCTTGTTTACCTCTAAGGTTTCACAGGACATAAAAAACAAAGTGCTTACTGCTAAAAGAACTATTTTCATCTGTTGAATGTTAAGCGCATAGCTGCATTATGATTTGTAAAATTTGCATTTTCATAGACAACTGTTCCGTTGAGAATGGTATGTGTCACTCGAGACTTAAACGTTGAGCCTTCAAAAGGCGACCACCCACATTTGTAAAGACTGTTGTCCTTAGTGACTGTCCATGGATTGTTTGGATTTACCAGTACTAAATCTGCAAAATACCCTTCTCTAATATAACCTCTTTTTTCAATTTGAAATAAAATTGCTGGATTATGACACATCTTCTCTACCATTTTTTCGACTGAAATTCGGCCGTTGTGATGCGCTTCCATCATGGCTACAAGTGCATGTTGTACAAGGGGACCACCTGAGGGTGCCTTGGTGTACTTGTTTGATTTTTCTTCCAAGGTATGTGGGGCATGGTCGGATGCAATTACATCAATTTTATCTTCTAAAAGAGCTTTCCACAACCCATCTCTGTCCTTGGCTGATTTTACAGCAGGATTCCATTTGATAAAAGTACCTTTTTTATCATAATCTTCATCAGAAAACCAAAGGTGATGGATACATACTTCAGCAGTAATTTTTTTATCTTTTAGTGGCTTATTATTTGAAAATAATTTTGTTTCTTTTGCTGTTGATAAATGAAATACGTGCAAACGAGCTCCCGTTTTTTTAGCTAAAGCAATCGCTTTTGAAGAGGAAATATAACAGGCTTCTTCACTTCTGATTTCTGGGTGACACTTGATTGGGATGTCTTCTCCGTAGCGTTCCAAATAACGGGCTGTATTTTGCTTGATCGTATCTTCATCTTCACAATGAACAGATATCAACAAATCGGTGCTTTTAAATATTTTCTCTAAAACTTCCGGATTATCAACAAGCATATTCCCTGTTGAGGACCCTAAAAAAAGTTTAAGTCCTGCCACTTTGAGGGGATCAACTTTTAATATTTCATCTAAATTATCATTCGTTCCCCCAAACATAAATGAGTAGTTTGCAGAGGATGTATTGGCAGCGATCTGAAACTTGTCTTCTAATTTTTCAATGGTGGTCGCTTGAGGTTTGGTGTTTGGCATTTCAATAAAAGAGGTGATTCCACCTGCTATGGCCGCTCTGGATTCTGTTTCAATCGTTGCTTTGTGAGTTAAACCAGGTTCTCTAAAGTGTACTTGGTCGTCTATAACTCCTGGGATGAGGTAGTTGTTTTCGGCATCAATGACGGTTACTTCAGAGTTTTTAACACTGATAGAACTGGCGATCTCTTTGATATATTGGTCCTCTATTAATACATCACCCTCAAAGATGGTTCCTTCGTTGACAATTCGGGCATTTTTAATGAGTATAGATTTATTGTACATTTATGATGTTCCTAAAATTGTTTTTAATCGCATTTTGATGACCCCTAGAATTGCTTCAGAAATGATTCCTTTATTCAGTTTTGAAACTCCATAGCGTCGATCGGTAAAGATAATTGGGATTTCCTTGATATTAAAGTTTTTTTTGTAGGCAGTATATTTCATTTCAATTTGAAATGCATAGCCAATAAATTTTATAGCTTCTAAATCGATAGATTCAAGAACCTTTCGTTTGTAACACACAAAACCTGCCGTTGGGTCCAAAACTTTCATTCCGGTAATGATCCGAACATATATAGAAGCGCCATATGAAAGCAAAACTCTTGCTAACGGCCAATTGACAACATTAACCCCTTTAATGTAACGCGATCCAACGGCAACATCGGCATTCTGAATTTTACAAGTGTCATAAAGGCGCTGAAGATCTTTCGGATTGTGAGAAAAATCGGCATCCATTTCAAAAATAAATTCATAGGAACGAGACAGGCTCCATATAAAGCCTTCGATATAGGCTGTACCCAGTCCTAGCTTTCCAATTCTTTTTAGCAAAAAAAGACGATTGTTGTATGTGGCTTGGAGTGCCTCTACCTTTTGAGCGGTTTTATCTGGCGAATTATCATCAACAACCAAAACATGAACCTCTTTATATTGAGAAAACACAGCTGCTAAGATGCCCTCTATGTTTTCGATCTCATTATAAGTTGGTATGACAACAATGGCGTCCTGCATTCAGTAGAAATATTTTAGCAAAAGTAAGTTATTTTTAGCGGACTCTTTTTATAAATATTCTTCATAAATTTGCATATGGTTAGAGAGATTATATATAACGATTTGTATACTGCAATTATTATAATTAGTCTGGCTCTCATTGCAACCGCTAAGCTTATAAATTACAATCGGTTTATACATTTTTTAAAACTCCCTGGAACCTCAAATTATTTAAGAGTTTATTTCAAAGATCATCATTTTTTAGACTCTTTTGATGTGGTATTGTTTCTAAATTTTTGTGTGAATGCTACGCTTATTGGATTGCTTAGCTATATTTATTTCATTGAAAAACTAGAAGTAGACATTTTAATGTTTATCAAAATAGCGGGCATATTAGGTGCTGCAGTCCTCACTAAAATTTTATTTGAATTAGGAGTTGGTTATTTATTTGATATTCAAAAATTATTTCATAGCTATGTATTTCAACAGGTAAGTTTTTTAAATTTATTGGGGGTGCTATTACTTCCTTTCAACTCTTTTTTGATTTTTGGAGCCCCCAACCAACCGATCTTATTAGTTTCCACCCTAGTGGTTTCTGCACTAATTTTGTTAAGGGGCTTTGTAAAATCGATTAAAACATATCAAAAACTAATTATCAATAATTTCTTCTATTTTATTTTGTATCTTTGCACACTCGAAATTGCGCCTTACATATTTATATATAAGCTGTTTTCGTTGGATTTAAATTAACCTATTAGAGTAATTGATCTATGAAAGTAAAAACAATTTTGGTGTCTCAACCCGAACCAAAAGTAGAAAACTCTCCTTACTTCGATTTGCAAGACAGGCAAAAAGTAAAAATTGATTTCCGTCCCTTTATTCACGTGGAAGGTGTCACTGCTAAAGAAGTACGATTACAAAAAGTTGATTTTTCAAGCTATACTGCTATCATTATGACGAGTAGAAATGCTATTGATCATTTCTTTAGAGTTGCTGATGAAATGCGCTTTAAAGTGCCCGATAGTATGAAATATTTCTGTCAATCAGAAGCAGTTGCCTTTTATCTACAAAAATATGTTGTGTACCGCAAACGTAAAATTTATGTGGGAAAACGTAATTTTCAAGACCTTTCTCCTCTTATAAAGAAGTATAAAGATGAAAAGTTTTTATTACCGTCCTCAGACAAATTAAAACCAATTGTTCCTTTAATGTTAGATGAAATCGGAGTGAAGTGGAAACAAGCGGTGTTTTACAATACTGTCATTAGTGATTTATCTGATTTAGCAGATGTGTATTATGATATCTTGGTGTTTTTTAGTCCTTCTGGAATTGATTCTCTATTTCATAATTTTCCAAACTTTAAACAAAACAACACTCGCATTGCTGTGTTTGGAAATACAACCGTAAAAGCAGTTGAGAACAAAGGTCTTCGTGTTGATATTTCTGCACCAACTTCAGAAATGCCTTCCATGACAATGGCACTAAACAAATACATTCAAAACGTTAATAAAAAATAATTTTTTTATAAAAACACATAAAAATAAACCTGCTCAACGAGTGGGTTTTTTGTTTTTTAAATGGATAGGTGGTGATGTAGCTTAAAATAGGAGTATGTTATTTCCAAAAACTCTTACTTTATTTTTTCTATATTTACGTCTTATTCCTGCATTATGAGCACCCTTAGATTTATATTAGTTTTGTTAGTATTAAGTATTAGTAGTTGTTCAAACGAAACATACGAAGAGGACGGAAACCAAGATATCAATGGATCTGATCCTTTGGATTATTTTCCAAATACAGTCTCAGACTACTGGATTTATGATGTTGAGAGCACAAGTTCTGACACTCCTACTATGAACTTTACAGGATCTGATTCTTTATATATAGCTGCCTCAACAGCAACTTCTTTTAGCTATGAAGCAAACAATGGAGGGGTTGCTCTAGGCTCAATGAATACACTTTTAGTAAACGGAAGTTTATCTAAAACAACTACTAGCTTAAAATTCACAGGGAGTTTAGACCTTCCCGTAGATATTTCATTGACTCAATCTCCTGAAATTACCGAACTGACTATTATAGACCTAGATGCTTCTAATGGAGAAGTCCTCTCAAATTTATCAGATAATTTATCTGAAACTATTGATATTCAAGGCACAGCGATTCCGATTGAAATAAACTATAGCTTAACTACTGAAAAAGAAAATTTTTATAATAGCACTTCTTTAAATGGTACGACCTACTCTAATGTTTATGAAGCTACACTAAAACTTAACATATCGGTTACTGGTTCATTAACTCTATTTGGAACTAGCCAAAGCATCAATATTATTCAACCACAAGATGTTTTAACTATGCGTTATTTTTATGTGGGGGGTATTGGTCTGGTTCGTGCCGAAACAACACAAATGTTCCAATTAAGTGATGAATTCATTTTACTAATCCAGCAATTGGATTCTACGGGAAGCATCACTGCTTCATCGACTGCTATGGGTGTAGAAGAACTAAACCGATTTATGATTAATTAATCGTCTAGATCAATCAATTAATATGGATGTAGATTTAAAGGCTACAACTCATATCGGCACCACAACACATTGGAGATTTAATTTTACCTTCACACTTTGGACATTTAGACACCTGAACCTGTGAACCATCAGGAAGTTCAATTATCCCATTTTCTAAAGGCACATCACAGTTTCCGCAGTTAGCTTTCACTGCCATTCCACATTGATTACATTGGTAAGTGTTCATAATTTTAGTTTTAAATTATTATTATCATTAATTTTATTTTATCAAAAAAACACTGTGTAGATAAAAACTCCGTACAAAAACACCAGTAAAAAGCCTTCTATTTTTTTAATTTCATGACGTTTAAAAAACAGTGTTAAAGGCAATAGAAGTCCTGCAAACAGCAGCATCCAAACAACATCCCTCGAAAGAATTTCAGTATCTTCAACTACAATTGGTTTGATCATCGCTGTCAATCCAAGCACAGAACCTATATTAAAAATATTAGAGCCAATAAGGTTTCCTAATGAGATCGCTTTTTCTTTTCGAATCACAGCAATCACAGAAGCTGCAAGTTCTGGGATACTAGTGCCTACAGCTATTATGGATACAGAGATTACAGCTTCACTAACGCCTATTTTTTGAGCAATCACAACCGCACCATCAACCAACCATTTAGCACCAAAAAACAAGGCAACTCCCCCAATCATTAGCCAAATTACAATTTTGAAGTTAGAAATCATGGTCAAGGTATCTATAGAATCGTCTGTTTCAATTCCATCAGATTGTTTTAATAAATAGGCAATAAAGAGCAGCAAACTCAAAAATAAAACTGCACCTTCAACAGCGTCTAACTTGAAATCATTATATAAGAAATAATACAAAAGAAAAGAAAAAACCATCATTGCTGGCCAGTTGATTTTATAAAACGTTTTATCAACATATATTGTACCGATCAAAGCCGTAATCCCAAGAACCAATCCAATATTGGCAATATTAGATCCGATAACATTATTAATAGCAATGGATGGAGAATCATTCAAAGCAGCATTTAAACTGACTAAAAGCTCAGGAAGTGAGGTTGCAAAGGATACGACCGTCAGGCCAATCACCATTTTAGAAATATTGAACTTAAATGACAAAGCAACCGATGCTCTTACCAAAAATTCACCCCCTATAACTAAAAGACCGAATCCCAACAGCATCAAAATAATATCCATAAGCTTGTTTTTTTTACGAAGATAAATCTAAGATATGAAATTAGTGTAGAATTAGAAGAAGAATTTCTATTTTTGAAGTATGAATTCAAAAGTCCTTTTTAAAACACTCGCAAAAGTCAATAAATGGATCCTTCCAAGTTTGACCAAAAAACGAGTGGATCTTAGCAAAGCAACAAAATTACAAATGGCATTATTTGGCTGGAGACTGTACGTCACTAAAAAAGCACTGGATTAATAGGTCAGTGCCGCATAGATTGGATACGATTGTATTTTTTTAAACCCTTCAAGAAAGTTAAGTTTCATGATGAAATTGCATTGTACAATTTGACCCCCTAAAGATTCAACCATTTTACAAACTGCTTCCGCAGTTCCTCCTGTTGCTAATACGTCGTCATGAATTAACACCTTATCACCAGATTTTATAGCATCTTCATGCAGCTCTAAAATATCCGATCCGTACTCTAAATCAAAAGATTGTGAAACTACTTTTCGAGGTAACTTTCCGGGTTTTCGAACAGGGAAAAAAGGCACATTTAAGGTCTGAGCTAAAAGCATTCCAAAGAAAAAACCGCGCGCTTCTATAGCCACTACTTTGTCTATTTTTTTGTCTTTAAGTTCTGATAAAAGTGATTCCAAACAAAGACTGACCGCTTCTGGACTTTGTAGTAAAGAGGTGATATCTTTAAAAACAATTCCCTTTTTTGGAAAATCTTGAACGTCTGTGATGTATGATTTTAAAGTATGTGTCGGTGTTTTCATTATTTAAGCCCCTTTCTTAAGTTTTGTTCCCATGTCCATGAAGATTGAATCATGTCATGTAAACTACGGCTTGCTTCCCAATTCAAGACTTGTTTTGCCAAAGCTGTGGATGCAAACATTTCGGGAACGTCACCAGGTCTTCGATCTGTGATTTCGTAATTCAACAGGCTTCCACTGACCGCTTCAAAAGCTTTGATCATTTCGAGTACAGAGTAGCCGTTTCCAGTGCCTAAATTAAAAACCTCTAAAGGTTGAGATTTTGGACCCAAGAGTCTTTGGAGAGCTTTTAAATGAGCTTCTGCTAAATCGACTACGTGGATATAATCTCTAATGGGTGTGCCATCTTTGGTGGGATAATCGTTTCCAAACACCATTAACTTTTCTAGGACACCAGCGGCTGTTTGGGTGATATACGGCATCAAATTATTGGGGATTGCTGTAGGGAACTCCCCTATTTGTCCAGATTCATGGGCACCTATGGGATTAAAATAACGCAATGAAATGACAGAGATATCGGACTGTGAATTGGTGAAATCTTCTAAAATTTCTTCAGCCATTTTTTTGGTATTTCCATAGGGTGAAAATGAACGCTGGGTAGGCGCATCTTCTGTGATCGGCATTTGAGAAGGGTTCCCATAAACCGTGGCTGATGATGAAAAAATATGGTGTTTGATACTGTTATCTTGCTGTGCTTTCAATGTATTGATTAATGAAAAAAGATTGTTTTGATAATACATCAACGGATTATGAATGGATTCCGCCACTGCTTTATGCGCTGCAAAATGGATGACTGCCTTTGAGTCTTTATGAGTCTTAAAAACAGCATGAGTCGCTTCAGAAGATTTCAAGTCAACTTGTTCGAAATGGGGTTTTATCCCTGTAATTTTCTGAATGCGATCTAAAATTTTTAGATTGGAATTTGACAAATCATCAAAAATCACCACTTCATAATTGTGGTTTATCAGTGTGATGACTGTGTGAGACCCAATATATCCACAACCGCCTGTAACAATAATTTTTTCTTGCATCTGTGTATTAAAACTCAAAGATAGTCAACTTGATTAATATTTTGAAGAAATACTGTTGATACGTCTAAATTTAAAGGAGGGAATAATTGTAAGTAAGCCGTTAATTTGAAAACAAGAATTGTACTGCTGTTGTTACTCCTCTTTATTTAAGTGTTTATTTTCAGATCTTAGGGCTATGACCTCTTGATTTAATTTCATGTAATTTTCGGTACACTGGTGATATTTGGCTTTATAATCAGGCTCATTTGTTGGCTCATTTACTTTATTTGACGCCTCATGAATCGCATATTTCTTCTCACCGGTGATTAACCAATGTAAATCCACATCGGTGTATTTAGATATAATTTTATCTATTGAATCCGATTGAAGCGATGTATTTCTTTGTTTTCCTTTAAAATTTGAATACGATAGTCCTAAGTCGCTAAAGAAAAATTCATAGCTAAGTCCCTTGTCTTTAGCTATTTGTAAAACTCTTTCTTTTATATTAGTTTTTATTTTATCCATTAATTAGGAAGTTAGATATTATTTTATCTATAATTTGTATCTGTAAACTATCAGTAAAATAACAGAAAAAATGAATTAAAAAAACAGAATTTTCTATGATTACTAAGTCTGACAAGCAAATCATAAAAAGCGTAATTGGAAATCGATATGCACCCATCATTCAAAAGGAATTAATGGAGTGTCACGAATTCAACAAAAACGGTATGCCTTACTCAACTGGGCATATCACTAATATTATGAATGGTGAAAAACACGAAATCATCGAAGCAGCAATTTACAGGGTCGTTAAAAATCGCTTAGAAATTCGAGAAAAAAGAAAAAGCTTACTCTACAAAAAATCTAAGTAGTGAATTGCTGACTCGTAATTTTTAATCGTTCAAAAAATATTAAATCTATGGTTAACTTTTTCAAAATTACAACTTTTGCTTGTGATCTTCATGTACTCGCTTCAAAAAACTGTCAAAAAATTCGTGTAATAATAGCATTATGAAATACGCCGTAATCAAATCAAATAAATCTTGAAGGTCATGATCGAAAATGGGAATTAATTTCTATTGTCACTTCAATAAAAAAAGCAAAAACGGAACTGGCTCAACAGTCAGTTTGCTGTGTTGAAGGTTCTGGTAAATGGATCAAGCGAAATGATAGAATGTGGGATTCAGACAAAAAAGCGTATTTATATACTAACAATCAAAATAGCTTTAGCGATGGCATGAGAATTTATACTTTTGTGAGTGAAAACGAAGTAGGTCTCTTTTTTGATAAACGGTTTCATGGCTATACCCCTCAATTTATCATCGATGCGTTTAAGCTCAAAAAGGAGTGACTCTCCTCTTCTCATTAACGGTAATTTATTGATTGTTGGATTAGCTGCGCTGACCCAACAAAGCTCCGCTTTGAAAATAGTACCAACAAAAAAACGCTCAAGCAAGCTTGGCGTTTTTTCTTATTGTACTATTTATTCGTGACCTCGGCAGGATTCAAACCTGCAACCTCTTGAGCCGTAATCAAGTGCACTATTCAGTTATGCTACGAGGCCGTTTTGAGGGTGCAAATATAAGGCAATAATCTTTTTATCAAAAGAATATCGTAGCTATTTCAAAAAACTTACATTTGTAATAGCAATGTAACTTAATATGTCATGAAAATAGAACAAATCTACACAAGCTGTTTAGCACAAGGCGCCTACTATATTGAGTCTAATGGTGAGGTTGCTATCATCGACCCTTTGAGAGAAACACAACAGTATGTTAACAAAGCATATGCCGATAACGCAAAAATAAAATTTATTTTTGAAACCCATATTCACGCCGATTTTGTGTCAGGTCATTTAGATTTAGCCAAAAAAACAGGCGCCACTATTGTATTTGGACCCAATGCCAAAACAGCCTTCAATTGTTACAATGCTTCGGATAACGAAGAATTTAAAATTGGAGATATCACCATTAAAGTACTACATACCCCTGGTCATACCTTGGAGTCTGTGACCTATTTACTCATTGATGAAACTGGTAAAAACCATGCGGTTTTTACTGGAGACACCTTGTTTCTTGGCGATGTTGGTCGTCCAGATTTGGCGATTAAATCTGACCTCACCGAAAAAGATTTAGCAGGAATGCTATACCAATCATTAAGAACAAAAATCATGACTTTAGACGATTCTGTGATAGTATATCCTGCACATGGTGCTGGTTCTGCTTGCGGGAAAAATTTAAGCAAAGAAACTGTAGGCACCATTGGAGGACAAAAAAACACCAATTACGCTTTACGTTCGGACATGACCAAAGATGAGTTTATAAAAGAGGTGCTAGAAGGGATCAGTCCACCCCCTCAATATTTTGCTAAAAATGCTAAAATGAATCAAAACGGGTATTCCGATTTGGATCAGGTATTGTCAAAGGGTGACACCCCACTTTCTGTAGAAGCTTTTGAACAGCTAGCTAAATCCGAAGGAGCACTTATTTTGGACGTACGGACGCAACAAGACTTTATCAAAAACCATATTCCAGGAGCTATTTTTATTGGCCTTAATGGTAGCTTTGCCCCTTGGGTTGGCGCACTGATTTCAGATATCAATCAACCCATCTTATTGGTAGTTCCAGAGGGAAAGTCAGAAGAAGCGGTGACACGATTGGCACGTGTGGGTTACGATCATACAATGGGTTATTTAGAGGGTGGAATTGAGGCTTGGAAAGCCGCTGGAAAAGAAGTTGACAACCTCACTTCTATTTCGGCTGAAGACTATTATAAAAAAAGCGAAAAGGAAACGCTCTGTGTTTTGGATGTCCGTAAAGATGGCGAATATACTTCGATGCACTTAAAAGGCAATCATGTACAGCATTTTGCACTGGATTACATCAATCAACAAATGGATCAAATTGATGCCAACAAAACATATCATATTCATTGTGCAGGTGGCTATCGCTCTGTGATTGCTGCCTCTATTTTAAAAGCGCGTGGATATCATAAGATCATTGATATTTCTGGGGGGTTTGCAGCTCTCAAAAAAACCGGTGCACCAATGTCTGAATTTGTATGCCCCTCAACCCAATAATCATTAAACATATGACTTCAACACTTGAAATTCAGAATCTAAAATGTGGCGGATGTGCCCATACCATCATCAATAAACTCAATAGTTTAGAAGGTATTCAAAAGGTAAGCGTAGATACAGAAACAAACACAGTTTCATTTGAAAATGAACGCGCCGATCAAGTTAAAGCAGCTGCAGATTTGTTGTCTAAACTTGGATATCCAGTGAACGGAGATGTCAATTCAATTGGTAAAAAAGCAAAGTCATTTGTTAGTTGTGCGATTGGTCGCATGGGGAAATCTTAAACGATTTCTGCACTTAAGCCCGCTTTTAGAAGTTGGCTGCATTGAGGCTCTAGCTCCTCATACACACCTGTTTTAACAGTACATTTCCCTTTGTAATGAACGAGTAACGAACACTGTTCGGCTTGTTCATAAGTATGCTTACAAACATGGACTAAGGTTTCAATCACGTGATCAAAAGTATTGACCTCATCGTTAAACAGGACTATTTCATTTAAATGCCCTTCCTCTACTGAAGTCTCTTCTTGATTTTTAATTTTTTCTTTTGTACTCATAATTAGGTAACAAATTTCAGGGCAACCCAGTTGTTTCGTATTAATTTTTTGTCCAGTCTCAAATTAAGTTGGTTGCAAGTTGTTTCTATCAACTCACAATCACTGTCATAAAAACCACTTAAAAGTAAGGATCCATTTTTATTTAAACAAGTAACATATGAACTTAAGTCATTCAATAAAATATTTCGATTGATATTTGCGATGATGACATCAAATCGCTTTCCATCTATTAAAGATGCATCGCCTTCTAAAACATTGATATGGTGACACTGATTTCGAGATACATTTTCAAGACTATTTAAATAACACCAATTATCAATATCAATGGCTTCTAAAGAAGTTGCTCCTTTTTTTTCAGCTAAGATTGCTAGTACTCCCGTTCCACAACCCATATCTAACACAGATTTATTGGTGAGATCAGACGCTAAAATATGCTGAATCATCATGTGCGTAGTTTCATGGTGTCCTGTACCAAAACTCATTTTAGGTTCAATAACGATATCAAATTCAACATTAAATGCTTCATGAAAAGGGGCGCGAATGGCACAGCGGTCGTCAACAACAATAGGGTTGAAATTTTTTTCCCATTCAGCGTTCCAGTTGGTCTGTGCTATGGTTTCAAATTGGTGAGTAATGACAAACTCTTCAGATTTCAAAACCTGAATCGTGTCTAAAATTGAATCAAAATGATCTGTTTCTTGAATATAAGCTATGACCCCGTCAGGAGTTTCTACAAAGCTTTCGAAGCCAGAAAAGCCAAGTTCCGCAATCAAAATTTCGATACCTGGCTGAACGGGTTCAACTTTAAAAGTGTAGCCTATATAAATAGAATCACTCAAATTTAAAATGCATTTATGATGGCTGTAAATTGCTCTACATCCAATGCTGCACCGCCAATTAAGCCGCCATCAACATCTGTTTTTGAAAAAATTTCTTTTGCATTTGCTGGTTTAACACTTCCACCATACAAAATAGAAACCTTAGCAGCTAAGTCCGAGGAATATTGATCCGCTATGGTTTTACGAATAAAAGCATGCATGTCTTGAGCTTGCTCTGGAGATGCTGTTTCTCCCGTTCCAATGGCCCAAACTGGTTCATATGCCAATACAATATGATCCCAAGCAGCGGCTGGTAAATGAAATAAAGCATTTTTAATTTGTGCTTCTACAATCGCCTCTTCATTCCCTGATTTACGATCTTCTAATTCTTCTCCGAAACAGAATATCGCACGCATGTTGTGAGCTAATGCTGCATCTACTTTTTTGGCTAAAAGCGCATCGGTTTCATTAAAATAAGCACGACGCTCACTGTGACCTAAAATAACCGTTTTAACGCCAACACTTTTAAGCATTCCCGCGCTAATCTCTCCGGTATAGGCACCGTTTTCAGCAAAATGCATATTTTGAGCAGCCACAATAACCTTACTGCCTTTGACAGAGTTTGAAGACGCTAAAAGACTGGTAAAAGGGGGGGCAATAATAACTTCTGCGTTGGTGTGTTTAAGTACATTAAGCAGTTTAGAAACGAATAATTCTGAATCGACATAGTCATTATTCATTTTCCAATTTCCTGCTACAATTTGTTTTCTCATTTTAAATTATTTAATAGTGTTATATCTGATGTTTTAATTGCTTTAAAGACTTTAATCGTTCCTTGTTTATCGATAATCATATAGCGCGGGATCCAATCCAAGTCTAAAAATGTACCCATATCACCTTTCCAGCCAGATTGCATAAAATAATGATCGCCCTTAATTTCTAATCTTTTAACTCCTTTTTTCCAAGCCTCTTGTGTTTTATCAAGAGATAAATACACAAAATCAACTTCTGGAAATTCTTCTTGTAATGCTTTTACATTAGGCAAACTCACTAAACAATCTTTGCACCATGACGCCCATACATCTATAAAAACAGTATTGCCTTGGTGATTTTCTAAAATATTTTTAAACAAAATAGGTTCGCCATTTAACGTGATAAATTCATCGTTTAAAGCGGCTTCTGAAAACTGAGTTTCAATACGATTTTGACAACTTAGAAATGTGGTAACTAGAAGGAATGCTAAAAAAATATTTTTCATATTAAAATTCAATTTAAGGGTTCAGTTTAATTTTTGGGTCTAAGTAAGTGTAAATAACATCGACTAGAATATTAATTAGTACAAAAGTAAGGGCAATTATTAAAACAGCCCCCATAATTACGGGTAAATCTAGGGTATTTAATGCATTTACAATTTCTTTCCCCAAACCATTCCAAGAAAAAATATATTCTACAAACACGGCTCCAGCCAATAACGAAGCAAACCAGCCTGAAATAGCGGTCACTACAGGGTTGAGCGCATTTTTCATTGCATGATGAAGAATAATTTTAAATTCACTCAATCCTTTAGCCCTTGCAGTACGTATGTAATCCTGATTAAATACTTCCAATAAAGAATTACGCATCAACTGGGTGACAACTGCTAAAGGACGAATTCCTAAAACCATTGCGGGTAATATTAAGTTTTTTAGTTTTAATTGGTAAACCTCTCCGAAGTCATCCAGTTCATAAAGACTGCCTGTCATTTCTAAACCAGTGTAGTGGTGTAATAAAAATCCAAAAATCCAAGCAGCTAAAATAGCACTGAAAAAAGAAGGTAAACTCATCCCAAACGTACTAACTACCAAGATGGTCTTATCCACCCAGTGGTCCTTGTATAAAGCCGAAATCACTCCTAAAAAGAGTCCTAATGTCAATGCTACAAAAATTGATGCGACCGCTAATATAATAGTGTTTGGCAGGGTTTCTTTTAGGATTTGACTGACTTCTTTTCCTTGCTTTGTAAAGGATGTTCTAAGGTATGGAAATTTAAAAACAACTGTATTTTTAGCGGTTTTAAAAAGGGGTTGATAACTATAAGAATGTGATTCTAAAAAGGTGTAATCGTCTGAGTCGTTAGAATGGAATGAGAGCGGCGAGAGATCATTTAGATAATATAAGTACTGTGTGAGTACGGGCTGATCAAAACCATATTTTTGTTTAACGATTGCCAATTGAGTTTGGTCTTCATTCTGACCTAGCATCATTTGCGCAGGATCTCCCGGTAAAACATTAAATAGAAAAAAAATAGTGGTGACAACTCCTAAAAGTGTCCAAAATGAATGATGTATTTTTTTTAGAATATAACTCAACAAAGGGCTTAAAGATCTAAGTTTTCAATATCCTTCCAATGTACTTTTTGTTGGACCGTCCCTCTATTTAGTTCCAATACTCCTGGATTGGAACGAACCACTGTTTTGAGGGCTTTTTCGTCACACAAATAAAACTCAAAATCAAGTCCGTAGGTTTCATTTACATAGGAAATTGCATCTTTTCCTGACGCACTTATTCCTATTACAGTATATCCTTTAGATTGTGCTTTTTTAGATAAAGCTTTCAGTTTCAGTAGCCCTTCTTTTTCTGATGTTTCTAAATTGTAGCATACAATCATGATCAACTTGTCTTGGGCAAGAAATTCGTCAGTTAAATCTTCTTCTTCTGATTCTATCGAAAAATCTAAAATAGAAGGTTGATATCCTTCGTCAATAACTTTGGTTTCGACACTCACATAATCTCCTTCAATAGTTGGATAAGACCCGTCGGTTACAATTATTTCCTCTTCTCCATTTACATTAAAAACCCACGTGAATTCTTGAATGGCTTTGGGTGCATCATTAGGAGTACTCATGTTTTCGATGAGATTATCTCCTATTTTATAAGCTCTAAAATCTATGCTTGGTAAATGCATTAATACATGGTTTCCAAATGCGAGGCAAGCTAAAAAACTCAAAAGTGCAATAATGGTGGTGGGTAAAGGTTTAAATATTGGGTTGATATATGTTTTTCCGAAAAATAAAATCAATACAAAAACCAACAAAATAACATCTTTGGTAAAGCTTTCCCAGGGAGTTAACTTCAAAGCATCTCCAAAACACCCACAGTCCTTTACTTTATCAAAATATGCGGAATAAAAAGTTAGAAATGTAAAAAACACTATCATAAGCAATAAGCTCCAGACAGTGAATTTTGGCTTATATCCAATTAGTAAAAACACGCCTAGAACCACTTCAAAAACCACAACCAAAACAGATATAATAAGTGCATAGGGCTCTAAAAAAGGGATGTTAAGAACTTCTGCACTAAAATATTCTTGAAGTTTATACGAAAACCCTAAAGGATCATTGAGTTTTATAAACCCTGAAATTATAAATAAAATTCCTACAAAAATACGCGAGAAAGGAACTAAGAATTTCATATTAAGATTCGTTTAAGTGAATTAAAGCAAAAATGGCATAATTAATCATGTCTTGATAGTTGGCATCGATTCCTTCACTGACTAAAGTATGACCAGCATTGTCTTCTATTTGTTTGACTCGTAATAATTTTTGTAAAATCAAATCCGTTAAAGAACTCACACGCATGTCGCGCCAAGCCTCTCCATAATCATGATTTTTGTCCAACATCAACTGTTTGGTGATGATAATTTTACTTTCATACAAAGCAACCGCTTCATCAAATGACAAGTCAGGTTGCTCAGCAATTCCCTTTTCAATCTGAATTAGGGCCATCACACAATAATTAATAATCCCTACAAATTCGCTTGCAGCTCCTTCATTAACTTTTTGAACAGCGTTTTGCTGAAGCCCTCTAATGCGTTGTGCCTTGATAAAAATTTGGTCTGTTAAAGAAGGTAATCTTAGAATACGCCAAGCGCACCCATAGTCTTTCATTTTTTTACTGAACAGTTCTTGACAGACTTGTACAACAGCATCGTATTCTTTTGAAGTATTTTGCATGAAATAAATCGAATTTTCCGTAAATTTCGCTTAAAATATTCAAAACATCAAGATTTATGGTTTAAAGTTTTAAATCTTGGCAAAAACAACCAACAAGACCTTTTTATGACACTCAATTGTAACGGCCAACTAATTGATCTGTATACACCTAAAGTAATGGGTATTCTAAACATTACTCCAGATTCATTTTATGATGGTGGACGCTTTAAAAGCGAAAAAAGTATTTTGGATCAAGTTGAAAAACTATTAAAAGAAGGTGCTACTTTTATAGATATTGGTGCATACAGCTCGCGACCAGGTGCAGATTTTGTTTCTGAAGAAGAAGAGTTAAAACGGCTTATTCCTATTGTAAAAGCTGTAGTCCATAATTTTCCTAAAAGTATAATCTCTATTGACAGCTTTAGAAGTCGAGTGATCAAAACCGCCGTGGAAGCAGGAGCTGCAATTGTCAATGATATATCTGGGGGACAACAAGATCCTCTAATGTATGAAACCGTTGGAACGCTTGGTGTTCCCTACATAATGATGCACATGCGAGGAACGCCAAAAACCATGCAACAAATGACGAATTACTCAGATGTGGTTAAAGAAGTCTTTACCTATTTTTCAGAACGAGTTGAGTTTGCTAGAACTCATCAAATAAAAGATATCATTTTAGATCTAGGGTTTGGATTTTCCAAAACTTTAGAACAAAACTTTGAGCTTTTAGGGATGTTAGATTATTATACAAATTTGAACCTCCCTATTTTGGCTGGGATTTCTAGAAAATCTATGGTTTATAAAACCTTAAATACTACTGCAGACCAAGCGCTAAACGGAAGCACGGCACTTCATATGGTAGCACTTCAAAAGGGTGCAAAACTTTTGAGGGTGCACGATGTAAAAGAAGCAATGGAATGTATTCAACTTTATGGAGCACTTCAAAAATAGAGTTCATTTAATATTCATTATATTTATTAAAAATTTCAAACTCAGTGGACATATTCAAAGACTTATTAAATTTCAATATATTAGATATAATCGACATCATTTTAGTCGCATTTTTACTGTACTATATCTACAAATTAATTAAGGGAACAGTCGCTATTAATATCTTTTTTGGGATCGTTATTTTTTACCTGTTTTACTTATTGGTAGATGTATTACAAATGCGTATGCTTAGTAATATTCTAGGGGGCTTTATGAGTGTTGGAATTATTGCGCTAATTGTTGTATTTCAACCTGAAATTCGTAAATTTCTATTAATGATTGGTTCTACAAATTTGAGTAAAAGTGGTTCTTTCTTGAAACGGATTAGTTTTGTAAATGCACAGACTAATAACACTTCTGACGCTGAAGTCATCGTAAAGGCATGTACCAAAATGGGCAGTTCAGAAACAGGGGCACTCATTGTGATTGAACGCAACAATAATTTAGATTTTTTAGTAGAAACTGGAGATGAGATGGAAATTTCGGTTACACAACCTATATTAGAGAGTATCTTTTTTAAGAACAGCCCACTACATGATGGTGCTATTATAATTTCAAATAATATCATCAAAGCAACCCGAGTGATTCTACCTGTAAATAACGAAAAAAACATTCCTTCACGTTTTGGACTTCGTCACCGTGCAGCGATTGGTATCTCAGAAAAAACAGATGCACTGGCGCTTGTGGTAAGTGAAGAAACTGGACAACTTTCTTATATAAACAACGGAGAGTTTGTCATTTATACAGATACTCAAGATTTGATTATGAAAATTAAGTCTGACTTATCTTAATACTAACTATCTTTAGTTAAAAACTGAGCATCGTATAAATTTCTATAATGCCCTTCTTTGTTTTTTAGCAACTGTTTGTGAGTTCCCATTTCAACAATTTCGCCAGCATCCAATACAATAATCGTATCCGCTTTTTTGACTGTGGCCAAGCGATGGGCAATAACAATTGATGTACGACCGTGTGTGATTTTTTGAGTCGCCTTTTGAATCATTTGTTCGGCATAAGAATCTATTGAAGCAGTTGCTTCGTCCAATATTAATATTTTGGGATTGGTCACGTAGGCTCTTAAAAAAGAAATTAACTGACGCTGACCAGAAGACAGCATGACCCCTCGTTCTTTGACATTGTAATGATACCCTTGTGGCAAACTCATGATAAAATCATGGATACCAATTTCTTTAGCTGCAGCTTCTACTTGCGCCTCAGTAATATCTGGATTTTTGAGAGTAATATTATGTAGTATCGTATCTGCAAACAAAAACACATCTTGAAGCACCACAGCGATATTTTGCCTTAAATCCTTAACTGAAATTGTTTTAATGTCTTTCGAATCAATAGTAATAACTCCAGAGCTGATGTCATACAAACGGTTCAATAAATTTATGATAGTAGATTTTCCAGCACCCGTTGCCCCAACAATAGCAACTGTTTCGCCAGCATTTACCTTAAAGGACACCCCTTTTAATACAGGCTCATTTTCAATATAAGCAAAATTAACCTCTTTAAATTCTAAATCCCCCTTTACATTTTCAAGAACATCATCTCCATGGTCTTGGATATGAGAGTTGGTATCCAACACTTTAAAGACACGATCGGCAGCTACCATTCCCATTTGAAGGGTGTTAAATTTATTGGCAATCTGATTGAGGGGTCTAAAAATCATTGGCACCATCATTATAAATGCGGTTAAATCTCCAATAGAGGCCGTTTGATCCAATACCGTGTTAAGACCACCAAGCCACACCACTACTGCTAAAGTTACGGATGATAACAGGTCTGCAATTGGGAAAAATACAGAATTATACCAAACTGTTTTGATCCACCCTTTTTTGTGGCGTTCGTTGATAGCTCTAAAATTTTCAGACTCAATTTGTTCTCTAGCAAATATTTGAACAATTTTCATTCCAGTAATACGCTCTTGAACAAAAGAATTGAGATTTGAAACCTCGTTTCGGACGTCTTCAAATGCTTTTTTCATGTATCTCTGAAACACCTTGGTGGCGATCAAAACGATTGGCAACGTACAAAATACAATGACACTCAGGCGCCAGTTCATATAAAACATAACTCCTCCTACCACACTCATTTTTAAAATATCACTAAAAATCATGAACAGCCCTTCTCCAAAAATATCAGCAATACGTTCCATATCAGTCACCGTTCTAGTAATTAAAACTCCTACTGACGAGTTGTCAAAATATTTCATTTTAAAGGCAAGGATATGGTTAAAAAGCTTAATACGAATGTCTCTTACCACAGATTGACCCAACCAACTTGCATAATAAATAAACAATAAATTACAAGTTACTTCGAGGACCAACAACCCTAGCATGATCAGCATATAGTTTAGAAAACCAGGTTCAAATTTCTGTTCAATATTTTGATCAATAGCCAGCTGCAAAACTTTAGGCCGAAGGGCTCCAAAAGTTGCCAAACCAATGACGGTAGTCAGTGCAAGAATAAAAAACCCAGTGTAAGGTTTAATATAATGCAGCAACCTTTTGAATAACTGTGCATCAAAAACTTTGCTCTTAGCTTTCTTTGTGAACATAAATTGATTTTGGATATTCTATATTAATTAAATAAAGTCCGTGTGCTGGTGCTGATGTGCCTGCATTAGATCTGTTTTTTGAAGAAATAATCTCATGAAACTCTTCTAAGGTTCTTTTTTTTGCGCCCACTTCAATCATGGTACCAACTATAGCACGTACCATGTTCCTAAGAAAACGGTCTGCTTTAATTGTAAAATTAAGACTGTTGTTATTGACTTCCCATCGTGCCTCCATAACCGTACAGTCATACGTTTTTACATCTGTTTTCACTTTTGAAAAGCATTGAAAATCGGTGTATTTAAACAAAATTTTCGCTGCTTGATTCATCAAATCTACATCTAATGGAAGTGTATATGTAAATTCGTTTTCATATTTAAACGCATTTTTTTTTCTTGAAATCTTATAAACATAGGTTCTACTTAAAGCTTCAAAACGGGCATGTATATTCGGATACACTTGGTCGATCGTATTAATGTGTATATCTTTTGGAAGAAACACGTTGAGTTTATAAACAATGTCCTTGACGTCAATTTTAGTATCGATATCAAAGTGGGCTATCATTTGTTCTGCATGAACTCCTGTATCCGTTCGCCCAGCTCCCATAGACTCTAAAGGAGCTCTCAAGACGGTACTGAGTGCATGATTCAGCTCCGCTTGAACCGTAGTAACATCGGGTTGAATTTGCCAGCCATGATAGGCACGACCATTATAAGATAAATCAATAAAATATCTCAAGCTAATTTGATACTTTTGTAGTTATAAAGACAAAGATAAATAGACTTTATCATTAATAGCTTTCTCATTAACATTTTCTAATGACAAAAATTTTATTACTCTCGGATACTCATAGTTATATGGGAGAAGAAATTCTAAAACACGTGAAACTGGCCGACGAAGTTTGGCATGCAGGCGATATTGGCGATCTGAAAGTTACGGATGCTATAAAAAAACTAAAGCCATTACGAGCTGTTTATGGAAATATTGACAGTTCTGAAGCACGTTTGGAATTTCCAGAGCATTTAAAATTTAGATGTGAAGGGGTTAAAGTTTGGATCACACACATAGGCGGGTATCCAGGGCGCTATGCCCCTGCCGTAAGAGACATGATTAAAGTGCACACTCCCAACCTGTTTATTAGTGGACATTCGCATATACTAAAGGTGATGAATGATAAAAAACTTAACCTCTTACACATGAACCCAGGAGCAGTTGGGACATATGGAATTCACACCGTCAGAACCATGCTTCGGTTTGAAATTTCAGGCGAGAAGATTCAAAATCTTGAAGTCATAGAATTTAAAAGAAACGCATAAAAAAACCCTGAGAAATCTCAAGGTTTTTTTTCGCACTCTTACTACTAAAGTTATTTACCTCAACCGATCCACTGATTTTACAAGCGCCTCATCCTTTTTTATGGCTTTATTGGAAAAAACCAATAACACGATAGATAAAATAGGAAGGAGCAACCCAATACCTTTCTCAGAATTCGCAGTTTCTCCAGATACAGTTAGCAATCGATATATAAATAATCCTAGTAAAATTAAGTTTAATATAATATTTAAACGCCCTAATACAAATTGGGTTTGCCTTGTTTTAAATAAAAAAATAGATATTAACGACAGCAAGGCTGATGCTAAGAATAAAATCATATACTCTAACGACTCAAAAGCAAATTCGGCACTCAGCTCTGTACTTCTCACGGGCAAAACTTGAGAAAGCCCCCCAGAACAAATGGCGGCAGATAATAAGTATAATGTTTGAATTCTTTGAAGCATATTTGATTAAATATACCACAAAAATAATAGTTTCTTTTTTATTACATCTATAAAAAGTTTAAAAATAAAGTCGTATAATTGCACATATAACGGCGAAATTAAACTCAATTCGCCATACTCAATTTACAATAAAAATTACTTCTTCATAAAATCATTTCAATAATTAGTTCTTTAATCTATTAAAGGATTTAAAATTAATTCACATATATAATGTTTGAAATTTCACAATTAAAAGAAAAGAAACTCCCTGAACTGCAAGAAATTGCAAAGGAACTCAACGTCCCTAAGTTTAAAAGTTTAAAAAAAATTGACCTTGTATATCAAATACTTGATTTACAAGCTGCCAATCCTGCAATCGTGACTCCTCCAGTGACTAATAAGCCACCAAGACCAAGAAGAGAACGTATTTCAAAACCTACTAAAGAATCTAATTCAGAAACAAAAGCTATCCCAGCACCAAAAACGGATATGTCTTCTGAAAACAAACCTCTCAAAGGAAAAGCTGAACCGAACACAACGGAAAAAACTGAAACAACTCCTGCTAACAAAACAGACTCAAAGGACACTCCTAAAGGGAACCTTAGGCCTCAAAAACAAAAAAACCAAAATCCAAATCAGAATCCGAATCAAAAACAGAATTCGAAGCAGAACCCAAATCAAAATCCGAATCAAAAACAGAATCCAAATCAAAAACAAGGTAATAACGGAAACAAAGATACTCGTAACCGTTATAAAGAGCCTGATTTTGAATTTGACGCCATTATTGAGAGTGAGGGTGTATTAGACCTTATGCAAGATGGGTATGGTTTCTTAAGGTCTTCTGATTATAACTATTTAGCATCCCCTGATGATATTTATGTATCTCAATCTCAAATCCGTTTATTTGGTTTGAAAAATGGAGATACTGTATTAGGACATGTACGCCCTCCAAAAGAAGGTGAAAAGTATTTCCCACTCATCAGAGTCAGTAAAATAAACGGTCTCGATCCACAAGCTGTTAGAGATCGTGTAGCATTTGAACACTTAACACCGCTTTTTCCAAAAGAAAAATTTAATATCGCCGAAAAACAAAGTACCATTTCCACTCGAATTATGGACTTATTTTCTCCAATTGGAAAAGGCCAACGTGGTATGATTGTGTCTCAACCAAAAACAGGTAAAACAATGCTTCTTAAAGATGTTGCCAACGGAATTGCGGCCAACCATCCAGAAGTATATCAAATGATTTTATTGATTGACGAACGTCCTGAAGAAGTCACAGACATGCAACGTAATGTTCGTGGCGAAGTGATTGCTTCTACGTTTGATAAAGAAGCACATGAACACGTAAAAATTGCGAACATCGTTTTAGAAAAAGCAAAACGACTTGTAGAATGCGGATATGATGTGGTGATTCTTTTAGATTCGATCACACGTTTGGCACGTGCCTACAACACAGTGCAACCAGCTTCTGGAAAGATTTTGAGTGGTGGTGTGGATGCGAATGCACTTCACAAACCAAAACGATTTTTTGGAGCGGCTCGAAATATAGAAAATGGAGGATCTCTTACCATTATTGCTACGGCATTAACCGAAACAGGATCTAAAATGGACGAGGTGATTTTTGAAGAATTCAAAGGAACAGGAAATATGGAACTTCAATTGGATCGTAAGATCTCCAACCGTCGTATTTTCCCAGCCATTGATCTTACCTCATCGAGTACTCGAAGAGACGACCTGTTATTAGACGAAAAAACCATCCAACGTATGTGGGTGATGCGAAAGTACCTTGCAGATATGAACCCTGTAGAAGCGATGGAATTTATCAACGACCGTTTCAAACAAACACGCAACAACGAGGAGTTTCTAATCTCCATGAATGGGTAATTAGTTATTCATTTTTAATTCATAAAAAAAAGCCTTTCGATATCGAGAGGCTTTTTTCATGTTACAAGAACTCAGAGAGTTTGCTAAGCTGGGTTTTTATTTTACAAAAAGATTGTAAAGACATTTTAAAACACAAAAAATCCTTTGAAGCGGGCTTCAAAGGATTTTTTAATTTTATAGAGTTACTAAAGTCAACCTACACTAGGATGCCAAAGTAAATGTATTAAAGTGCTGCAACAAATTTTGACAAACCAGACTTTAGGTTTGCCGCTTTGTTGTTGTGAATGATGTTGTTTTTGGCCAACTTATCAATCATTGAAGACACAGTTGAAAATGATTTCTGTGCTTCTTTTTTATCAGTTAGTTCACGCAAATTTTTAATTGCATTACGCGTCGTTTTGTGCTGGTACTTATTTAGCACGCGCTTGGACTCGTTACTTCTAATTCTTTTTAAAGCTGACTTATGATTTGCCATAATTCTTAATTTATTATTATTAAATAATTGTAGCCCGTAGGGGAATCGAACCCCTCTTACATGGATGAAAACCATGCGTCCTAGCCGATAGACGAACGGGCCATTTTTTATAACCAAAAACAAAATCTTGATGAATCTGTTTTTATTTCAAATAGCGTGCATTATTTCTAATGCGGTTGCAAAAATACAACTATTTTTAAATGTTACAACTTCTTACTAACTTTTTTTAAAAAAAGTTAACCTTAATAGGCTTTTGCAAATAAGACACGCTGCTTGGAAGGTTTCCCAGAAAATACACAGACACCTTCCTCTAGCTTAGAATCTATTGGAATACAACGAATTGTCGCTTTTGTGAGTTCTTTGATCTTATTTTCTGTCTCCGCAGTCCCATCCCAATGTGCCGAAACAAATCCAGTCTTTTCTTCTAAAACAGTTTTAAAGACCTCAAATGAATCTACTTTTGTGATGTGATCGGCTCTAAAATCCAATGCTTTTTGAAATAAGCCTGTTTGAATTTCTGTAATTAAAGTTTTTACTGTGTCTGTTAAGATATCTAAAGCCACAACTTGTTTGGTCAAAGTATCTCTACGTGCGAGCTCTACTGTTCCACTTTCCAAATCTTTTGGTCCAATAGCCAACCTTAAAGGTACGCCTTGTAATTCGTGTTGTGCGAATTTAGCACCGGGGCGCTGGGTGGTTCTGTGATCGTATTTCACAGATATATTCTCTGCTCTCAAAGCACTCATAATTACCTCAGCTTTTGTTGTGATTTCGGCCAACTGTTCTTCGCTTTTGTATATAGGAACAATGACCACTTGGTAAGGCGCTAAGTTTGGAGGCAATACCAAGCCTTTATCATCGCTATGTGTCATAATGAGCGCGCCCATCAAACGTGTTGAAACCCCCCATGAGGTTGCCCAAACATAATCTTGTTTTCCTTCGCTGTTTGCAAATTTAACATCAAATGCTTTTGCGAAATTCTGTCCTAAAAAGTGAGAAGTTCCTGCTTGCAAGGCCTTTCCGTCTTGCATTAAAGCTTCTATACAATAGGTTTCTTCTGCACCCGCAAAACGCTCACTTTCTGTTTTAACGCCTTGAATCACTGGAATTGCCATAAAATTCTCAGCAAAATTTGCATAGACCCTATTCATGAGTTTGGCTTCTTCGACAGCTTCAGTTTTGGTTGCATGAGCGGTATGCCCTTCTTGCCATAAAAATTCGGCGGTTCTTAAAAACAAACGAGTTCTCATTTCCCATCGCACCACATTAGCCCATTGGTTAATTAAAAGTGGTAAATCCCTATACGATTGTACCCACCCTTTAAAGGTATTCCAAATAATGGCTTCACTGGTGGGTCTTACCACCAACTCTTCCTCAAGTTTTGCATTTGGATCCACACGAAGTTTCCCTGGATTATCAGGGTCATTTTGCAAACGGTAATGCGTGACTACCGCACATTCTTTTGCAAATCCTTCCGCATTTTTTTCTTCAGCCTCAAAAAGGCTTTTTGGGACAAATAATGGAAAATACGCATTTTGATGTCCCGTTTCTTTAAACATGCGATCTAATTCTGCTTGCATTTTTTCCCAAATAGCATAGCCATAGGGTTTGATGACCATACAACCTCTGACCGCTGAGTTTTCAGCCAAATCAGCTTTCACTACGAGCTCATTGTACCATTTTGAATAATCTTCGGATCTTGATGTAAGGTTTTTACTCATATTTTTGTAATTTGGCACAACTATTGATAATAATGCACTGTATATAATTAGTTTGACAAAACTAAGTATTTTTGTGACGTTCAACAATTTAATTTAAACTCTTATGAAATTTATTACTTCTTTGACAAAACAAATGCCACTAGCCTTTGTAGTTGGAATGCTTTTTAGCCTAAGCTCTTGTGGATCTTTCCAATATTCTGGGATCTATGACGATGGGATTTATTCAGATTCTGACCCTGTAGAAGAAGTTACTGAAACGTCAGTCAACACATCCAATTCATCGGATTATTATAAAAATTATTTTAGAGAAAAATCACTTCAAATTGAAGAGGACAATACTGTTTTTACAGACGTTGACTCTTATGAAGGAGCTTATGAGGACGACTCCGAAAACACTAACAATTATGCCGGTTGGGGCGAAAACAACAGCAGCGAAATAATCATCAATGTTTATGATAATGGACCCTACTGGGGAAATAATTGGGGCTACAACTGGGGAAATAACTGGGGGAATAACTGGGGGTGGAATTTTGGGTGGAACAATTGGGGCTTCATGTGGCAACCCAACTATTTCAATTCGTGGAACAATCCATATTGTTACTATGGTTGTTACAGTAATTACGGATACTATAATAATAGATACAACAACTATGGCTACAATCGCTACAGAGGCCGTTCATATTCATATATCAATGGACAAAGAAGGTCAAGATATAGAAACTCAAGCCTAAGCAGTCGAAGTGTTTTAAGTACCGCAACCAGAAGCAGAGTTACAGGTTCGGATTCAAGATCGACAACAAGACCCAGTAGATCGACTACAAGACCCAGTAGATCGACAACGCGTTCTACTACCACAAGACCAGCGCGAACCAACTCAAGCGTGCGCCCCTCAAACCCGAACACTCGCCCTAATACAACCACCAGACCTACACGAACTTCAACATATTCGAGGCCCTCTTCTACAAGACCTACAAGGTCTACAGCTAGGCCTACAACAAGACCTACAACAAGGTCAAGTTCAACTACAAGAAGCAGCAGTAGCAGCAGCAGCGGAGGCAGTTCTACAAGAAGAAGAAATAATTAGGCAAAAGCAAAACAAACAAAAATGAAAAATTTAGTTTTAACTTTAATGGGGACTATCTCCATGGTAAGCACCTATGGCCAAGACTTAACGGATGCTTTAAGGTATTCAACAGGAGAAACTGAAGGAACCGCTCGATTTAAATCTATGAGTGGGGCTTTTGGTGCACTTGGTGGCGACATGTCGGCAGTAAGTATCAATCCGGCTGGTTCTGCCATTTTTAATTTAAGCCACGGCGCCATGACAGTTGCTACTCAAAGTACGTCAAACGATGTGTTTTATGGCTCTAACACACAAGCTCTGAGAGACGATTCTTTTGATATGAATCAAATTGGAGCAGCCCTTGTTTTTAATAATAGAGACCTTGAATCTGGATGGAATAAATTTGTAATCAGTGTGTTTTACGAGCAACTTCAAAACTATGACAACCAGTTTTTAGCAGTTGGAACGACGCAAAACTCTATTGGTAGTTATTTTACCGACTATGCTAACGGACTTAGACTTGATGAAATTACAGCTCTGGAAGGAGAGAGTATTACACAGGCTTACGGCGAAATCGGATCTGCTTATGGGTCTCGTTTTCAGCAGGCTTTTTTGGGATATGAAAGTTATATTTTGGAAGCTGCTGATGACACAGATAATGGAAACACCATATACACCTCTAATATTGCTGATGGCGACTTCTATCAAGAATATAGCTATGCCTCAACAGGAATCAATGGTAAATTTTCTGCAAATATTGGATTTCAATATGACAAAAATATCTATTTTGGAATCAACTTAAATTCTCACTTCTTAAACTACGAAAGAAGCACATATTTCTATGAGGACAACACTAATACAGGCTCTACAATAAATCAAGTTGATTTTAAAAACACCCTTTTAACAACGGGTGAAGGCTTTTCACTACAACTTGGAAGCATTGTAAAAGTCAATGATTTCATAAGATTGGGACTCACATACGACAGTCCTACCTGGCTGCGACTAAGGGAGGAAACTACACAGTATCTCTATACATTTGAAGATGCCACAAACCTTGAAGCAGAGGTTGACCCCGCTGTTATTAATGTGTTTCCAGAATACTACCTGCGTACGCCGGCTAAAATTACGGGGAGTGCCGCTTTTATTATTGGAGATACTGGACTGATCAGTATTGATTATTCTAGAAAAGACTACAGTGGGACTAAATTTCGATCAAATTCTGGTGGTAATTTTTATCAACAAAACTCAATCATCGGTACTACTTTAAAAGCAGCTAACACCATCCGTATTGGAGGCGAACTAAGACATAAGAAGTTTAGTTACCGTGGAGGCTATAAACTAGAGCAAAGCCCTTACAAGGACACTGCTGCTTATGGCGATCTTAAAGGATTTTCACTTGGGCTAGGATATAATTTTGGAGGTTCTCGACTGGATCTGGCTTATGAAAATTCAAATCGTAAAATGGACCAGCGTTTCTTTAACGCAGGTAATTTAGACGTCGCTAGAATAAACCGAACGAATTCTAATGTTTCACTCACATTAAGCATGAGTTTATAAGCTCTATATCTTTAAACAAGTTCCCTATCTTTTTAAAGAAAAATGGGCATTTAATAGCACCGGTTCACCTGTGACGGGCTCGTTGTAGTATAGTACAAACCAATAATCGCTTGATGGCAACATGGCCCCATTGTAGCTGCCATCCCAACCATCACCAGAGGGACGTATTTCCTTTAAGAGTTTACCGTACCGATCAAATATTTGAATTTTTGCATTCAACTGATTTGAAATGCTAAAGATGTTCCAAGTGTCGTGGTATCCATCTCCATTTGGTGTGAAATATTTTGGATAGTCAATGATGTAAACAACTGCCTGCCCTACCCCACAGCCATTCAAATCCCGTACATTCACAATCCGTTCTCCTGGATTTACACCTACAAATAAGCCTGTGTCTTGCCATGGTCCTTGATCGATATTGTATTCATAATCTCCTAGGCCAGTTGCAGTAACTTCGACAATATGTGTATCTGCAAATGCCTGAGTCGTTACCACTGCAGTAACCGTTGGCGGTGAGCTTTCTATCACTGTGAATACTTCAATTGGTGCCGCACATTGGGTGGCTAGAAGCGCATCAAAAACTTCTAAAGTATAAACACCTGCTTCAGTTGGCACATAACTAGAGGTTGTTTCTACAACAGTCCCAGTATCATCTCTCCAAATAAAGATATAGTCAGAATTTGACAAACCGGTTGTGATTTCTAAAGGCCCTAAAACCTCGGTGCCATTGGTATCAACACATAACACATATTCATCATCAATATCTATGTATGGTAACGGATTTACCTTTAATACCAACGGAGCTGTTTCGTAACATACGGAACTATCTACCAATGTTCCAGTGGTATCTATTATTTGGGTATTATTATCAACACGTGCAAAAATGACTTGTGGGTTTTCCGTATTTTGATAAAAACTAGGCAATTCAAATTGGTCCAGATCTGCATCTAACTGAGTCGCAAAATAACGAACTAGGTAATTCGCGGGATCTTGACCGTTTAGTACAATAGCATCTTGTGTGCTTAAATCGAACAATACACTATCATTATTGGGGTCGTTATCTGTCTCTACATTGTCATCACAGATTGTGTAAGGTTCATCTGGAGAGGTTGCTTGGGCAGCTTCAAGAACTTCTAAATTAAATTCTACAGTTGTGTTTTGACAGCTTGTATTGGTGTTCAGCACGTTCACATAAAGAGTCTGTGGATTGCTGGTATTCATATAGGGACTCACCAAAGGATTTACCCCTAGAGCTGCATCGGCTGACGTTTCATAATACGTCACAATAAATTCGGATGCACTTTGAGCTCCTAAAATTAAATTGGTTTGAACTTCTAAATCAAACGCATAAATACCGTCTGTGTTTAGCTCGCAAGCAATCAAAGTAGTAACAGGGTTGGCTTGTGGTATTGGGTTGACAATTACATCAAAATTTACTATTGAGAAGCAGCCTGTTGTATCGTTTGTCACGCGAACATAAATAGTTTGAACGGGAATATTAGTGTTTGTGTAATTTTCTGGAAACTCAATGGAATTAATACCATCTTCGGCGTCTGTGAATGTTTCATAGTAGGTTGGAGTCACGCCCAATTCACCGTTCAAAATAAACGTTTCATTTAGTGTTAAATCAAAAATTTCTTGTCCATTTCCACTTGCATTATTGTCACATAAATCGATGTTTCCAGGGGTTTGTGGCATCGGAATTGGCAATACTTCAAGAGTCAAGGTCGTAAAGTCAAAACAAGCAGTTACTGGGTTGGAGACACGCACAAAAACGGTTTGAGGGTTGCTAATATTTGTATAGGGACTAGACAGAGGAGAGACGTTTGCTTCTGCATCTAACTGTGTTAGGTGGTAGCTAAAGTCTAGTCCTGTTTGGCCGTTCAAAATCTGTCCTTCCCTATCTTCTAAAGTAAAGGCTTCCTGTTCATTGCCAGGTATATTGTCGTCACATAAAAGCAAAGGGGTGGGATCCAATAATACTGGAAGTGGATTGACTATCAATTCTAAACTTGTAATCTTTTCACAGCCTGTATCATCGTATGCAACACGAATCCATACAGTTTGAGGATTGGAAAGGTTTGTATAGTCCGTTGGTGTTCCGATTTCAGATGTTTGATTTTGAGCATCAACTTGTGTCTCATAATAACTAATTGTTACTTCTGAAGCTGGGACTTGGTCTAAAAACTCTACTTCTTTGGATGTCAAGTTAAACTGGGCAAATTCATCCGCATCATCATCACAAACTTCAAGAGGCATCGGATCAAATAATTGAGGGGTTGGATTGACCACTAATACCAATTCTACAACGGTTGCACAAAGTGTAGTAATTGAAGGATTTAATATACGTGCAAAAACCGTTTGTGTATTGATTTGTATATTGCTATAAGGGCTGGACAAGGCATTAACATCGTTTTCGGCATCTGACATAGTCTCGTGATAGCTGATTGTAATACCAGGTACTCCACCAGCAATCTCAAGATCTCTATCGGTTAACATGAAGACTCCAAAACCATCGCTGTCAGGGTCACAATTGGTTAAATCTTGTGGAATTATAGCCTCTGGAGAAGGAGATACTTTCAAATCTAAAGCAACAGTAGTATAACATCCTGTATTTACATCTTGTCCTCGTGCAATAACAGTTTGAGGGTTGCTAATATTTGTATAGGGACTTGACAATGGATTTGTTTCCGAATCTGCATCTGCCTGCGTTAAATAATACGTCACTAAGTAATTTGAATTTCCGTTCTGGATCTCACTATCTTTTTCAGTTAAGTCAATCTGAGTAAATCCATCTGGAGTTCCATCATCACAAATCTCTAGCTCTGTTGGGGCTACTAGTTGAGGTAAAGGATTTACAATAAGAGTAAAACTTCCTGTAATGCGACAGCCTGTGGTTAAATCTGTAAGAGCGACATAAAGAGTCTGTGGACTGCTGGTGTTTTGATAAAGACCTGTCAGTTCATTCACA
>Ga0209137_1000568_pt1 | contig 38459 bp, 40 predicted proteins | sample SaaInl5LU_22_DNA_FD_184642 | JGI IMG/M metagenome (GOLD analysis project Ga0209137, IMG submission 184642) | Marine microbial communities from expanding oxygen minimum zones in the Saanich Inlet - ESP_105LU_22_DNA (SPAdes) (version 2) | ecosystem: Environmental > Aquatic > Marine > Intertidal... | reverse complement strand
TGCTTCAAAAAAATCTTGCCAAGGAAGTAACTACAGCTGTACACGGTCATGAGGCTTATGAAAATGCCGTAAAAGCCAGTGATATTTTATTTGGGAAAACTACTGCAGAAGCGGTAAAAGCCTTAGATACACAAACCTTTTTAGCGGTTTTTGAAGGGGTTCCTCAGGCGGTACTTCCTTTTTCAAATTTGGAAAACGGATTGGATATGATCGCAGCTTTATCTGCTGAAACTGGCTTTTTAAAATCCAATGGCGATGCCAGAAGGGAATTAAAACAAAACGCTATTTCTGTAAACAAAGAAAAGGTGGGTGAAACGTATTTAATTAGTCAAAAAGACCTGATTGATCAGAAGTATGTGTTGCTGCAAAGGGGAAAAAAGAACTACTTTATATTAGTTTTTGAATAACGTTCTAGAATACTATCTGCCTCACAGAAAACCCTTTTGCCATTAGATTACAGTTAATACCAAAGTTAGTATTGTCTAAAAATCTAGGGTACCAATAAATTGCAACCCCTAATAGCGGCATTGTCAAAACGACCTAAGATAGAGAAGCCTTTGTTTTGAAAAGTCTTTCCTAGATCTTGGGTGGCAATAAATGCACAAGAATGTATGTTGGCAAAGTCAATAACGTTAACGCCTCCTGTTTTTCCGTCACCCACAAAGTTAAAGGGGTCTTCCGTATCTCTTATCAGTATTTTCATCCATGGAGGTGTATTAAAAATACCGTCTCCATTGGAGTAGGCCTGAGACAAAAGCTCTGTCATTCCGTATTCTGAATGAATTTTGGAAACACCAAAACCCTTGGTTAAATTTTCATGAAGCGCCTCCCTGATCATTTCTTTTCGCCTACCTTTCATACCTCCAGTTTCCATCACAATAGTGTTTTTTAAAGACATGGAATATTTTTCGCTAAAATCTAGTAAAGCAAAAGAAACCCCAATCAAAAATACAGGCGTGTTTTTGGACTCTAATTCTAATAAAGTTTTATGGAGCGCTTCATGATTATGTAGGTAAAAACCAGATTGAGGGTGGCCGCTTTTTGCAATGAGATCTTCTGCCATATAAATTAAAGAAGATCCCTCCCTCTCTAAATATGCAGGCAATAAAGCCAATACACAGTAGTTTTCTACAGGGCCATAAAAAATCTCAAAAGCGGCCATATAACTGGCTTCATAAAGCGATAGGTCGGGAACATAATGCTTTGATGTTTCAGATCCAGAAGTACCACTAGAAGTAAAACAAAAAGCCGACCCTGTATTTTTATCTACAGATTCAGTATCAGGAAAAACTGTTGCCGGTTCAAGAGGCATCTGAGTAATCACCTGGTGGGTCTTAAAGAATGAAATAGGTAAAAAGGGAATGTCCTCAATAGTTTGAACTTGCTCAGGAGTCTTTTTGAGTATGCTGCAAAATTCATGGTATACCGCATTGTATTTATATTGAAATGCAAATAATTCCAACGCATAGGCTTTAAATACCTCTTGGGTATTTTCTAAAGAAAAAGGAGTAGGAAAAATAGCTTTCATGGGGCAAAAATAGGGAATAAAAAACGTAATTTTGAGAATATGATACTCGTTACTGGAGGTACCGGCTTGGTAGGTGCCCATCTTCTTTTTAGCCTATGTGAAGACCGTCAGCTGTGTAGGGCTATTTACAGAGATGTAAAAGGATTAGAGGCCGTAAAGAAATTATTTATTTCATACGGCGACCTTAACTTAGCTCGCTATAAGACCATAGAATGGGTCCTTGGAGATATATTGGACCTAGAGGGACTCCGCATTGCTTTTAAAGAAGTTAACACGGTATATCACTGTGCTGCCCACATCTCTTTTGATCCCAGTGCATACAAAACCCTTAAATCTGTCAATGTTGCTGGAACAGCTCATATGGTTAATCTTGCCTTAGACTACAAGGTGAGTGCTTTTTGTTATGTGAGTTCCATTGCTGCACTTGGAAAATCAGATACCCAAAAACACATCACAGAGGAGACGGATTGGAACATTAGCGATCCAAATGTATACGCCCTTACAAAATATCAAGCAGAACTAGAAGTATGGAGGGGTATTTGGGAAGGACTTTCTGCCACTATTATAAACCCCGGTGTAATTCTAGGTCCTGGATTTTGGAAAAAAGGGAGTGGTAAATTGTTTTCATTTGCTCAAAAAGGCAGTCCGTTCTATTTTCCTGGTGGCTCAGGGTTCGTTGGAGTTAAGGATGTTGTGAACGCCATGCTGCTAAGTGTTAGAACAAAAAAATGGGGAGAACGTTTTATATGCGTGTCAGAAAATATTTCATACCAGGAGCTATTTGGATATATGGCAGATGGATTTAGGTTAAAAAAACCAACCTATAAACTGCCTTTTTGGATCCTTGAAATCCTTTGGCGTTTGGATTTTATTAAGGGTTTGTTTTTAAAGGGTGACAGAAAAATAACAAAACACACCCTAAAAGGGCTCAGGTCTAGAGATTTTTACGATTCCAATAAATCCAGTCAAATGTTACCTATAGAATATACCCCTATTAACAAAGTAATCACAGAATGTTGTAAGCTATTTAAAAACAATACTCCCTAAAGGAACTCAATTATTCCAGAGCGCTAGAAGCTTTAGCTGCCTCGTCGTAATTGGTTTTTAAGGCCTGTAGGCGTTTCTCTACCCTACGGTATATAATTTCGTATTGCAATGGCTTTGAGGCGTAATACAAGTCATTTTGAGCGTATACTGTACTGTCTATATCGTACTTTTTATATATGTATCCCAATGGGGTAATAGACTGCTCTTTGAAATGAGACCTGTCTGCTGTTACTGCTGCATTTAACACGGCCATGTCATATACTATAGATTCCATTTGATCCAAAGACAATACTTTTTCTGGTTTAGGCACCACTTGATTGCTACAAGAAAGTCCAAAAGTAAGCAGGGCAAAAAAGAACAATTGCTTCATATTAGTCTCTGTTAAAATTAAGCCTCATGGCATTTTTGTGATCACTTATCAATCCGTTGTCATAAGCCAAATGCCCATTGACAAAAGTTTTGTGAACGCTATTTGAAAAACGTGTCCCCGTAAAAGGAGACCAGCCACATAAGGCGACAATATTTTCAGCACTTACAGTCCAGGGGCTGTTGGGTTTTACCAAAACCAAGTCTGCAAAGTAGCCCTCTCTTAAATAGCCTCGCCTGTCTATGTCAAAAAGAATAGCAGGATTGTGACACATTTTTTGAACCATGGTTGGCAAAGAAAGTACGCCTTGGTCTACCTTCTCTAACATTCCCACCAAAGCATGCTGTACAAGTGGGCCTCCAGAAGGTGCTTTGGCATACTTCTGCTGTTTTTCTTCTAAAGTGTGGGGGGCGTGATCTGTTGCGATTATATCTATGCGATCATCTAATAAGGCCTCCCATAAACCCGCTCTGTCATTGGCTGTTTTAACCGCTGGATTCCATTTAATTAAGCTTCCTTTTTCTGCATAATCCTCCTGTGAAAACCAAAGGTGATGCAAACACACCTCTGCCGTAATTTTTTTGTCTTTTAAAGGAATGTCATTTCTAAATAAGGCCGTTTCTTTCGCAGTAGAGAGGTGAAAAACATGCAGCCTTGCGCCAGTTTCTTTAGCCAGTGCAACGGCTTTTGAGGAAGACAAATAACAGGCTTCTTCTGAGCGAATTTTAGGGTGGGCATCCATAGGAATGTCTTCACCGTAACGCTCAGTAAAAGCGGCCATATTTGCCCTAATGGTCCCTTCGTCTTCACAATGGGTGCAAATCACCAATTCGGTGTTTCTAAAAATACCTTCAAGTACTTTTTGGTTGTCTACGAGCATATTCCCGGTAGAGGATCCCAAAAATAACTTTACATTAGAAGTAGCGTTTTTATCCAAACGCTTTAATTCCTCTAAATTGTCATTGGTCCCACCAAACGGGAAAGCATAATTGGCAAAGGAGCTTTGTGCTCCTAAAGCAAACTTAGCCTCTAAGGCTTCAATTGTTGTGGTTTGTGGGTTGGTGTTTGGTTGTTCCATAAAGGTCGTTATGCCTCCTGCTACAGCTGCCCTACTCTCCGAATATATAGTGCCTTTATGCGTGAGACCCGGTTCTCTAAAATGGACTTGATCGTCTATAATTCCTGGTAACACCCACATGCCATTTGCCTCTACTACAGTAGCATTGGGATGAGAAAGATCTTTACCTATCTTTTCAATAAAGTGGTCTTTGATTAAGACGTCGGCCTGAAAGGCCAAACCCTCATTGACTAAAGTTCCATTCTTTATAATTGTATACCCCATTTTAAAAATTATTTTTATTAAAAATACTTTGCCATTTGAGCTTTAAAACGCCCACAATGGCTTCGCCAACTATGGCGCTACTCATCTTTGATTTTCCCAACTCCCTATCTTTAAAAACAATTGGAACCTCTTCAATGACAAAACCTAAAACATGTGCCCTAAATTTCATTTCTATTTGGAAGGCATATCCAACAAATCGTACCCGATCTAAAGGAATGGCTTCTAAAACGCTTCTGGTGTAACAGACAAATCCTGCGGTTGGGTCGTGTACCCTCATTCCTGTAATAAGTTTTACATAAAAAGAAGCTCCGTAGGAGATTAAAATTCTGTATAGAGGCCAATTCACTACATTAATTCCCTTTTTATACCTAGAGCCTACAGATAGATCTGCGCCTTGTTCGCAGGCTTCAAATAGAGCTATAAGGTCCTTTGGTGGATGAGAAAAATCTGCATCCATTTCAAAAATGTAGTCGTACTGTTTTTTTAAAGCCCACTTAAATCCGTGAATATAAGCAGTACCTAAGCCTCCTTTGCCGGTTCTTTCTTCTATAAATAGCTTTCCAGGGTACTTGCTTTGGAGGGATTTTACTTGTGTTGCTGTACCATCAGGAGATCCGTCGTCTACAATCAGAACGTGGAAATCTAGGGGAAGTTCAAAAACAGCCGCAATGATTTGGCTAATGTTTTCAATCTCATTATAGGTGGGAATAATAACAAGTCTATTGGACATGAAAGGCTTCTTTAAGCGCAAAAATAGGACATAAAAGGCGTAAAATGAGAAAGAAACTAGGGATTTATGTTTTTTTTATAGGTTGTAAATGTGATTACAAATTGAAAGCCCTGCAGTAATTATTTGTAAATTTGCGCACTAATCCATAGGAATGAAAGGGAATAAACAAAAGCTTTTTTGGGGGATTATTATCCTTATTGGTTTAGCCAATACCCTTCAGGCTATTTTCACTGAGCTTATTTATGACGAGGCTTATTATTGGTATTTTTCCAAACACCTAGATTGGGGTTACTTTGACCACCCTCCAATGGTAGCGGCCATGATTGCCTTGGGAAATTTATTTTTTAAAGGAACTTTAGGCGTGAGAATCATAGGGGTTTTAAGTACTTTAGGAGCCTATATTTTGATTTGGAACACTGTTTCCAAGACACATAAAAAACACCATATTGGGGCATTTTTTGTCTTGTTGAGTTCCATGACCCTCTTAAATGCCTATGGGTTTTTTACCTTACCAGATACGCCGCTACTCTTTTTTACAGCCTTGCTTTTTTATCTGCTAAAGTCATTTTTTAAAGGGCCTAACTGGGGCTTAAGTATTGCTCTAGGTTTAGTAATGGCAGCACTCATGTACAGCAAATACCATGCGGTACTAGTGATTGTTGGTGTTTTAGTTGGAGTCCCTAGTTTACTAAAAAACAAATATGCCTGGGCAGCGGTTGGAGTGAGTCTTGTAGCGTACAGCCCACATTTATATTGGTTGTATTCCAATGATTTTGTCTCGGTAGCTTACCACCTATTTGAAAGGCCTAATAGGGCCTACAACTTCTTTGACTTTGGATTGGGCTATTTTATTAATCTTGTGGCCATTTTTGGATTTTGCTTTCCATATATATACAAAACACTCTTTTCTGAGCCTAGAGACACTGCGCTTAAAAAAAGTTTGTTCGGGGTGATTGTTACCGTTCTGTTGTTTTTCTTTATTTCGAGTTTTAACAGACGTATTCAAACCCAATGGATGGTGGTGATTTGTATTCCGGCTGCGCTACTTGTTTTTGAGGCGCTTATGGCAAATCCCAAACTCAAAAGAAAATTATGGATCAGTGGCTGGATCAATATCTTTCTGATTGTATTTTTGAGAATAGGACTTGTATATGAGCCCTTATTGCCTATTTCTTACGAGGCGCACGGCAACAAGGCATGGACCACAGCTTTAAAAGAAGTGGTAGGAGATCATAAAGTGGTCTTTGAGAATTCCTATAGAAATGCCCCCATGTATGCCTTTTACACCGGAGGTAACACTTACTCTCTAAATGCGATTGACTACCGGCAAAACCAATACAACATTGATGGTTCTGAAACAGCTGTCCTTGGGGAAAAAGTAGCCTACATTACCAAAGATTCTGTAAGTGGCATAGATAATATTCCGGCTGATTTTTCTTTTGAAAAGGCTAAAGCTGTTCCCTATTACGGAACATGGATCTCCTCATTCAAGCCTTACAGTCAATTAAAAATTGTGTTGATTCAAGCCAAAGACAACAGCCTTGTTTTTGAGTTACAAAATCCATATTCTTTCCAAATTCCTGTTCAGGAAATCCGTTTCGGGCTTGCTTTTCTCAATGAATACAAGCAATTCCAATACCTTTCTGAATTTGAGGCTATTGAGCTTGTTTCAAAAAAAACTGGCTCTGTAGCAACTAACAATCTCAATAAAATAGTCATGCCCGGAGAAACAGTCACCCTTAAAGGCAAATACCATCTAAAAGATAGTGATTTAAGTATGGGCTATTTCAAACTAAGCATTTCCGCCAATTCAATGCCTTTTTTATTGGGGGCTAACTCACACAAATTAGCGACATGGAACTTGAATTGAGATTTCAGCACATACCCGATTGGACCATTGGATTGCTGTTTCTCTCCTTAGTGCTCATGAGCCTTTCAAAGCTAGTTTACCCGCAAAGGCATCTATCGTTTTCTAATTTAATTAGCCACAACAGATTCGTTTTTGTTTACAATAAAAAACAAGCTTTTATCCATCCTTTTCAATGGCTTTGGGGCTTATTCGCTGTTATAAATTGTAGTCTATTCCTTTTCTTTTTTGCCCCTATTTTCCTTAAAAATTCATCTGTAACCTATATAAATTATTTGACTTGCTTTGCGCTTGTATCTGGATTTGTCGTGATTAAACCTATACTTCAGAACATACATGGATGGCTGTTTGGAAACAAAAAATTGCTCAATGAAATTGTTTTTAAGAAAAATAGCTTCTTTAATTACGGGAGTATGGTCTTATTCACTGCAAATATATTATTCGCATTTACTCCTTTTAATACTAAACTTCTGTTTTACAGCAGCTTATTTTTATTTGTCTCTGTGACGCTTATTGGTTGGATCTTAATATTAAGAAATTATCAAAAATATATCCTACATAATGTATTCTATTTTATTTTGTACCTTTGCGCTCTTGAAATAGCCCCGTTTTTAATAATTGTAAGCATTTTTAATACGTGATTCCATGAAGGTAAAAACAATTTTAGTCTCACAGCCAGAACCAAAGATGGAGAACTCTCCATATGCAAGGCTTATTGACAAAGAAAAAGTAAAGGTAGATTTTAGACCTTTCATTCATGTAGAGGGCGTAGACGCTAAAAGCGTCAGACAACAAAAAATAGACCTAAGCCAATTCACAGCAGTCATATTAACAAGTAGAAATGCGGTGGATCATTATTTTAGGCTGGCAGAAGAAATGCGATTCAAGGTGCCAGACAGCATGAAATATTTCTGTCAATCGGAAGCCGTTGCTTATTACCTACAAAAATATGTGGTGTACAGAAAACGTAAAATTTATGTAGGTAAAATGAATTTTGCAGACTTAGTGCCCTTATTTAAAAAATACAAAGAAGAAAAATATTTACTCCCTTCCTCTGACGTACTAAAACCAATTGTCCCTGAGGCATTAGATCAATTACAACTCGATTGGAAAAGAGGTATTTTTTACAAAACAGTGATTAGTGACTTATCCGATCTAAGCGATGTTTTATATGACGTATTGGTTTTCTTTAGCCCTTCAGGAATAGAATCACTGCTCAAAAACTTCCCTGAGTTTAAACAAAACAACACCAGAATTGCTGTTTTTGGAAATTCTACTATTAAAGCAGCCACAGACGCAGGGCTAAGAATTGATATTAAGGCACCCACCCCTGAAACACCATCTATGACTATGGCGCTTCAAAAGTATATCAATACAGAAAACAAGAAATAATTGTTTTGTTCATAACTTATTTTAAGTAATTCTTTAAAAATATAACAATTCGCTATTTTTAAGAACGTATAAACCCGTTCTCATCATGCGAAACATTCTTTTAATAGGTGCTGGAAAATCTACTGCTTACCTCATTGATTATTTATTAGATCAATCAAAGAAAGAGGATATTTCACTTTGTATTTTAGACAGAGAGACCGCCCACATACCAAAGCAAATAGCTTCTCATCCTGCACTTAGCATTGTAACTGCCTCTGTCACTGATAAAGTGATTAGACAAAAACAGATTGCATTAGCAGACATTGTAATCTCTATGCTTCCTGCGCATATGCACACTTTAGTTGCCAAGGACTGCCTCAGTCTTGAAAAACACTTGGTGACTGCTTCCTATGTAAGTCCTGAATTAAAAGAAATGGAGGATCAGGTAAAAGAAAAGGGATTGATTTTCCTCAATGAAATGGGGGTAGATCCAGGGATTGACCATATGAGTGCCATGGCTTTTATGGACCAAATAAAAAACAAAGGAGGAGAAATTAAATTATTTGAATCCTTCACTGGCGGCTTAGTGGCTCCCCAAGAAAAACCAAATTTGTGGGATTATAAATTCACATGGAATCCAAGAAATGTGGTGATAGCAGGACAAGGCGGTGCCGCTAAATTCATACAAGAAGGCACTTACAAATACATCCCATATCACAAATTATTTAGGCGTACTGAATTCATGCACATTGAAGGCTATGGAAAATTTGAAGCCTATGCCAATAGAGATTCTCTAAAATACAGGACTGCTTATGGCCTAGAAAATGCCCTAACACTATACAGGGGAACCATGAGAAGGGTTGGTTTTTCAAAAGCTTGGAATATTTTTGTGCAATTAGGACTCACAGACGACAGTTACCATATAGAGGAGAGTGAGCAAATGAGCTATAGGGCATTTATTAATTTATTTCTACCCTATTCCCCAACAGATAGTGTAGAGTTAAAAGTACGGCATTATCTAAAAATTGACCAAGACGACATTATGTGGGACAAGCTCATGGAATTACACCTATTTAGTGATAAACACTTTTTAACCAAACAAAATGGCACCCCCGCTGAACTACTTCAAGAAATACTGGAGGCTCATTGGACCCTTGGCTTGGAAGAAAAAGACATGGTGGTTATGTACCATAAAATAGGCTATGAACACCAAGGGAAAATGAGACAATTAGACGCTCATATGGTGGTTGAAGGGGTTTCTCAAACGCATACCGCAATGGCCAAAACGGTAGGTTTACCACTGGCTATATCCTGTTTACTTATTTTAAATAAAGACATTAGCACGCCCGGAGTGCGTATTCCAATTGACTCAGAAATCTATAAGCCCGTATTAAAACTATTGGCTCAAGAAGGTGTGGTATTTAAAGATTTTGAAGTGCCATATTTAGGATATGCAACAGAATACGTGGCTAGTTCTTAAATTACAACACAAGAATCTGGCTAAATTTATAAATAATGAAACAAAATATGTAGTTTTACTTAAAATATGTAAGTATGACTCATAGTGACTCCCTGCCTAAAATAGACGGAATAGATAAAGAAATTCTCCGATTCCTCATGGAGGACGCCAGAAAACCCATCTTAGAAATTGCTAGAAAAATTGGGATCTCTGGTGCAGCTATTCACCAAAGGCTCAGAAAATTAGAAGCCTCAGGAGTGATTAAAGGGTCAAAATTTATTGTCAACACCAAGACACTAGGCTATAACACCATGGCCTACATTGGGGTGTACTTAGACAAAGCCATGAGCAATCCAGCGGCAGTGAGCGCATTAAAAAAAATACCTGAAGTTCTAGAATGTCATTACACTACTGGAAATTGGTCTATATTGATCAAAGTGCTCTGTAGAGATAATGAACACCTCATGCGTTTACTCAACCAAGAAATTCAACAAATAAAAGGGGTATCAAGAACAGAAACATTTATTTCCTTAGACCAGCAAATAGATCGACAAATTGGATTTTAATCCCTTGAACCTAAATAACGCAACACAAAATAAGCCAATGTCGCTAAGGCGCCAATAGCAGCTACTACATAGGTTCTTGCGGCCCATTTTAAGGCGTCTTCAGCACCAGCATATTCTTCTTGTCCCACGATTTGTTTGCGCTTTAACCAAGCCAAAGCCCTGTTGCTAGCGTCGTATTCCACAGGCAATGTTATAAAAGTAAAGGCAGTTACAATGCCGTATAAAACAATTCCAGCAAGCAATAAGCCACTACCCAGTGCTGTGGTAGCAGAAAGGACCAAACCACCCATAATAACCCATTGAGAAAGGCCAGAAGCCACCTGAACTGCAGGCACCATTTTAGAACGCATTTGAAGCCAAGGATACGCCACTGCATGTTGCACGGCATGGCCGCACTCATGCGCAGCAACTGCTGCTGCTGCGGCATTTCGCTGTCCGTATACAGACTCACTTAAATTAACTGTTTTTGTCAATGGATTGTAGTGGTCTGTGAGTTGTCCAGGAGTAGACACCACTTTCACATCTCTAATGCCGTGGTCTTCCAACATTCTTTGAGCCACCTCAGCACCACTCATACCATTTCTGAGCGTCAATTTTGAGTAGGTTGCAAACTTAGATTTTAATTTTTTACTCACCGCCATACTCACTAGGGCCATGAGTCCTACAATAATATAATACAACATCATAATAATAGCTTTTTAAATATCACAGCAAAAATAACACCAAAATAAACTGTCAGCATTTCCACTGACATTTTGGCCTTACTTGTATTTTAATTTTAAGACAATCACTGCTAAAGTCAATACAGAAGTAATGATATTGGCAAAAATGATGGGTGCGCTATTGTGATACAACCCATAGACCAACCACAGTACTACCCCTGTAAACATAACCAAGTACATAGAAAGAGAGATGTCCTTAGCAGATTTATCTCTCAACACCTTCACTACTTGGGGGAGGTAAGCTGCCGTAGTAAGTATAGCGGCAAGCAAACCAATCATCTCTATTGTTTCCATAGTTCGCGTAGGATTAGCCTACTATATTAATAATTTTACCAGGCACCACAATCACCTTTTTAGGGGCCCGCCCGTCCAATTGCTGTAAGGTTTTTTCATGCGCCATGACTGCAGCTTCTATTTCCTGTTTAGACATATCCATTGGAAGGGTCAGTTTAAATCGCATTTTACCGTTAAAAGATACTGGATACTCTTTCTCAGATTCCACCAAATAAGCTGGATTAAATACCGGGAAAGGCGCCGTAGAAATGGATTCTTCATGACCCATAGCTCCCCACAACTCCTCTGCAATATGAGGGGCATAAGGAGAGACTAAAATAGCCAGGGCTTCTAAAATTTCTTGACTCGCACATTGCAGTGCAGCCAATTCATTCACGCAAATCATAAAGGTAGACACCGAGGTATTAAAAGAGAAGTTTTCAATATCTTCTGTCACTTTTTTAATGGTCTTGTGCAGTATTTTAAGTTGTGCTGCACTCGCTGGTTCTGATTTAAAAACAGGGCCGCTTTCGTTAAAATACAACTTCCACAATTTCTTTAAAAAACCGTGTGTTCCGGTAATTCCAGCAGTATTCCAAGGCTTAGATTGCTCTAATGGCCCTAGGAACATTTCGTACAAACGTAGAGAATCTGCGCCATATTGTTCGCAAATAGCATCTGGACTTACCACGTTATACTTGGATTTAGACATTTTCTCTACCTCTCTACCCACCTTGTAAACCCCTTTGTCTTCTAATTCAAAAGTAGCCGCTGCGTATTCTGGTCTCCATGCCTTAAAAGCATCTATATCTAACTCGTCAGACACATTTACCATAGACACGTCTACGTGAATGGGCTGAACAGATCTCCCGTTAATTTGAGATTTAGACACATAAGTGTTTGTATCCGGAAGTCTGTACACAAAGGCAGAAGTTCCCGTAATCATTCCTTGATTGATTAATTTTTTAGCAAACTCAGCCTCTGGCAATACACCCAAGTCATACAATGCTTTCTGCCAAAAACGGGCATATAACAAATGGCCTGTAGCATGTTCACTACCTCCAATATAAAGATCTACTTCTCCCCAGTAATCCAAAGCCTCTTTTGAAGCCATTTCTGCTGAATTGGTTGCGTCCTTGTATCTGTTAAAATAAAAAGAGCTTCCCGCCCATCCGGGCATGGTATTTAACTCCAAAGGAAAAACAGTCTTTTGGTCAATAGCCTCGTTAGACACTACCTGATGCGTCTTGGTACACCAAGCCCAATGGCTTGCATTTCCAAGAGGAGGCGCACCAGTTTCTGTGGGTAAATACTTAGCTACTTCAGGCAATTGAATGGGTAAATGGGCTTTATCTATAAGCACTGGCACCCCATTGTTATAATAAATTGGAAAAGGTTCCCCCCAATAACGCTGTCTACTAAACACCGCATCTCTCAACCTATAATTCACTTTTCCATAACCAGACCCTAAGGCTTCTAAGGCCAATATTGATTTGTGCAAAGCTTCTTTGTAGGGCAATCCAGACAAAAAATCTGAATGGTCTATTACAGCCCCTTCTTTTTGGGCAAAAGCTTCCTGAGATATGTCTACGTTTTTAAAAATATTTGGAATAGGCAAATCAAAGTGTTTGGCAAAATCGTAATCACGTTGGTCCCCACACGGAACCGCCATTACTGCGCCAGTACCATAACCCGCCAAAACATAATCTCCAATCCATACAGGAATAGGCTCCTCTGTAATTGGGTGGCTTGCATAAGCTCCTGTAAAGGCTCCAGAAATGGTTTTTACATCTGCCATTCTATCCCTTTCAGAACGCTTGGCAGTGGCTTGAACGTATGCCGCAACCGACGCTTTCTGTTCAGGAGAACAGATACGATCTACATAAGGATGTTCCGGTGCTAGGGTCATAAAAGAAACCCCATAAATAGTATCTGGACGGGTCGTAAACACCTCAATAGGCAGCGACTCATTACACCATTCGCTCGGTTGTGTATGGAAAGTAACCATCGCACCTTTAGATTTTCCAATCCAATTGGTTTGGCTATCTTTTAGGGGTTGCGGCCAATCTAAAAGATCTAAATCTTGAAGCAATCTTTCCGCATAGGCGGAAATTCTCATACTCCATTGTAGCATCTTTTTTCTCACTACAGGGTGGCCACCACGCTCAGAAACCCCATTGACAATTTCGTCATTTGCCAAAACTGTACCCAGAGCAGGACACCAATTTACCTGAGCCTCTGCCAAATAAGTTAACCTGTATTGTTGTAATATTTCTTCTTGGCTTTCCGCCGATGCCCTTGTCCATTCTTCCGCAGAAAAAGATTTCACTTCTTCCTCAACAGCAGCAAATACCCCTTCATTTCCAAATTTTTCAAAATGAGCTATGAGTAGGTCAATAGATCTGGCTTTATCAGTAGCCTTGTCGTACCATGCATTAAAGAGCAGGCCAAAAATCCACTGAGTCCATTTGTAATAATCTTCCGAAGAGGTTCTAACCTCTCTGTCCCAATCAAAAGAGAAACCTATTTTATCCAATTGCTCCCTATACCTATCAATATTAGCTTGAGTAGTAATAGCGGGATGTTGTCCTGTTTGAATGGCGTACTGCTCAGCAGGTAAACCAAAAGAGTCATACCCCATAGGGTGGAGCACATTAAAACCTTTGTGTCTTTTAAACCTGGCGTAAATATCTGAGGCTATATATCCTAATGGGTGCCCCACATGTAAGCCTGCTCCAGAGGGATAAGGAAACATATCTAACACATAATATTTAGGCTTATCGCTTTTATTTTCTGCTTTAAATGTCTTGTGCTTAGCCCAATATTGCTGCCACTTAGATTCTATCGCTGTAAAGTTGTACTCCATGTTATGCTGCTTTTGTTAGGTCAGGGTGTTTACAAACCCTAAACCCTCAGTTTTATACTGCGGCACAAAAATAAGTTTAATTGTGCAAAGCGAAAAGAAATTAAGGGTTTGAGCCAACACAAATATCCAAACTAGCTTTAGATTTGCTATAAGTTTGTTATTTTTACCTTCTATTCGTTTATCCTATGGGCCAATCCTTTGAACGTTATCAAAAAAGAAGATTAATTTCTTCCTACTTTTCAGTGGTACTCAGCATTAGTTTAGTGCTATTTTTATTGGGTATTTTGGGTGTTTTGGTCATAAACACCAAAAAGCTTGGAGACCACTTTAAAGAACAAATAAAAATTACTGTTTTCTTAAAAGACAGCGCAAAAAAAGTAGAAATATCTCAATTACAACAATCTCTAGCCTTAGCGCCCTATACCAAAGAAGCCGTTTTTGTTTCTAAAGAAGATGCTGCTGAACAGCTCAGAGAAGATATTGAGGAGGATTTTCTAGGTTTTTTGGGGTACAACCCTCTTAAAAATGCCATTGATTTGAATCTTTTAGCTGCGTATGTAAGTCCGGAAGAAATGGCTGAAATTGTTGCAGATCTGAGTGCAAAATCATTTGTTGCAGAAGTAGCTTATGACCAGCCGCTAGTAGACTTATTAAACGATAATATTAAAAAAATCTCTTTTTGGATTCTAGTGATCAGTAGCCTAATGACTTTTATTGCAGTATTACTCATCAATGCTTCTATTCGCTTGGCCCTTTATTCAAATAGATTTATTATTAAAACCATGCAAATGGTTGGTGCCACAAAGCAATTTATTAGAAAACCCTTTATGGCCACCAATATAAAGCTGGGTATCATTGGAGCCTTTGTAGCTCTTAGTGGTATTGGCAGTCTAATGGCCTATTTAGACTTTGTCTTTCCAAGTTTAGGCCTTTTGAATGACCCTATTACGCTTGGGATTGTGGCGTCAGGTATTTTTTTAATGGGTGCCGTTATAGCGGGAATGAGCACTTTTTTTGCTGCCCAGCGGTTTTTAAACCTAAGAACAGCAGAACTTTACTAACCTAAAATAATCAAATGAAACAAGATAAATCGCCCAAAAAATCCTTTGTGTTTGGTAAAAAAAATTATCAATTTCTTTTTATTGGAATAGGTTTTATGACGCTAGGGTTTATATTAATGTCTGGAGGTAAAAGCACAGATCCCAATATATTTAATCCTGAAATTTACAATTTTAGAAGAATAAGACTTGCTCCTACCTTAGTGTTAATCGGTTTAGGAATTCAAGCCTACGCGATTTTACTAGATCCTAATAAGCAGAAATAATTGGAACTACTAGACGCATTAATTCTTGGAATTATACAAGGCATTACAGAATTCCTCCCGGTCTCCTCTAGCGGTCATTTAGAATTAGCCAAAAGTATTTTAGGGGCAGAAGCTTTGGCAGAGCAACAATTGAGTTTTACTGTAGTACTACATTTTGCCACTGCATTGAGCACAATGGTTATTTTCAGAAAAGATATTGGAGAAATTATCCTGGGGCTCTTTAACAAAAAAGACTCCGAATCAAGGAGTTTTGCTATTAAAATAGCGCTTTCTATGATTCCTGCTGTGGTGATTGGTTTGTTTTTTGAAGAAGCCTTAGAATCACTTTTTTCAGGCCAAGTCATTTTTGTAGGTAGTATGCTATTGGTTACAGGAGGCTTACTCTACATTGCTGATCGCTCTAAGGACAATCAAAAAAAAGTAAGTTACAGCCATGCTGTAATCATTGGTGTAGCCCAAGGAATCGCTATGCTACCAGGTATTTCAAGGTCTGGTGCTACAATTGCTACTGCAGTACTACTCAAGGTAGACAAATCAAAAGCAGCGAGATTTTCGTTTTTAATGGTCATACCACTCATCTTTGGTAAAGTAGCCAAAGATTTACTCTCTGGAACCATTGCCTTTGAAGGGACGGATGGTCCGGGTTTAATAATGGGCTTTTGTGCTGCTTTTGTATCAGGTCTTTTGGCTTGCCAATGGATGCTGACGCTTGTTAAAAAGGCAAAATTATTCTACTTCGCCATATACTGCTTGTGCGTTGGAAGCATAGCCATTATTTTGGGATTAATCAATAACTAAAACATGTCATTACACGACCTAAGCTTAACGGATTTTGAAACAGGGCAAATCTTATTGATAGACAAGCCGCTACATTGGAGTTCTTACCAGGCTGTCAATGCTGTTAAATGGGGTATTAAGACAAAGTTTAATATCAAAAAAATAAAGGTAGGTCATGCAGGTACCTTAGACCCATTGGCTACTGGCTTATTGATTATCTGTACTGGAAAATTCACTAAAAAAATTGCGGAATTACAAGGCCAAATAAAAACATATACCGGAACTATTTCACTGGGAAAAACAACCCCTTCTTATGATTTAGAAACTGAATTTGACGCGCATTTTGACACAGATCACATCAGTGAGCAGCAGTTATTATCTACAGCTGAGTTATTTACTGGAGACATACAACAAAGGCCTCCGGTATTTTCTGCGCTAAAAAAAGAAGGCAAGCGATTATATGAATATGCGAGAGCTGGAGAGGCGGTAGAAATTCCCACTAGGCAAGTATGCGTGCACTCATTTAAGATTGCCCCCAAAACTTTTCCTGCCATTGAATTTGAAATAGTCTGTAGTAAAGGCACTTATATTAGATCCTTAGCCCATGATTACGGCAAAGCCTTAGAGAGTGGTGCGCATTTATCTTCACTTAGAAGAACCAAAATAGGAGATTTTAGCGTAAATAATGCAATAGATGCAGCTTCGTTTAAAGACTTGTTAGAAAAAAACGTGACTCTTTAAAAGGACGCTCTTAAGAGGAATATTTTCAATGTATTCAAGAAGGGAATAATCCCTTGTAGCCTAGCCTTAATGATATCTTATTAAATAATCCGCATTAATGTCTGATTGGAAAGTGCTTATTAATCAAAAATTAATCCAGTTCATTTACTTTGTAAATCACCTGAACAGGCGTCAATTGGCATTTTTGAGCACCCTGTTTTCCATGGGGTTTCTCCTTTTAATCCTGGGGAACCTTCACCTATATCCAAACTATTTCAATACAGAAAAAGACATAGAAATCTTAATGGCATTGGAATCTCCCCCCCTTCCAAAAGAAGACAATAAAGCAGTTTCAGAAAAAAAAGAAGCCTCAGAAAACTCAGAAAAATTCAAAAGTAATACCGCTTATAATTCGGCTAAAAAAGCGACCTATAACCCAAAAGAAACTAAGACTCCTAGTGGTGTTAATGCTGCTTCAGGCACTGAAGAAGTTGGTATAGGCAATTCATTTAGTGAAAGGCTAAAAGCACTAGAAGAAGAAAATCAAAAAGTCCTAGACAGTTTAAAAGCCCAAAAGAGCAGCAGCACTAATTTACCCTCAAGAACAAGGGTTTACTACCATTTATTTGAACGAGATAAAACTTCCCTCCCAATTCCTGTGTATACTTGCAAGCAAGGAGGAAAAGTAGTTGTCATTATAAAAGTCTCTCCAGAAGGGGTAGTTGTTGGCACGGAAATAAATTCCGCAAAGAGCACCACTACGAATGGATGTCTACTAGAAAACGCCCTTGAATATGCTTCAAAATCTCAATTTAATAGCCGAGAAGGCAAAATGCAATGGGGCACAATCACCTATTACTTTCAGGCAAAAAACTAGCGTAAATAGGGTCCCCAAGAAAAAATTAATGCTAATAAAAATTCGAAAAACATGCTCTCGAGCACTAAAGGCCTAATAGGATTAGAAAATCTTGAAGGGTAGACTGACCTTTATCTTTGTTGTACCACAACTGTAAAGACTGTTTAAAGTCAGCATCTAGGGCACCGTGAATTTCTTTGTAATCTACCACCATTTTTGTAGCTACTGTAGGCCTTGGGCCCCAATCTGCCAAAACCTCTAAAGTCTTATTATCTAAAATAAGCACCTTGGGAATGGAACGTCCCCCATTGGTCAAATAGGCGTCCATTATAACTGGATGTTCATCTCTTGAAACAATAGACATAGACCAGTTAGGATGGCATTGGGCTATTTTAAAAACCATGGGAAGGCTTTGTGCAGCGTCTCCACACCAACTCTCAGAAAGGACTAAAAAGTGAATATCTCTGGGGTCATTTTTAATACTGGTTTCTATTTCTGACGGAACCTTTAAGGTTTTATTTAAACGCTGCATGCGCTTGTTGTTCAAAAGGGTATAGTTGGCTAAAGCGTCACTTTGTTCCAGCCCAGTACTCATTTCTTTGAGCACTAATTCCTGCATAAGTATCATATAAGAAGGATAGTCTAGTGCAACTTTTATGGCAGATTCTATTTGAGCTTTTATTAGGGACATCTAAAAAAAAATTATAGTTTAGGGAATATGATTAGAGTACAAAAATATGAATAAAAAGAGATGTAGCTGGTGTGAGGGAGACCCTATTTACGAAGCCTATCACGATAATGAATGGGGAAGGGTGGTTAAGGAAGACCGTGTGCTATTTGAATTTTTAATCTTAGAGGGCTTTCAAGCGGGTTTGAGCTGGATCACCATACTAAAAAAAAGAAACGCCTTTAGAGAAGCTTTTGATCTGTTTGATTATGAGAAAATAGCGAAGTACAAAGAGGAGAAAATAGCCGCACTACTTCAAAACCAGGAGATTGTTAGAAACCGACTGAAAATTAAGTCTAGTGTTCAAAATGCAGCTGCTTTTATAAAAATTCAAGAAGAGTTTGGCAGCTTTAGTCAATATTACTGGAGCTTTACCCAAGGAAAGACTCTTATAAATAAAGTGAATTTATACAAAGAAGCGCCTGCATTCACTCCTTTATCTTTAGAAATAAGTAAGGACCTAAAAAAAAGAGGTTTCAATTTTGTAGGCCCTACTATTGTATATGCTTTTATGCAAGCCACTGGCATGGTCAATGACCATGAAGTCAGTTGTTATCTTTACTAGAATGGGAGATCGTCGTGATCTTCTTCATTTAAATTATCTGCAGGACTAAAAGCTTCCATTGGAGGCACAGGAGGAATACCCGCTGCAGCTCCGGAACTAGCTGCTTCTAAAGCATCTATTTTCCAGCCTTGAATAGAATTGAAGTACTTGGTCTCTCCTTGTGGACTCTGCCACTCTCTTCCCCTTAAATTAATGCCCACTTTCACCTTCTGACCTGGAGAAAATGAATTTAAAAGATCACATTTGTCTTGCACAAACTCAATCATTATGTGCTGAGGGTACTGCTCTTCAGTAGTTACAACCAGCTCTCTTTTTCTAAAACCATTCGTTCCAAAAGTTTTAGTTTCATCTATTAATTTCACAGTCCCTTGTACTTCCATGTGGCGTCTTTTAAATTAAAATTTGTCAAAAACAAAGGTAACAAAATGTAATAAACCCCTTTGGGTTTCTTTCTCAAAATAATGCCTAAATTTAAAGAATATCCCTTTTCTCTGGATTTAAATTTATGAAAGCATCTAATAAACTCATTTATGCCAGGCCTATCCTTATTACAATAGCACTCTTTATTGTAGGGCTTATTCTTTGGAATACTAATAGCTTTTTAAGAGAATTTAAAAAAGAAGCACAAGATAAAATGTCTATTTGGGCTACAGCCCAATCACAATTCATGGGTGCAGATCCCAATGTGCCTCTTGGAGATTTGGTCTTAGAGATTTTCCAATCTAATACTAAAACCCCCATGATTCTTTCTCATACAGATGGCTCCTATAGCTTTAACAACTTCGATGAAGACATTTCCCAAAATGCTGAAAAGCTGGAGGGACTCATGGAAAGATTTGCAAAAGAGAACCCACCAATCAAAATCAAAGAAGGAGAAACTGTATTGGCTACATTGTACTATGGAGAGTCTCCTAACTTAAAAAAGCTTCGGTATTTTCCATTGGCACTACTATTAATTCTTGCCTTATTTTCTGCCGTGGTATATTTTGCGCTAAAATTAGAAAAAGTAGCCGCTCAAAATATTTTATGGGCCAGTATGGCTAAAGAAACAGCCCACCAAATAGCCACTCCACTCAGTGCATTAATGGGCTGGAACAGTCTTTTGATAGAACGGGGCATATCTTCTGAAATTACTGTTGAAATTAATAAAGACCTTGAAAGACTCTCTACAATTAGCAACCGTTTCTCTAGCATTGGACTAGACACTGGTTTAGAAAAAGTAGCACTTATAGAAACAACCCAGGAGGGAATAAAATACCTCAGCGATAGATTTCCAAAATCTATTGACCTACAATTTAAGTCCCATTTAGAATCACAGATGATCCCATTAAACAAACCGCTTTATTTTTGGTGTCTGGAAAATTTAATAAAAAATAGCGTAGACGCTATGAAAGGCCACGGAACCATTATGGTTCAAATCTTTAAAGACAAGAAATACATGGTTGTGAGTGTTCAGGATCACGGACCTGGAATTGACAAAAAACATCTTAAAAAAGTAACCGATCCGGGATTTAGTACTAAAAAATCTGGTTGGGGGCTAGGACTCTCCTTGACCAAAAGGATTGTGACCCAATTCCATAAAGGTTTATTAAAAATACATTCAGAGAGCAACAGGGGTACGCGAATTGAAATGTACTTCCCTTTGGTTTAACTCATGGGCAAAAGACAGTATCTTGAGATGACTTTATTCAGTAATCTAAATAGAAAGTCATTAAAGGCAGTTGCTTAATTAGTTGACCAATTAGCTATTATAAGCGGCCTTTATATCTGCTGCTACAGTCTCGAACTCAGCAGGGATAAGGGTCTCTTTTTTAGAAAAATTTGCATCTGCCATACTATTTAAAGGAATTAGGTGCACATGAACATGAGGCACCTCTAAACCAATCACAGTAAAACCAACCCGCTTGCAAGGAACTGATTTTTCAATGGACTGTGCTACTTTTAAAGAAAATGACATGAGTGAAAGGTACGCTTCCTGTGACAGATCTGTAATCTTATCTACTTCTTTCTTTGGCACACAAAGCGTATGTCCCTTTGCATTTGGATTTACATCTAAAAAAGCAATACAATCTGCTGTTTCCGCAATTTTATAAGCAGGAATGTCACCTTGGATTATTTTGGTAAAAATACTAGCCATCTTTAAGGGATTAAGAATAAAGGGTGTTTTACAAAGTATAGAAAAGTCTTTTGTCCGTGTAAAAAAAGAACTTATAGCCTGTATTAAATTAAGACCTAGTTATGGCTACAATCTCAAAGCCCATAGTTCCATTAGGCACTTTAATTTCAGCAATGTCTCCTACTTTCTTCCCAAGCAAACCCTGACCAATAGGAGAGTTTACAGAGATTTTTCCCGACTTGAGATCTGCTTCGCTTTCAGCTACTAAGGTGTATGACATAAGCATTCCGTTCTGGGTGTTTTTTAATTTCACTGTAGAAAGCACCAAAACTTTAGACACATCTAACTGTGACTCATCTATTAATCGCGCTCCAGCTAAAATTTCTTCCATTTTAGCGATTTTAAGCTCCAATAGGCCTTGGGCTTCTTTTGCCGCGTCGTATTCAGCGTTTTCAGACAAATCTCCTTTATCTCTCGCTTCTGCAATAGCTTGTGAGGCCTTTGGCCTTTCAATATCGCGCAGCTGATTCAATTCGTCTTTCAACTTTTTTAATCCCTCTGCGGTGTAATAAGATACTTTACTCATATCTTCATGGTTTTAAATAGAAAAATCCTCTATTATAGAGGATCTAAACAAAGATACACAATTTTTTATTCAAAACAGCATGTTATGCCTAAAGTCAAAACCACAAAAACCCTTGCTATACTTCTGTTTTTTAGCGCTTTGATGGTCAACTGCAGTACCCAAAATTCAAGAAGAAACCCATATCTTCAAGAAATTAACTTTTCTATTGAACTCAATTTGAGCTTACCTAAATACAACCCACTCAAAATAATAGGGAACCCTATTTATATAGATGCTACGGGTATTGGAACCAAAGGAATTATTGTCATGAATTCTGGATTCGATCAGTTTGTAGCTTTTGAAGCCAGCTGTGCCAATCATAGCCCAAATAGCTGCAGCACACTAGTTATTGAGGGTCAAAATGGGAGCTGTGACTGTGACGCTTTTAGCTACAGCCTATTTACGGGACAGCTACTAAACCCAGCCAATAATTCGGAAAGAACCTATGATCTGCTGGCCTACCAAACGCAGGCCAGCGGAAACACAGTAAGGGTATTTAATTAAAGCATCGGCGAAGCCAAATAAACCTTCATGACTTTCTTAAAAAGAAAAGGTAGCGCCCAGCAAAAAGTTGGTGCCTGCTTGTGGGTAATAACCAGCTCCTTCTATAGTTGTCACCGTCCCTGGTGAGGAAAAATCGTCGTCATAGGTGAAAAAATAACCGTTACTCACAAAAAGATTATTGAACAAATTATTCACTAAAAGATTCAAACTAATCTCCTTAAAAGTATGGGAGGGATTCCAAGTGTATTGGGCAGTTAAATCCGTATGGCTGTAACCTTTTAAAACGGAAGCATCTGAGTCAATGTTCCCCATATACTGCTTACCAACCCGCTTGTAGAGCAGACTCAAAGCAAAGTGCTCATCTACATTGTACTGGACCATTTGTCCTGCAATAAATCTTGGAGAAAAAGCTATTTGTGTATTGCCAAGGTCCCTGAGCTCCCCATCCCTTTTAAAGAAATAGTCTAGGTTTCTATGGTCGCTAAAAGACACATTGGCCTGCCATAACCATTTATCTGACACTTGTTTCTGAGCATCTATTTCAATTCCTAACCTATAACTATCTCCCACATTGGCCCTGAGTGGGGCCCCAACGTCGTTTAAAGCCCCAGTTAAAACCAGCTGGTCTTTATAACGCATGTAAAACAAGTTGGTGTTTAATTGAAAAGAGGGCGACAAATAACGCCATCCCAACTCTATGTCCCTAAGCTGCTCAGGCTTAGGATTGCCACTTTCGTAATCATTTCTATTGGGTTCTCTATTCGCCACAGCATAGGAAATATATATACTATTGGCTTTATTGGCTTGGTAGGTAAGGCCCATTTTAGGATTGAAAAACCCAAATTGATCATCTACAAGCCCTGTTTCTTCTCCATTGGCCGTATAGCCCACTCCTCTGTATTGAAGGTCTATAAATGAGGTCCATTTTTGACCAAATTGTTGCTGCCACTTCAAGTAGATATTCGCATCTGTTTTAGTAGAAAAATCGTCATAATAGCGGTCTCCTATGTGCGCTGTGCCCATTTGCTGTGCCCAGGTCACTTCGCCAAAATGTGCCCCTTCATACTTGTTTAGGGCCCCTCCCAAAATGAGCTGTCCCTTATTGGTCTGCTTGGTCACCGAAGTGGTGAAGCCATAAAACCTATTGTCTAACCAACGCCTTCTGATCAAATCCGTAGGCGTGTCTTGCGGTAAACCAATGCCGTAAGATCCATCTGTTTCACCTTCCTTATACTGCTCAAAATAACCCCTTCCTCTAGTGAAATGAAGGGCAAATTGGGCGTTCCAACCATTCGCTAACACTTCATTCCAATGTAATTGGGCATGATCTTGTTTGTAGTTGTCTTCTTCCTTGTCATGAAATTGCAGGACTCCATTGGCATCTGTGTACATTCCAGAAGGATTGAATGTTCTGTTTTCACTAAGGGTTTGTGCATCTATTCCGTTCCATGCCTGGTAAGTAACCTCATGACCACCAAATAAAAGTCCTTTTAAAGTAGTACTGCCTTTTTGATAGGTCCCCTGTAAAAAATAAGACGACAATCGGGCGCTTGCCCTGTCAATATAGCCGTCCGAAACAATACGAGACAGCCTTCCAGAAAGGCTAAAATCGTTGTTTAAAAGACCTGTGTTAAACTGAACGCTGTTATTCAAGGTATTAAAACTACCCACAGCGCTTCTGATTTGGGCAGAGGCTTCGGGCGCAACGTCTTTGGTAGAAATATTTAAACTGGCACCAAATGCTCCAGCACCATTGGTAGAAGTACCTACCCCTCTTTGAAGTTGTACAGAAGAAACGGAAGAACCAAAATCTGGCAAGTTCACCCAAAAAGTGCCCTGAGACTCTGGGTCGTTATAGGGAATTCCGTTGATGGTTACATTGACCCTAGTCGCGTCTGACCCTCTGACCCTAATTCCGGTGTATCCAATTCCTGCTCCAGCATCTGAAGTAGTGACTACTCCGGGTAAATACTGTAGTAAAATAGGTAAATCCTGGCCTAAATTTCTAGACTCAAAATCTTCGGCCTTTACATTAGAAAAGGATACCCCCATGGCTTTTGTAGCCCTAAGGGCACTGACAAAAACCTCGTTTAAGGCAATTTCTTTTTGGAGCAAACTGTCCGTTTGCTTTTTTGGCGCACCATTAGATGGTTGCTTTGTTTGGGCCCAGACTGCTGTTGTGAGCAGCGCTGTAGCCAGTGTAGTGAAAACAATTTTCATTCGTAATAAAATTAGTACGAATAAAAGGGGCTGTTATTCTGGTTAAAATTCAGTGAAATGGTCGCTTAAAACACACAGATTGAACTTATTTGACCAAAATAAATGCGCAAATAAAAAACAATCGAAGCTTTTAAGCAGTCCCTTGGCAGCATTACCCGCCCAGGTTCCATGGGTATAATCTCAGCTTATTCAATAAATGAAGTTCGCACCCCTTTGAGACAAAGCAAAGATAGGGGGCAAATCCTTAGGGCACAATATTTTTTAAAGAAATATCACTTGGCGTTTCACTGCGCGCTTAGCCAGGCATATGACCTGAATCAAGTAGGTCTAACACCGTTTTTACAGGAGTAAAAGTTTCTTTGGGCACTTCTATAAAAATGGTATTCCATTCCCACATTCCGCCATTCCAAAGCCCTGGAAGCTCTAACACTTTGACCCTTTTGCCCAATCGGTTCTTCTCGGCAATAAAAGCAGTAGATGGATTGTTAAAAGCGGAAAGGTCAAAAGTTTCTCCTTTGTAATTTTTGATTCCACAAACAATATCTACTGGGTTAAAATGGGTAGACGCTTCAAATATTTCCAATTGTTCTGGGTCTTTAACCGCCACTTGTGAAGCCTCAATAATCTGAAGACTTTCTTGGCCCAAGCTGTCTTTTATCCAAAATGGGCCACCTCCTGTTTTTCCTTCATTCTCCACCATACCACAAACCCGTATGGGTCTTTGAAATAACTCCAATAAGAAATCGCGCTGCTCTTCTAGCGTCATTTCTTCAAAGTATTCCGGCAAGTTTTTAGAAAAAGTCTCCTTAAAATAGGTGACCATAAATGCCAAATCTGTGGCATCTAAGAGCATGTCAGAATCTAAGGCTTCGGTGTAAGCAAACAACTGTTGTTGCACCTGTAAGAGTTTACCCCCCAATATTTTTTTATACTGTAAAGAGGTCTCTAAAGCGTGTGGAGCGCATACGTTGTCTACATTTTTTATAAAAATAATGTCGGCCTGTAAGGCCCCTAAATTATCCAATAAGGCGCCATGACCCGCTGGGTGAAATACCAAACGTCCGTCTTTATCCCTCAGCGGATGCAAATCCAAACCAACCACCAATGTGTCTGTCTCCGACTTTTGATGCGAAAACTGAACCTTAAATGGGCCTAAATCTCGAAATTTATCTGAGGCTGAGATCTCCTTTATGGCTGCGTTAAAAGCATCTAAATGGTGTTCAGAAATCGTTAAATGTAGTTGCGCTTCTCCTTTCATTTTAGCGTAATGTAAGGCTTCCAAAATATGCTCTTCCAAAACCAGCGGTGTTTGCCCCTCATTTTTATGAAATGGCAATAAAGCCTTTGGTTTATTGCCTAAATTAAGCCCTGGACTTTGCAATAACGCTTTGAGATAGGCAATTACAGAAGCAGGAGCGTCAAATGAAAAATCTACAGGAAGTTGCTTTAAAACTGCTTCGTGAAAAGGAAAATGATGGGCTTCCCTTATAAAATCAGATACTTCTACATGGGCTTTTAAGTAAGCAGAAAAAGAAAAATCTTTCGCTTCACTCGCCTCCAAAAATGAGAGTAGTGGCTTAAACATTCGCGTTGCCGCCCCTGAAGCAGGAACAAATTTAACGGCATTTAGGGTGTTTTGAGCCGCCTCAAAAAATTGTGCTAATTTACGCGCCTCCCTAGGTTTTAATACAGAAATTCCGTCACCGATAGTAGCGGCTCTCTCTAAAGTTTGTTTAGGAATACCCCTTCTAAATGTTTTTAAATCTTCTGTAACTTTATCTACAGAGATATTAAAGTCCTTAAATTGTTGAATATCTTGAGCGGTCCAAATCATTTTTTAGCAAGTAAAGCGTCTATATGTGCTACGGCTGCAGCCAATCTGGTTTTCTTATCGCCTTTTAAAAGGACATAAGGACGGTTATATTTATCAAGGGTGCCTTTAAAATAGGCAAACATTTCCTCCCTAGCAGTGGGTTTATCTCTAAGGTCGTCTGCCTCCCAAGGCACATCTATATAAGTTAGAAAATACAAGTCATAGGTGTTTTCCAATGCGTATTTTTCAAGTGTAGGGTCACAGTATCCAATATAATAGGCTTCAGAATATACTTTGGTCTCCAACAAATCTGTGTCACAAATTAACAAATCTGTCGCTTTTTGGGCCAATTTATTTTCTAATGCAATCTGTCCGGCTGCAATAGGCAAAAGATCTTGAGGCTCACAAGTCTTGCGTTCTTCATTCCATTTATCTTGCAAATATTCTCTGGCAAACTCAGGCGCCCAAACTGTATTATAGTGTCTGGCCAACTGTTCAGATAAGGTTGTTTTTCCCGTAGATTCTGGACCAAAAAGGACTACTTTGATCAGTTTTGATGGCTGTTGCTTAAATTTTTCTTCCATGATTGGTATCCGAGAACGGCAATAATAGTAAACAGTATATATTGAAAGGCGGTAAAGGTAAGGCCTTTATACCAATAAAGCGGTATGCTAATCAGGTTCCCTACAATCCAAAAATGCCAGTGCTCCCATTTCTTTTTAGCCATAAGCCACATGGCAACAAAGAATATGGCTGTGGTAAAAGTATCTACATAAGCCGTCCAAACACTAAACATATCAAAGGACATATATACCCCAACCACAAACAAAATGGCGGCAATAAATAAATACCCGGCTTTACGCCATTCATTTCTGGAAACTCTAGATATTTGAGGCTCATGGCGTACGGTTTTTTTATACCACCAAAACCACCACCCATAAATACTCATTGCGGTATAATAGCCATTAATCAGCATGTCTCCCAGCAAACCGTACACCCATAAGATATAAACAAAAATACCTGTGCTCACCAAACCTGTGGGAAAGACCAGTATATTCTCTTTATGGGCAAACCACACAGAGAGCACCCCTAAAAATACTGCGGTCATCTCTAAGCCCACCAAAAGGGGCGACACCCCAAAATAAACCCCAAAGAAAAATTCAATTATCTGATCCATTACTGCAGTGGTATTTAGTCTAAACCATTAATAAATTTGCGCCTTCTTAACAGCTGTTGCATAGGCCTCTTTTAATTGGCCCTCTCGGGCCGATGCCTTTTGAATTTCCAACCCCCAAACACCTCCAAAATCGCCTATTTCAAAAGGGTGCATTTCATAAAAATGTTGGGACCCATTCACTGGAGCACAGGCGGCTAAAATAGCTTCTGAAAACCAAAAGACCTCAATGCCTTTTAAAAAACTCAATCCTGGGGTCCCGATTATTTTGTATACCGTTTCCTTAGTAGCCCAGATATGAGTCAAGGTAGGCACAACTGTTTCATTAGTAGCGTTAAAAGTGGTGAATTTATGTGCAATTCTAAGTATTTTATCCCGCTTCATTTCTACATCTATACCAACCGGTATATTTTTATGCACTACTAGAGCTGTTTGGGTGAAAGAATGCGAGATTGAGACAAAGCTACCGTCTTCAAGATGGGGTTTGCCATACAAATCATAAGATAAATCACTGTCTTGGTAGCCTGCTATTTTTAACAAATGCCTAATACTCAAATAGGCCCTTCTATGCAGTTCAGATTTCATATGAGCCAGCCGGTCTTTACTGTACCCTGCTAGCGAAATACCTGTTTGCAAAGTGGCCTCAGATTCTGTGACCTCCCATAGGTATACCATACCATTTGAATCTATTGGAATTGTCTTTTGGAGCGGCATTTAATTCTGAGCTATGTTGTATCTTTGCAACTTAATAATAATACGAAAGTAAAAATAAAAAAAGACTATGAGTGCAAATCCCCTACCCTATGTACCTTATAAGGTAAAAGATATTGGATTGGCCAACTGGGGCCGTAAAGAAATTACATTAGCAGAAGCAGAAATGCCTGGACTAATGGCTTTGAGAGAAGAATACGGACCTTCTCAACCTTTAAAAGGTTCTAGGATTGCTGGTTGCCTGCACATGACTATTCAAACAGCAGTACTCATCGAGACCTTAGTAGCCCTAGGGGCAGAGGTGACTTGGAGTTCTTGTAATATTTTTTCTACTCAAGACCACGCAGCTGCAGCTATTGCAGCAGCAGGAATAGCGGTTTACGCCTGGAAAGGAATGAATGAAGAAGAATTTGACTGGTGTATTGAGCAAACCCTTTTCTTTGGGGAATCTCGCGAGCCGCTGAATATGATCTTAGACGACGGTGGAGATTTAACCAATATGGTACTAGACCAATACCCTGCCTTAGCAGCAGCCATTAAGGGGCTTTCAGAAGAAACTACCACTGGAGTGCATAGATTGTATGAGCGTGTTAAAAAGGGTACCTTACCCATGCCAGCCATAAACGTAAATGACTCGGTAACCAAATCTAAATTCGACAATAAATACGGCTGTAGAGAATCTGCTGTAGACGCCATTAGACGTGCCACAGATACCATGCTTGCTGGTAAAAGAGTCGTGGTAGCAGGATACGGAGACGTTGGAAAAGGAACTGCTGCCTCATTTAAAGGCGCTGGTTCAATAGTAACTGTGACTGAAATAGATCCTATTTGTGCCCTTCAGGCGGCTATGGATGGTTTTGAAGTAAAGAAAATGGCTTCTGTCATTGGAAATGCAGACATAGTGATCACCACTACTGGAAACAAAGACATTATTCGTGGAGAGCACTTTGAAGCCTTAAAAGACAAAGCTATTGTTTGTAATATTGGTCATTTTGACAATGAAATAGACATGGCCTGGCTCAATAATAACCATGGTAATACAAAAGAGGAAATTAAGCCTCAAGTAGACATGTACACCATTAATGGTAAAAACGTGATTGTATTGGCAGAAGGAAGATTGGTAAACTTAGGCTGTGCTACTGGGCACCCAAGTTTTGTAATGAGCAACTCTTTTACCAACCAAACATTGGCACAAATAGAGCTTTGGACCAATTCAAGTGCTTATGAAAACAAAGTGTATATGCTCCCTAAACACTTAGATGAAAAAGTAGCTGCATTACACCTGTCTAGACTGGGTGTAGAGTTAGAAACACTCAACGAAGAACAAGCAGATTATATAGGGGTAACTGTTCAGGGGCCTTTCAAACCTGAGTATTACAGATACTAAATACAAGCGCTCAATAATAAAAAAACCCGCCATTGGCGGGTTTTTTTATACATCAATACTATTGATGTATGTGCTTAAAGAAATAGTTAAGACAAAAAAATCCTATGCTGCGTGAGCAACATAGGATTTTAATTATTATTTAAAGCGCACTACTAAGCCTCGAATGGCTCAATAGAAACAAAAGACTTACCGTCTACTTTTTTAGTGAATTTCACTAATCCATCTACTCTTGCATGTAATGTATGGTCTTTACCAGCATATACATTTTCGCCTGGATTGTGCTTTGTTCCACGTTGTCTCACGATGATGTTCCCTGCAATAGCAGCTTGGCCACCAAAAATCTTAACTCCTAAGCGTTTTGATTCTGATTCTCTACCGTTTTTAGAACTACCTACACCTTTTTTATGTGCCATGATCTATCTATTTTTAACTTTATTATTTAGCTTAAAGCAGCAATTAAATCTGCTTTCTTCATTGTTGAAATTCCTTCAACACCTTTAGCTTTAGCCATTTCTTTTAATTCTGCAACCGTCTTAGAAGATAAATCTTCCGCAACTTTTGGAGCAGCTTTCTTAGCAGCAGCTTTCTTAGCAGCAGCTGGTTTAGCTTCTACTGGTTTGGCAGCTTTAGTTGCCGCTTTCTTAGCAGGCGCTTTAGCACCAGAAGCAACAATTCCTTCAATTACAATTTCAGAAAGGTATTGTCTGTGACCGTTTTTAACACGGTATCCTTTTCTTCTTTTCTTTTTGAAAACAATGACTTTGTCTCCTTTAAGATGTTTAATTACTTTGGCCTCTACTGCGGCTCCTTCTATAGCTGGGGCGCCAATGGTAATGTTTTTACCGTCTTCTAAAAGCATTACGTTAGAGAAATGAACTTTCTCTCCTTCTGCTTCTGGCAAACGATGAACAAAAACCTTCTGGTCTTTTGCAACTTTAAATTGCTGCCCTGCTATCTCTACAATTGCGTACATAGCTAATGATTAATAGTTAATTAACGCCCAAATAAGTTTAGGCGGGTGCAAATATACGCTTTCTCGTTTGATATGCAAATCCTTTTTTTAAAGAAAACAACTGAAATATTTCAAACATAATTGACCGATAATCTATAAAAAGATACCGATAATCTTAATTTGAACCTCAAATTTCATTTTAAGTGCCATAATGACCTATCTTAGTGTAACATTTTTAGGTTTTAATACACCTATAATTAATTATAAATTTAAAGAAGCATGAAAAAGAATCTTTTCGTTGGGCTTTGCATGGGAATGCTCGCCTTTACAGTACAAGGACAAGAGGTAGCGTATGAAGAGTACGACCTAGACAATGGCCTTCACGTAATTTTACATCAAGACAATGGTGCGCCTGTAGTGACCACATCTGTCATGTACCATGTAGGTGGGAAAGACAGAAGTGAAGGTCGTACTGGTTTTGCCCATTTTTTCGAACATTTATTGTTCGAGGGAACTGAAAACATAGACAGAGGTCAGTGGTTTGACATTGTTTCTTCTAAAGGAGGTAAGAACAATGCCAATACGTCACAAGACAGGACGTATTATTACGAGGTCTTTCCTTCTAACAATTTAGAGTTAGGTCTTTGGTTAGAGTCAGAAAGAATGTTACACCCTGTAATTGATCAAGTAGGTGTAGACACTCAAAACGAAGTAGTTAAAGAGGAGAAAAGACTTAGAGTAGACAATTCTCCTTATGGGAATCTTTTAAATGTAGTGGGAGAGAACTTGTTTAAAGTACATCCTTATAAGGATCCAAATATTGGATACATGGAAGATTTAGACGCGGCTACTTTAGAAGAATTTATTGACTATAAAAACACTTACTACGGACCAAACAATGCTGTGCTTGTTGTAGCAGGAGATATAGATGTAGCCAAAACAAAGAAAATGATTCAGGACTACTTTGGCCCAATTCCTGCTGGAAAAGAAGTCGTTAGAAACTATCCAAAAGAAGCGCCAATCACCGAGGAGATAAAAGCCCAAGCATTTGACAATAATATTCAAATTCCTGCAGCGGTGGTAGCATATAGAACACCAGGTTTTGCCACTAGAGAGGCGTATGTATTAGATATGATTTCTTCCTATTTAAGTGATGGGAAAAGCTCCAAACTCTATAAAAAAATGGTCGACGATCAAAAGCAAGCACTTCAGGTAGGCGCTTTTAATGTGGGTCAAGAAGACTACGGAATGTATTTGGTATTTGGTCTGCCACTAGGAGATGTTAGCTTAGAGACCCTAGTCAGTGAAATGGAGGCAGAAATTTCTGCTGTGAGGTCTAGATTAATTTCAGAAAGTGATTACCAAAAGCTTCAAAATAAATTTGAAAACCAATTTGTAAACTCAAACTCAAGTGTAGAGGGAATTGCCAACTCATTGGCTAGAAACTTCATGCTTTATGGAGACACCTCTTTAATCAATAAAGAGATTGACATTTACAGATCTGTGACCCGAGAGGAAATTCAAAAAGTGGCAGAAGCTTATTTAAAGCCCAACCAAAGAGTTGTGATTGATTACCTACCTACCCCTAAAGAAGAAACCAAATAGTTATGAAAAAAATTATACTGAGTTTAGTCATTGCGCTTACAACTGTGAGCCTTTACGCACAAATAGATAGAACTACAATGCCTGAGGCTGGACCAGCCCCAACAATCAATTTAGAGGAACCCACCCGTTTTGATCTTAAAAATGGATTAACTGTGATGGTGGTAGAAAACCACAAATTACCCAGAGTGTCCATCCAATTAAGCATAGATAATCCGCCGAGTTTAGAAGGAGAAAAAGCAGGTGTTTCAAGTTTGGCTGCGGGATTATTAGGCAATGGAAGCACCAATATATCCAAGGATGCTTTTAACGAAGAGGTAGATTTTTTAGGTGCTAGCTTAAATTTTGGTGCGTCTTCTGCTTTTGCTAGCTCACTGTCTAAATATTTTCCTAGGATATTAGAGCTTATGGCAGACGCTGCTATTAACCCTAATTTTACGGAAGAGGAATTTCAAAAAGAAAAAGAAAAACTGCTGACCGGTTTAAAATCACAAGAAAAAGATGTTTCTGCTATGGCTGGTAGGGTTCAAAGTGCTATTGCCTATGGTAAAGAGCATCCTTATGGAGAGTTTGCTACAGAAGAAACCGTGAACAAAGTAAGCCTTGAAGATGCTAAAAAATTCTACCAAACTTACTTTAATCCAAACAATGCGTATTTGGTGATCATTGGTGATGTAGACACAAAAGCGGTTAAAAAATTAGTGAAGAAGCATTTTAATTCTTGGGAGAAAGGTGCTCAAGTATTGACCAATTGGAAAAACCCTGTAGCATCTAACGAAGCGACCATTAACTTTATAGACATGCCCAATGCAGTGCAGTCTGAAGTGAGTGTTCAGAATGTAGTAAATCTTCAAATGAAAGATCCAGACTACCTTCCTACCTTAATGGCCAATAGGATATTAGGTGGTGGGGGTTCTGCCAGATTATTTCAAAATTTAAGAGAAGACAAAGCATACACTTACGGCTCGTATTCAAGCATTGGAAACAGTAAATATGTTCCTTCAAGGTTCAGAGCGTATGCCAGTGTTAGAAATGCTGTGACTGATTCAGCTGCGGTACAGATATTAGAAGAGATTCAAAAAATCACGGCTGAGCCAGTAACCCAAAAAGAATTAGATGCTGCAAAAGCCACTTACGTGGGAAATTTTGTCATGGCGTTGGAAAGACCTAGCACAATTGCTAATTACGCATTAAATATTGAAACAGAAGGGTTGCCAAAAGACTTTTACAAAACCTATTTAGAGCGCATTAACGCCATTACTGTGGCAGATGTTCAACAGGCTGCAGGAAAGTATTTTAGCACAGAAAATACCCAAGTGGTCGTAACAGGAAAAGGTAAAGAAGTCTTGGAGAATTTGGAAAAAATGACTTTCCAAGGGAAAAAACTTCCTGTGAAATATTTCAACACCAATGCAGACCAAGTAGAAAAGCCAGAATATAAAATGGAGCTTCCAGCTGGAGTAACTGCTCAAAGTGTTATTGAAAATTACCTAGATGCTATTGGAGGAAGGGCTGTTTTGGAAAAGGTAAAAACAGTCTCTATTTTTGCTTCAGGTGAAGTTCAAGGTATGGCATTAAACTTTCAATTGATCAGAACCTCAGACAATCAATTCATGCAAAACATTGAAATGATGGGAAGATCAATGAGCAAGCAAGTATTTAATGGAGAGAATGGCTACGCTATGATGCAAGGGCAAAAAATGGATTTAAATCCCCAACAAGCTGCAATGATTAAAGATGAGGCACAACCTTTTTACGAGCTACACTTAAACCCAGAAGCTATTTCCCTAGAGGGAATAGAAAAAGTAGATGGTGAAAACGCTTACAAAGTAAAGGTATCTGGTAATAGAGTGGCTTTTTACAATGTAGCCAGCGGTCAAAAAATCCAAGAGATTACCACCACAGAAATGATGGGACAAACCATTGAGAGTACTATGAAATTTGGCGACTACAAAGAAGCCTCTGGAATTATGTTTCCTTTTTACCTAGGGCAAATGATGGGACCTCAACTCATAGAATTTACCATTGAAAAAATTGACGTAAACAGTGGCGTAACTGCTGAAGATTTCAACTAAAAAAGAGTCCTATTTCAGTGTTAAATTGCATTGATATATTAAAACAGCGCACTAAGGGCGCTGTTTTTTTTTACCTTTGTATTAGATCTGTAACCCACTTACCAATGATAAAAAAAATAGCCCTTTGTAGTCTTGTTTTAATTAGCTTATACGCTTGTAAAACAGAGGAGAAAAAAGACACCCCTTCACTGATGAAAGAGGTAATGTCGGTACATGACGCAGTCATGCCAAAAATGGGTACCATTGGAAAATTAGTTAAAGTGCTCAACCAGCAAAAGGACAGTCTTTTAGAAATAAGCCCTACAGAAGAAATAGCATTAAAAATGGACACGCTTTCCAAGGGTGTAGACAGCCTTCAAAGTGCCCATAAAAAAATGATGACATGGATGAAGGATTTTGGCAGTAATTTCACGGCAGAAGAAATCTTAAAAGGCAAAGCCTTGAGTCCTGAAAAGCAGTTAATTCTTGAGCAAGAAGCCATAAAAGTAAACGAAATGGAGGCATCTATTATTGGAAGCATTCAATATGCGGAGCAGATTTCAAAACAATAAACCAAACTAGTCACATCTTTTATGGAGTCTTCCAAGACACCTGAGAAATCATTTCCCTTAAATCCTTAATAATATATTGGGCTGTAGGGTAAATAGAATCGTAATTGGGTTTAATATTGAAATACAAGGCTCCATTTAAAAAATGGCGCTTCTTGTCTGTAACATAAAACTGAGCTGCAGAAGCTGCATTCCCTTTAATTTCATAAAGCACTCCAACCTTTGAGTCACGAACTTCTTCATAAGGATACGCCACAATAGCTGTAGCTTTTATTTGGTGCTCGGAGAGTTTTTGTTCAATTCCACGAACCATTTCTTCTAAAGAAGGAGTTACTGGTGCGTAGTTAATATACACACTGGCATTTAGTTCAGGATAAAACAGCTCTATACTTTTAGACGTCTCATTTAAAATCTGGGCCTTAGACGGAATAGGTAAAGTGTAGTAATCATTCTCAAACAAGCTGTAGTGCGCTTTTTGATAAGAGAGGGATAAAAAAGCTTTGGGTTTTGGATATATGGGCGCATTACTGCAAGAAGCAATAATAAATACCATAAGCAAAACCATACTTTTACAAAAAAACCTCACAATAGTTTCTCTTTTACACCTCTTTTTGGGGGAGCGTCACCTTAATTTGACGCAGCCTTTTTTTATCCAGGCTCTCCACATTAAAAACGTAATCATTAAATACAATTTTCGCGCCTCTTTTCGGAAAACCTTGGGCAATCTCTAACACAAATCCCGCGATGGTTTCTGACTCCCCTTTGTGGCTTTCAAAAAGTGCGTCTTCCTCAATTTTTGTAACCCTGTAGAAATCTTTTAAGGTTGTTTTGCCCTCAAAAACAAAATTGTAGGCGTCTAATTTGGAGTAAATTAAATCTTCGTCGTCAAATTCATCACTAATATCTCCTACTATTTCTTCAATAATATCCTCTAAAGTAACAATCCCAGAGGTGCCTCCAAACTCGTCTACTACAACTGCTAGGTGCATTTTCTTTTCTTGAAATTCCAATAATAAGTTATCTAGTTTTTTATTTTCAGGAACAAAGTAAGTTGGCCGCACCAAAGTATTCCAATTAAAGGTCTTACGATCTATATAAGGCAGTAAATCTTTCACATACAACACCCCTATAATTTGATCCATATGATCTTTGTAAACCGGAATTCTTGAATAACCCTGACTGGTTATAGACTCTAAGACCTCAGAAAACTTTAGATGGTCAGATAAGGCAAAAATGTCTATCCTTGGCCGCATGACTTGCTTTGTGTCAGTGTTTCCAAAGGAGACAATTCCTTCAAGAATTTTCTGCTCTTCTTTGGTGGTGTCTCCTTCTGATGTTAATTCTAACGCCTGCGATAGATGATCTATACTTAGGGTAGATTTTTGCTTGCCCAGCTTATCGTGCAAACTAATACTAATCCATCTCATTGGCATGCTCAGAGGCGTAAAGAGCAGGTCCAATAATTTTAAGGGTACCGCCATTAATTGCGCAAAAGAACGTCTATTCCTATTGGCATACACCTTAGGAAGAATCTCCCCGAAGAGTAGGATCAAAAAAGTCACCAAGACTACTTCAGTTAAAAATTTTAAAGAGACAAAACCAAATAAACGATACGTAATCGATGAGAAAAACACCGATCCAAGATTACTAAAGAGTAAAACGATCCCAATATTAATGGCATTGTTCGCTATTAATATAGTCGCTAATAATTTTTTAGGCTTATCTAAAAGCTTTACTACAAGAGCGGCCTTTGCATTAGTCTCCTTTTCCAGTTCGGATAAATCAGTCGATGAAAGGCCAAAAAAAGCCACTTCTGCCCCAGAAATTAAAGCAGAACAACAAATTAAAAAAAGTAATACACCAATCTTAATGGAAAAAAAAGAGGGGTCTATTGAGAGTAAATAATTGCTTAAAAAAAGGGGGTCAGGATCCAATCTTTACAGTTTAAATGATTTAAAATGGCAGGTCGTCTGAAGGGTCAGAATGGGCTGAATCCATATTTGGTGCATGCACTGGATTAGGATCAGCAGCTACAGCTCCTGAATTCATTGCTTGTGCTCCCTGACTGGTGCCTCCATCTGATTTAGTAGAAAGAAATGTAAAGTCCTGCACATGAACCTCTGTGGTGTATTTTGTAGTGCCATCTTCTGCTTGCCATTGCCTATTTTTCAGGCGACCCTCTACATATACTTTATCGCCCTTGCTCAGGTATTTTTCACAGATCTCAGCTGCTTTGTTACGCACCACAATATTATGCCAATCCGTATTGGTCACTTTTTCACCAGTCTGTTTGTTGGTATAACTTTCATTGGTGGCGATAGGAAATCTCCCTATGCAATTACCTCCCTCGAAGTAATGGATTTTGACATCGTCACCTAGGTGACCTATTAACATCACTTTATTTAATGTTCCGCTCATAATTATTGTGGTATGGTATCAAAAATACGAATTTTTAAATGCATTTATAAAATCTGAAATCAAAACTGCTGTTGGAAATTCATCAATTGACACAAAAGGCACGCTATCTTGCAAAGTAACGGGGGTTTCTACAACAATAAAAGTGGCATAAATATGCCTATGGGTCAGTTTGTGAATAACAAAACTGTCGTGAAATACAAACTGTTTTGCGTTTTCAAACAACGAAATATCTAAACCTGTTTCGCTAGAAGCCAAAAGCCCTTCAATTTCTAAAGGCGATGAAGAGGTCATTAAAGGAAATTGATACAGTCCCTCCCAAATTCCTCTTCCAGCTCTTTTTTCATAAATTGTATTTCCTGAAGGATCAACCAGAACAAAGTAATAATGGTAGACTTTAACCGCTTTTTGTTTGGGCAATTTCACGGGTAGCAAACTTACTTTTTGGGTTTGATAGGCCACACATGTTTGCAATAAAGGGCATGAGGTACAATCCGTAAGCTTAGGCGTGCATTGCAAAGCGCCAAACTCCATAATACCTTGATTGTAATCTGACGGATGAGCCGTAACCAATTGATCCATTGCAATCCTTTTAAACAATCGAGCACCCTCTGTGGTATTTACGGGTACATCTATGCCAAAATAACGCGACAACACCCTGTAAACATTCCCGTCGAGCACTGCCTCTGGGGCGTTAAAACAAATAGAAGCAATAGCGCTGGCGGTATAGTCTCCCACCCCTTTTAGGGCAAATAATTCCTTATAAGTAGAAGGGAAAACACCATTTAACTCAAAAGCGACATATTTAGCTGCTGTATGAAGGTTTCGCGCCCTAGAGTAATACCCCAATCCTTGCCATAATTTTAGTACCGCTTCTTCAGAGGCATTTGCTAAATCAAAAACCGTAGGAAATGTGTCTATAAACTTAAGATAATAAGGAGTCCCTTGCGCTACTCGGGTCTGTTGCAGTATAATTTCTGAAAGCCAAATACAGTATGGATCTTTCGTTTCCCGCCAAGGAAGTGATCGCTTATTTGCATGGTACCAGTGTATAATTTCCTGAGAAAAGGACATAAAGGCGTAATGAATGTCAAAAGTAGGCCTTTATTAACTTAAAATTAAGTCCATTAGAATAAAAGATTGAATTTAATTTATATATTTGCAACCCGAAAAAAATAGTACAGATTATATATCATACAACATGACAAAA
>Ga0209137_1000561_pt1 | contig 38692 bp, 38 predicted proteins | sample SaaInl5LU_22_DNA_FD_184642 | JGI IMG/M metagenome (GOLD analysis project Ga0209137, IMG submission 184642) | Marine microbial communities from expanding oxygen minimum zones in the Saanich Inlet - ESP_105LU_22_DNA (SPAdes) (version 2) | ecosystem: Environmental > Aquatic > Marine > Intertidal... | reverse complement strand
AACCAAAACGCGCAAGCTGAATACTACCTACCCGATGTGCTGGGTATTGCTCGCGAGGATGGAATGACGGTAAACGTCGTTGTTAGCAAGGATCCAGCAGAGATTTTGGGTGTTAACAATCGATTACAGCTCGAGGAGTTAGAGAGGATCCTGCAGCAGCGTTTGGCTGAGAAACTTCTGCTCGACGGCGTGGCGGTGTCTGATCGACGACGGCTCGATATTCGCGGTGAGCTTACCTGCGGTGAAGGCGTCAGTATTGATATCAATGTCCTGCTAGAGGGTGATGTCACGCTCGGTGACAACGTAACTATCGGCGCTAACTGTGTGATTCGTGACGCGGCGATCGGCGCCAATACGGTCATTCAGCCCTTCTCCCATATTGAGCGTGCCGTCATTGGCACCGACTGTTTTATCGGGCCCTATGCACGCCTGCGACCGGGAACCGACTTAGGTTCTGCCGTGCGCATTGGTAATTTTGTTGAGACTAAGAATTCGACGTTGGGTGCGGGCAGCAAGGCCAATCATTTGGCGTATATCGGTGATACTACGGTGGGTGAAGGTAGCAACATTGGTGCGGGCACTATTACCTGTAACTACGACGGTGCCAATAAGTTCCCGACGCACTTAGGCGATGGGGTGTTCATCGGTTCAAACAGTACCCTTGTCGCCCCCGTAACGATTGCAGACGGGGGGTTTGTCGCCGCGGGATCAGTGATCACAAAAGATGTACTTGCCGACGATCTAGCGGTGGGTCGTGCTAAGCAGCGTAATATTAGTGGCTGGCAAAAACCCACAAAAGAGGAGCAGTAGCCCATGTGTGGAATAGTTGCCGCGACCGCGAAGCGAGAGGTGTCGGAGATATTGCTCGAGGGTTTACGTCGGCTCGAATATCGCGGCTATGATTCTGCCGGAATCGCGATGATTGATAATGATCGCGGTCTGCAGCTCCACAAATACAGCGGCAAAGTGGCCATTTTAGAGGACGCGTTACGTCTCAATCCGATGCAAGGATGCGTCGGCATTGCACACACACGGTGGGCGACACACGGCCAACCCAACGCAATAAATGCCCATCCCCACGTGTCGGCCAACCGCATTGCGCTTGTGCACAATGGCATCATTGAAAATCATCAGGTGTTGCGTACAGCCCTTGAGGCGGAGGGCGAAGAGTTCTTATCCCAGACCGATACCGAGGTCATCGTTCACCTTATTGCGCGCAAAGTCGACAGTGGCGCCACATTGTTTGAAGCCGTTCAATGGGTAACGACACAATTGGAAGGGGCCTATGCGTTGGCAGTTATTGACGCTCAATGCCCCGATCAAGTGGTTGTCGCTCGAGAAGGTAGCCCACTGGTTTTAGGTGTAGGCATCGGTGAAACCTTCGCGGGATCCGATACCTTGGCATTGCGACCCGTGACGGACACCTTCATTTATTTAGAAGAAGGTGACGTCGCGACCTTAGAAGCGGGCACGTATACGATTTATAACCGAGACGGCGTCGAAGTGGAGCGGCGAAAAACCCGCTTGCAGCCCGAACAAGAGAGCGAAGAGCTGGGTGAGTATGAGCATTATATGCTTAAGGAAACCCATGAGCAGCCCGCGAGACTTAACGATACATTATCGATTGATTTGCTGGATGCTTCTATCTTTGGGGACAATGCGGCAGCCACTTTTTTGACAGTGAAGGCCGTACAAATTCTCGCCTGCGGGACGAGTTACCATGCGGGCTTAGTTGCACGGCATTGGATCGAAGAGCGGGTAGGTATCCCCTGTCAGGTCGAAGTGGCGTCAGAGTATCGCTATCGAAAATCGGTCACGCTGCCAGGAACATTGATTGTCACCCTTTCCCAGTCGGGGGAAACCGCGGACACCCTGGCTGCTCTTAAGATTGCTGATAATGAAAATGTTGTCAGTCGGCTTGCCATTTGTAACGTTGATCACAGTGCTATTGTACGAGCCAGCGACCTGGTTTTCCTTACGCGCGCAGGCGCTGAGATTGGCGTTGCCTCTACGAAAGCCTTTACAGCACAATTGGCAGCGCTGTTGGTGTTGACCGCTAACTTGGCACACATCCAAGACACCGCAAGCTTTGATGAAAAAGAAATGATTAGCGCGCTTAGCGAAATACCCTTGGCAGTCACTAAAGTATTAGCGCTAGAAAGTCGTATTCAGGCAATGGCGGTCAATTTCATCACCAAACATCACGCGTTATTTTTAGGCCGCGGCATTTATCATCCGATTGCGATGGAAGGTGCGTTGAAGCTGAAAGAAATTTCCTATATTCATGCTGAGGCCTATCCCGCGGGTGAACTGAAGCACGGGCCGCTTGCCTTAGTCGATGACGATATGCCCGTCGTTGCCGTGGCGCCTAATGATGAGTTGCTAGAGAAGTTACGTTCGAACCTTGAAGAGGTTCGTGCGCGAGGCGGCCAGCTATTTGTCTTTGCCGATGAGGCGGCCGGCTTTGATGATGGCAACGGGATACAGGTGCTACCAATGCCCCATTGCAGCGAATTGGTGGGTCCGATCGCTTACACCGTGGCATTACAACTACTCTCTTACTATGTGGCGCTGGCGAGGGGTACCGATGTCGATAAGCCGCGCAACTTAGCCAAGTCAGTCACAGTCGAGTAGCGCTAAACAGTGAATTAGGATCGATTACGCTTCGATGAGGTCTTGAGGGCATCGCACAGTGGCATGTAAGCTCAAGGGCTTAAGTTGGGCTGCAATTGCAGTAGACTGTGTCGCAAGATAGTAACCGTGAGGAGCGCACGTGGAGTATTGGTTGTTAGTTATGGGCGGGGCTCTCGCTTTCGTAGGAATGTTATTCCACGGGTTGATAGGCGGGAAAATTTACGCAGCAAATATTAAAAAAAGCGACTTAGAGCCATTGGGAAAGACCTTGAGCCATTTTTCTTGGCAGTTTCACTCGATACACCTTTTCGTTTGTGCGGTCACGTTAGTTTACATTGCCTATAATCCAGAGTCTGCCATCGCGGCTTATCCAATAATTGGGATAAATGTCCTTGGCGCGCTGTTATTTTTTGGACTCGGTTTTGCAGATAGAGAACTCATGAAAATGCCGGGTGCGTTACTGATGGGTGGCGTGGCTGCGTTAGCGTGGTTCGGAATTCAATGAAAACTTGGGGTTAAAAACCAGTGAATTAGGACCCATCACAATTCACCTTTTAAGCAACCCCGCCACGGTGGAGAAGTTTTCGGGTGATACAAGACTCATTGACCGAGTTAGTCGTGGGCCTCCACATCAAGATTACAACCAGAACTTTATCCCTTCCCTACCTCGATCCTGATCATGAGGATCGATTAAAGTTGATCTACGACTTACACCTTCAAGGTCTCACCTCCCCTGAGATTTCTGATTACTTGAATGATCGGAATCTCAATCCACCTCGACCGGATCGTCCTTACTACTTCTAGTTGGTGTGGGGTTCTCTCGACAAGTATCGGAAACGGTTGGAACGATTGAGGGACTGGAGATGGTTCTGTCACTCGAAAACTATACCGGCCACCACAACGACAGTACGTGGTTTAGTCAGTTGCGGCGACCCACTCAGCAATTACCGGTTCCAATGCGGTCGACACAAGCTCAATAACTAATCCACCAAACTCGGGCTGCATATAACAAATGACACCGTAGCCTTCTTTTGGTGACGCACCGGCGGCTAATACCTTCCATTTAAGCGCTAACAATCGCTCGGCCTCTTCCACCAAATTGTCGACCCAGACACCCATATGACGTGAGTCCGGTTGCAGGGCGGGGTCATAAAATCGTCCCGTTCCTTGGCATAGCTCAATGTGTTGCGGGCCTTGTCGGCTATAACAAGCATGAACAACTACTTCATGGTCACCCTCCTCTGGCGTCCAAAACGGCAGAGGATCAAAAGCTCTAATAGGCGACCAGTCTAGACTCATACTTTCGCCAAGAACTTTCTGTGAGTGATGAATATCGCTAACGACCATACCAACGTGAAAGCTACGCGAGAAATCGAGCATGATGTCATCTCCTGGTTAAGAGGGGTAAACGCTTAAAGTTTTAGCAATTGCTTGCCGAAATTCTTTCCTTCGAACAGACCTGCGAGGGTTGAAGGTGCATGTTGTAAGCCATCGATAACATCTTCCTCGACATGAATAAGCCCCTGGTTCACCCAGCTATGCATTTCCTCTAGTGCATCAGGGAATTGATCGAGATAGTCGAGGACAAGAAACCCCTGCATGGTCGCTCGCCGGATGACCAACTGCATGTAGTTAATCGGGCCGGGGGGCAGATTATTTGCCGTATAGCCGCTAGAGATACCGCCGCACAACAAAACCCGTGCACCGACGGAAAGGTTTGTTAGCACATCATCGAGAATCTGCCCGCCGACATTATCAAAGAAGAGATCAATACTGTTGGCACATAGCGCCTTCAATCGGTCACTGACAGATTCATTCTTATAGTCAATGGCTTCATCAAAGTTGGCATGCTCTAACAGCCAGCGACATTTTTCAGGCCCACCCGCAATACCAATTACCCGAGCGCCTTTCAGTTTCGCTAATTGACCGGCAACCGAGCCTGTTGCTCCAGCGGCGCCCGACACGACAACGGTTTCTCCGGCTAACGGCTTGCCAATGTCAATCATTCCGAAATACGCCGTCATGCCGGTGATACCGTAAATATGTAGCGGATAGGTGATAGGCCGAATCTCGTTTACCTTGGCGATGGGAAACATGCCCTCACCTGACGTCGCGATGTAGTCCTGCCAGCCAAATGTGCCCGTGACGTACTCGCCGACGGTATAGTCTTGATGATTTGACTCGATGACTTCACCAACGGCGGCTGAGCGCATCACTTCGCCAATGGCGACAGGCGGAACGTAGCTTGGAACATCGTTTAGCCAGCCTCGTTGGGCGGGCTCAAAAGATAGAAAGAGATTACGGACTACAATTTCACCCTCTCCAGCAGAGGGTATGGGTGTTTCTACCCATTCAAAATGCTCTGGACCGACATTTGCATTGGGTCGTTCTTTCAGTAGCCACTGGCGATTCATGTTCGCTCCTTAAGTCGATAAGTGCACGGCGCTTTAGGATTGATGCCCTGCCGAGCACTCATTAAATGTAGATAAGTAATTTATCGGCGCACCTTCAACGAGCGACGGTGATTGTTAGTGGCAGGGTGTCCAATCCCATGGTTGTGCCGCCATGGGCCGTTATTTGCCGTGGATCTTTTAGCGCTACGGCTTCTATGCGGTCGCACAGCTCCTCAAGTACCACCCGGACCTCCAGCTTCGCGAGGTGGAGACCTAGGCACTTGTGGGCGCCTGCACCAAAGGCGTGGTGGCGGTTACGCTCAGTTGCGGAACGTCCTTCATCAAATCGATCGGGCTCACTGAATACGCTTTCGTCGCGATTGGTTACAAAGCTCGGTATTACAACGTTATCTCCCGCCTTGAACTGCACGCCATGAAATTCACAGTCCTCGCTAACAATACGGTTTAAATTAATAAAAGCGTGCATGCGAAGAAACTCGTCGACAGACTGCTCAATGAGAGCCCGGTCTTGTCGTAAGCGCTGCCACAGGGCTGGATTTTTGGCCAAGTAGAGCATGATGAAACTCAACATGGCTGCGACAGTATCGATACCCGCTAGGAACAACAGGTAACAGACGGCATCAATCTCATCGTCGCTCAGGCGCTCCCCGTCCACCTCAGCATTCAGCAGCATGCCGACAATATCGTCCTGTGGTATCTGTTTATGTTCTTGCACCGTATCGTGGAGGGCGCTCGCAATATTGTGCGCGCACTGCATACGCTCCTCTTCGGTAGGTGCGCGATAAAAACCGTTTTCCCATGCGTAGAACTGTTCTAAGTCGGTTTCTTTTAAACCCATTTGATGAGCAAAAAGCTGTGTGGGGATAGGTTTAGCGATAGTCTTCAAAAAGTCGACGTCACCATTACACAGAACGTCATCAAGCACTTTGCGGGCTTGCGCTCTTACCGCAGCCTCCATTTGCCTGACGGCGTCTGGTGCGAAAATGGGTAAGAGTAAGCGACGGTAACGACGGTGGTCGCCTGGCTCGCTTTCTAACGGGATTAGCCGCGGACGTTGTGCGTAATTTGCGGGGACCCCTATCGGAAATGACCCAAAGCGTTTGGCATCACATAAAACTTCGTGTGCAAGGCTGTGAGACGTAATGATCCAGTGCCCCCCGTTGTGCGGGCTATAGGTGATGTCTCTACCGTCAGCCTTGAAAACGTCTATTAACCGCGCCTGTGGGTCTTCGTGCAGAGCTGGATCAGCAACAATATCAAAATCAATGACGAGGGATTCGGGAACTGCTTGAGTTGAGGTCACCATGACTCACTCCAGTACCACGAGACATTTGCCCCGGGATCGACCTTGCATCATGTCGCAAAACGCTTGTGCCGTTTTCTCGATTCCAAGGTATTGCTGATCGAAGCTCTTGAGTGTGCCATCGCGCATACGCTGCTCTAGATCGGCCAAAATATTGGGGAACTGATCGGCGTAATCCGAAAACATGAAGCCCTCCATGCGGGCGCGTTTCGTGATCAACTCCCAACAGTTGGTTACCGCTTGGGGTGCCGTCTCATACTGTGAAATAGCGCCACATAATACAAGCCGAGCATTCTCAGCGAGATGTCCCATCGCGTCATTGAGAACCGCGCCACCCACATTATCGAAGAACAGATCAATACCCTCAGGCGCTTCTCGCTGCAAGGCTGTGAGTAAGTCGGGATCAGATTCTCTTGAAATAGCCGCGTCAAAACCCACTGAGTCTACTAACCACTGCGCTTTTTCTGCGGAGCTTGTGAGGCCAATAGTGCGACAACCCGCCGCCTTCGCTAGCTGGCCAACCACAGTGCCAACAGCACCGCCCGCAGCGCTCACTACCACCACATCATTTGCTTGAGGTTTGCCAATTTCAAAAAGGCCGACCCACGCGGTCATTCCGGTCGGGCCGAGCGTTGCCATGTACTCCGCTAGGGGCAGGTCCGCGGCCGGCTCTAACGGTGCGCATAAATCACTCCCATCGAGGAGGCTATACTCCTCCCATGCAGTTCGAGCATTGACAATAGTACCCACTGGGTAATCACTATTGGCGGATTCAACCACTTCGCCCAGCACAATACTTTGCACCGGGTCGCCTATTTGCATGCCCTGCAAATAGTTATCGCCAGCGCCGGCATTCATCCAAGCTCTAAAGCCCGCGTCTAATGAGATAACCGAATTTCGCGTAATGAAGAAGCCTTCTTTAAGAGCGGGCCTGGGTATATCAGCCACCGCAAAATCTGATTCTTGAATAGTGCCTTCAGGATGCTTATGTAAAACCACGGCTTTCGGCATGGGATATTGTCCTCTTAAGTAAAGTCGGATTCGTATTCGTCAACGATAAAGCTCACCATCCGACTGCGGTCGAAGAGCTGTTCCTCATCGGCAATGATTTCTGCTTGTGCCGCTTCAGTCGATAACGCTGCCATTGCGGCATCAAAGGCCGCGTGATTGTTAAACCAAATCTCCATAACAACATCGGCCGGTAGTTCATCACCACCGAGAACCGCAGAATCGATGGTTCTGCAATAACGCCGCAGGTAGCGGCTAGCATGGGGCCTCAAATATTTTTCGCCAATGTGTTTATGGCCATTCTCGTACCGCGCAATAAACTGTTCCCGGCTTAAATCAGCTCGCTTGTGTAAAAGCGTGATGAGCTTAATCATTGATCAGCCCTCACCCATCATTTCTGCGGGTGTTGGAATTCGATTAAGCGTTTGGCCGCCAGACAGGTCCAGAATATCGCCAGTGATAAAACATTCATCAGAACATAACCAGGCGGCCGTACATGCAATGTCCTCAGCGGTTGGGAGCCGCGGCATGGCTAACTCTTTTAAGAATGCGGGCTCAATACTCGGAACCTGCAAGTACGCTTCGGTCATCGCGGTGGGTGTAAAGCCAGGCGCGATAGCATTGATTCGAATGTTGGAATGACCGTATTCATTCGCAGCGATGCGAACAATATGATCAGCGCCGGCTTTTGCACCTGCATAGGCCGCAAGGCCGGGGGCCGCTAACAACGCGGTTTGGGAAGACGTGGTGACAATGGCGCCGCCTCTCTCGCCCATCGCGCTTGCCATGAATCGAATGAATAGGGCCGTACCCGCTAAATGCACATTGGCGCTGTGTAAAATCGTCTCCCGATCCAGCTCTGCAATCGTGCCACCGGCTTCGACCCCGGCGAAATTGATGGCAGCATCTAAGCGCCCAAAACGATCCAAGGCGGTTTGAGCTAATGCTTTAATATCTGCATCTTGAGTAATGTCACAGGTAACCCCAACACAATTGAGGGACTCGGCTACTGCATTGACCTTGGCTTCGTTACGCGCAGCAATAATAACAGTGGCCCCTTCGGCGATGCATTTTCTGGCGGTAGCGGCACCCATACTTTGGCTGTTAGATGCGCCTAAAATGATGATTACTTTTCCATCAAGGAATGCCATAACATTCTCCAAAAATGCCGTGCTGTTTTTATTCTCGACACCCGTTTGCCCATCACGATGAGCAGGTTGCCGCTTCTCGAGTAAGTGCGTGTAAGCCTTGGAATGCTTTGCGAAAACTATGGCACAGAGCCAGTGAATTCACAAACAATGTTGATTGTTTTTAAAAATAAGGTTAGCTTTTCTGCGTCCTAAGTTACTCCACAGTCCCGCTCACACAGGCCTCTTTTTGTCCTCAACAACGTCGTATCTGAGACGGCATTTCACAAGGAACACGTTATGGAGCTTAACCTAACAGGAAAGGTAGCTTTGGTGACCGGCGCTGGCGCGGGTCTCGGGCGAGCCTGTGCGCGAGCGTACGCCCGTGCGGGGGCAAATATTGCTATTTGCGATGTTAGCCAACAAGCCCTCGATAACGTGCGTAATGAGTTACGTTCTCTCGGTGCTCAGGTGTTTGCCGGGTTGTGCGATGTGAGTAATGCGAGCGAAGTCCATGGCTTTTTTAATGGGGCCATTGAAACGCTTGGCGGTATTGATATTACATTGAACAATGCAGGCATTGCCTCGACGCTTAGGCCCTTGTCGGACACCACGGAAGAAGACTACGAGCGCGTTATGGGGGTGAATGTAAAGGGTACTTGGTTGTGTATGCGTGAAGCGCTGCGCCACATGGAGCCCAAAGGCCGGGGTGTCATTATTAATATGGCTTCAGCAATGAGCCATAAAAGCTTCCCCGGCTCGTGTTTTTATACGGCCAGCAAGCACGCTGTAGCGGGCTTAACGAAGAATACGGCAGTGGAGTATGCCGACAAAGGCATTCGTATTAATGCTATTTGCCCGGGCAATATTCTTACGCCACTGCTCCAGAATTCGGTCAGTGATGACATGCTGGAACAGTTAGCCCACATTCACCCCGTAAAGCGTCTCGGTGAACCCGAAGAAATAGCTAATGTTGCGGTGTTTTTAGCCAGCGATGCGTCGAGCTTCATGACCGGCACTTTACTGTCGGCGGACGGCGGGTGGACGGCACTGTAATTCGCGAGTCGCAGATGTAAGCGGCGTCACGTATCCATGCTTATTTCAATCACGCCATTATTAATCTGGAGGGGATAGGTGGTTATAGCCACGCGGGTCAATTGGCCTGCAGGTTCGCCATCCTTTAAATTAAATCGGACGCCGTGGAGCGGGCACGAGATAAAACAACCGCGGATTCTGCCGCCTGTGAGCTCAGCTTCTTGATGGCTACAGCGATTCTCTACCGCATACAGCTCTCCTCCCGCTCGACAAACGAGCACTTTCTTACCCCCTAGCTCTATCGCGCGGCTGGTATTATTTTCCAGCTCAGATTCTGGGAAAGCGGCAATAAACGACGGCATAGAACATCTCCAGCGTGAGGGTAAAAATACGTGTGCTACTGAGCTCATGACGGTGCAGCGAGCTCAGTATAGCAAAGGAGGTATCGGGAAAAACAAACAGGACTGCTTCTTTTTGTCTGCGTTAGTGGTAGCCTTTAACAATTCTAAAGCCGTTCTGAAGAGAGATTATTATGAAGCCAGTCCGCAAAAAGTCGTGGATTTTAAAGCAGCGCCCTGCCAGCGTACCTAATAGGGACGATGTCGATATTGTTGAGGTCGATATTCCCGAGACGCTGGAAGGACAAGTACTTATTGAAACGAGCTACTTTTCTCTCGATCCCGCCATTCGCGGCTGGATGTCGGACACACCCAGTTATTTGCCGCCTATTGGTTTGGGTGACCCCATACGAGCAAGCGTGACGGGTACTGTAGTAGAGAGTAAAAGCCCTAATTTGTCAGTGGGCGATCGTGTCTATGGCACGGGGGGTTGGGAAACGTTCTGCACGGGACCGGCGGAATACTTTAGTAAAATCCCCGACGACAGCCCATTTCCCGATCACTACTATCTGAGCATCTTTGGGGCAGTAGGATTAACACCCTACTTTGGATTGTTATCTTGTGGAGATATTCAGTCGGGTCAAACATTGCTAATGAGCGCCGCAGCCGGTGCGGTGGGGTCTATAGGCGGCCAGATCGCTAAAATCAAAGGCTTACGTGTCGTCGGATTGGCAGGCTCAGAGGATAAGTGCAACTGGGTGACGGACGAATTAGGCTTCGATGCATGCATTAACTATAAGACTTGCGGTGACCTTGAAGCGGCGATTCGCAGTGCATGCCCAGAAGGCGTCGATGTCTTTTTTGATAATGTTGGTGGCGAGACTCTCGACGCTGCGCTACTTAACCTCAATAAAGATGCGACCGTCGTGTTCTGCGGCAGCATTAGCACTTACAACAGCAGCGAACCCGTTCCAGGCCCTTATAATTGGTGGCAGATATTGGCACGTAGTGTGACGGTTAAAGGGTATTTGATTAGTGATTACGTGCCTCGCTTTGGTGAGGGCCAAGCGCAGCTCGCAGAGTGGGTTCAGGCAGGTCAAATGCAATTCAAAGAACACATTGTCGATGGCTTTGATAACTGCTTGGATGCTTATAATTTGTTATTTGAAGGAAAGAATACGGGCAAGTTAATGGTCAAGGTGTAAACCTGTGTGAGGCTATTAGCTTAAGAACCACACAAAAAAAGGCGACCCATAAGGTCGCCTTTTGTCGTTAGCGCATCCGGTAGGAGGCGCTACAGTTTAGGCGGCTGGTCTGAAGGTGCATTTTTCATGTAGTGATGGATCCATCGATGCACAAACTGATTACCTCGCTCGTTGCGGCCGAAAATAACATCCTTCTGTAACCCGGATGACATGCCCCGCTGAACTTGCAGTCCTACTTGGTAATCCTCTGTATCGACAACGTCTTGCAGCCAATCAGCCATCTGCTCTCGCGCAGCAATTTCCTCATCGGAGGTGGGTGCTGTGGGGTGCAAGAAATGCAGGATGGTTGTGTTTTGACCTGGCAGCGGACCAGGAATCAATTGAGCGACCTGGGTAATTTCGGGCGCTACAAAGACGGAGGTGTTGGGAAAAAATAGGCGAATGAAGTCGTAACCATTATTCTCATGCTCGTGGAGTGTTTCTTGTGGCACGTCTCTCAGTTCCAGAATCGTTTTTTGAGGGTAGCCAACAATTAAATGGGGCCCATGTGCCTCAAACTCCATAATGTTCGAGAATGTTCTTGGTTCAATGGTTTCTGGGTGTGCGGCTTTGAAGTGGTAGCCCTCCAAGTAGCCATCATAGGCCACTTTCCAGTTGGCACCGGTGATAACGCGATTACCAATGTAGCTCCAGCTTGGGAAATCCTTAGCGACTATATCGTCCATCATGCCACCGAGGAACGCCCGTATATCGATGGTCGATTCGGCGTCGAGTACAGCAAAAATCAACCCACCCTCTTCGTGGCAGGGAAATTGCACGAGATTCCGGTCTTTGCAGTCGCTTCCGAATTTTGATGCTTCGGCGACGCCGCGAAGTGAGCCATCGCCACTAAAGGACCAGGCATGATAGGGGCAGGTAAAGACACGTTTATTACCCGTCTCTTCCTTGACTAAAATCATTGACCGGTGGGTGCAGACATTCATAAATACCCGCACAGAGCCATCGGCCTGCCGACTGATGAGTAAGGGAATGCCAAGAATATCAAGGCTCTTGAAGTCGCCTGCCTTAGGGACTTCATGACTCATTCCAATGAGAATCGGTAGCTTGCGGTAAATAGTGTCCATCTCGGTCTGCCAGAATTCGGCGTCGGTATATTCCTGAGAGGAAACAATCATCGTATCGTCAGCCCAATCGGTTGTGCCGTTTTCAACGTGCTCCATCATACGCACGACCATTCGATTGTACTGCGCCTGTCTGTCGTCTTTGTCCACGTAATAACCTCTGGTGGTAATGTTCAGCGAGTTTGACTGAGAGTTTATTCTGTCGGCAACACGACCGGTGAAACAGTGTTTGCTTCATACTGCCGCGCATCCATGTCGATAATGTCTAGCGTACTTACATACTCCAAAAACTGTTTAACATGCGTCGTTTTAAAATGCGCATGTAGCGCCGCTAAGGAGGCCCACTGTTCTGAAACCCAGACTTTTGTAGGATCTGTTGCATCGATTGCCATCGCGTAGAGTTCGCAGCCAGGCTCCGCCCGGGTGGGTCCCACTAGCCCTCTTGCTGCCTCAATGTAGAGCGGGGCACTTTCTTCTGTCAGACTAATGCAGGCAATAATCGCAAGTTTACTCATAGTGAAGTTGTTCCTGATTGTTTTTGGCGATTTCGGGTTTGTTTGAACCCAGCTAGCGTTGCGATATTTACTGGAGAGGCTAGATCTCACCAAATAAAAAGTCAAGCGTGCTTGCTTTTTTAGGGGAGCCTGAATAGTCTTGCCTTGTATCAATAAAAAACGTGTCAAAGAGGCGTGCGGGTTGCTCTACAGCGGCGGTGTTCGCCCCATCATAATCTTGGGAAATAGGCATGACAGGTAAACTGGCGGGCAAAGTTGCGTTGATTACAGGCGGTACGAGCGGCATTGGTAAAGCAGCCGTCGAGGGCTTTACTCGAGAGGGCGCAGGCGTTGTATTCACGGGCAACAACCAGGAAGCGGGTAATACTATTGCTGCTGCAACAGGGGCTATTTTTGTTCAACATGCGGTGCAAGACGTGTCCGGATGGGAGCAGGTTAAACAAATGGTTCGAGACCATTTTGGCCGACTTGACATAGCGTTTGCCAACGCGGGAACAAACGCGGGTGACAGCGATATTGAATCTGTCACGGTAGATGCTTGGCAAAATCTGTTAGATATTAATCTGACTGGACCCATGCTCACCGTGAAAGCAAGCGTTGAGTTAATGCGTGCAAACCCTGAAGGGTCGGGTGGCTCAATTATCATCAACAGCTCAATTAATGGCATTTTGGCACTGGCCGGCGATGTCACTTACTCCACGACAAAGGGGGCGCTGCGCTTACTTGCCAAGTCTAGTGCCGTTCACCTCGCGCGCGAGAAAACCAACATTCGGGTTAACACCATTCATCCGGGTGTTATTGAAACAGCATTGATTACAGGGGCAATTGATGGCGCGCCTGATCCCGCTGCGGCTCGCGGTATGTTGGAAAATATCGCGCCAGTGGGTCGTATGGGGTCAATGGCGGAAATCGTATCGCTACTCATGTATTTGGCATCCGATGACTCCAAATTCATGACTGGGTCCGAAATTGTCATTGACGGCGCATCAACTGCGGGTTTGCCCGGCGTTTAAAAGGGCGCTATCCCGCCGACGGTATTATTCGCCGTGAAGCACCTTAAATTTTCTCAGGGAAAATTTCCAGACGCCCTTCTCTCGAACACACTCGTCATGATATTCACCGCGTGGGCGAATCTCATTGCCATCTTGGGTCACGGCAACCTCGGTCGTGTAGCTGCGCATCGTCGCGCGATCGCCATCAACGTGGATGAAACCGGGTTGGGCCATCATATTTACAAACGGAAATAGCGTCATGGCTTCAGTCCACGCTGCAACAATGGTGTCACGGCCCCTCAGGCCCTCCATTTCTAAATGCGGCAGTTCCCACACCGCATCTTCAGCCCACGTGCTTCCCCAAATATCAGCGTCCCGCTGATTGACGCCATCGCAATAGCGATCAAGCAGCGCACGAATTTCTAACTGATCCATTAGTGTTGGGTCTGACATGGAACCTCCTCTTCACCACGCTGGATAGATATTGCAATGGTTATTGATTAATCATTCCGCCATCAACGACCAACTGCGTGCCCGTTACATATGACGAAAGGTCGCTGGCAAGAAACAATGCGGCATCAGCAATAGTCGATGGCGGGCCCATATATCCCATCGGAATGGCGCTAGTAATTGCGTCGTACTCTGCAGAGTTTTCTTCGCTTGCTTGGGCGTTCATGTTGGTGGCAATCATTCCCGGGTGGATAGTGTTGCACCGAATACCTTGTTTTGCCGTCTCCGCGGCGATTGCCTTTGTAAAGCCTAATACGCCGCCTTTACTTGCCGCATAAGCTGAAACCGCATAGACACCAACCAATGCCGCTACTGATGACATGTTAATGATGGAGCCTTTTGTTCCGTTTTCACGCATGAGCGCAATGGCGCGCTGTGTGCCGAGAAAAACGCTGGTCATGTTGACTAACATTTGCTTGTTGTAATCCTCTAGCGTGAACTCTTCAATAGGCTTGAGAATGACCATGCCCGCATTGTTTACAAGCGTGTCTAAGCGTCCAAAATCTGCCTTAATTTTTGCCATGGTACTGTCCCATTCGGCATCGGACGTCACATCTTGCCGCCACGAAACCGCTTTACCTCCCGCAGCAACAATCTCGGCCGCAGTGCGCTCAGCGCCGTCGGCATCCATATCAGTGACAATGACAGTGGCGCCTTCTGACGCAAGTTTATGTGCAATGGCGTGGCCCAGCCCCGGATTTGAAGCGCCACCGGTAACTAGACAGACTTTGTCTTGTACGAGACCCATAATGATTACTCCTTATTTTTCTGATTAATGATGAAATAACACCGTGCTGTTATTGCGCTGAAATCTCGCCAGCGGCGACCATAGCATCGTAAAGCTCGTGTGCCCGTGGATTCCGGCGCAAACAGAGCCCTCCATTGACCTGAAGGTTTTCACCGGTCATAAAACAGTCATCGCTGGCTAAAAACAGTGCAGCAGCAGCGATATCGTCAGAGGTGCCAATTCGTTCCATTGGATAACTACGGCGGAACGCGTCCACTAACGCAGGACTTTGCATGGCCTCTTCGGTCATGGGTGTTGCGGTTAGCCCCGGCGAGATGGTGTTTGCTCGAATACCGACGGCGCCAAATTCGTTGGCAACTGTTCGGACAACGTGATCTATGCCGGCCTTGGTTCCCATATAGGCCGCATGATTGTCGAGCATGATTTTTGCGGTCGCTGATGAAATTTGGATAATGTTGCCAAACCCCTGCTTTGACATGACCTCAACAAGGCGCTGAAGCCAAACATAGGGTCCTTTGAACTGTAGGTCCACCATCCGATTGAGTTCTTCCTCGGTGGTGTCACAAAAGGGCGTCAACAAACCCCAGCCGGTGGCATTGATGGCAACATCAATCTTGCCATGTCGTTCGACGATGGCGCTAACCATTTCACTAATGGCGCTTCGATCACACAGATCACATTCAACATAATCGCCGTTAATTTCTTGTGCCAACTGCTGAAGTACGTCGATCCGCCTACCGGATACCACGACTTTTGCGCCAGTTTCGGCAAAGCGGCGTGCCATGACCTGTCCCATGTTGTCAGGACTGCCCGCACCAACAATCGAGACAACTTTTCCTACACCGTTAAAGCAACCAAACATGGTGCACCTCAATGTTCACGTGGTTAGTAGTAAAAGAAAAAGACAATACAGCATGTTTTTTTGGGCTACAAGACGCCGCCGACGAGCCCGTCGCTTGCGAAGGTTATTTGGGCTGATCAATCTCGTAGATACTAGCCAGTTGCTCGGTGACGAGGTCAATAACGCGCTCTGCGCGTTTCTTTCTGTTGTTGAACCGGTAGCTTACAGCCATACCGTTCATGACAAATTGAACCAGATCATGAGCCGCTTGTAGCGCTTTGACCTTTTTCCAATGGGGGAACACGGCCTTTACCGTCCGCAGAAATTGTTGCTCAAAATCGCGCTCAACGTCGCCGATAAGCTCGCCAAGCTCGGGCTCGGTGCGCGCTGCGGCTAGCAGCTCTTGATAAGCGACAAAGGAAGGTAAATTGACGTAGTCCCACGCTGCTTGGACGGATCGGCGGATATCTACCCGGGTTAACTGCTGGTCGGGTATGTCGATATTGGCCATTAAATCCCTATATTCTTCGAGTCGACGAGCGTGAAGATATGCTACTACCGCCTCCATGACGGCGGACCGCGACGGGAAGTGGTGCATCATTGCACCACGAGATACACCGGCTTCGGCGGCAATCATGGCAGTGGTTGTTTTGGCGTATCCCTCTTCAACAAAGCAGTTAACCGCGGCTTCGAGAATGGCTCGCCGGGTCATTGCACTTTTTTCGGCCTGCCAACCCTCTCCAGCAACTTTGCGCGCTTTTTTAGCGGGTGCTTTTTTTGCTCTCGTTTTTGCGTTTTCAGGTCGTTTTGCTTCGATCATGAGGTGCGATGAGCTCCAGTGACAGGCTATGTTGCGAATATGCGAGAAAAGTATATATCGCGTTTTTACCTTCTAAGCAATTGCTTGTGATTGTTCTAAACAATCGCGCTTGCTTTTTTTTCATACGCTTTCTAGTATCTAGGTCGCTGTGCTACCTACTAAGGATAAAATCATGAAGTACTCGAAACAGCTACTGGTCGAGGCTTATACAACAATGACCACCATTCGTCAGTTCGAAGAGCGAATGATCAAAGAGTTTATGGCGGGCAATATTCCGGGCTTTGTGCATACCTATGATGGCCAAGAAGCTGTTGGTGTCGGCGTGTGCATGCATCTTTCTGATGAAGACATCATTGGCAGTACGCATCGTGGCCACGGCCACTGCATTGCGAAGGGTTGTGACATCGAGCTGATGATTCTTGAAATCATGGGTAAATCCGGTGGTCTCTGCAAAGGAAAGGGCGGCTCAATGCACATCGCGGACATGGACAAAGGCATGCTTGGCGCCAATGCGATCGTCGGCGGCGGTCCACCGCTGGTAAATGGCGCTGCCTTATCGATGAAAACGCTGGGGAAACCGAATGTCGCAGTGTCATTCAGCGGCGACGGCTCGTCTAATCAGGGCACCGTCATGGAGGCGCTAAACTTGGCTGGCGTGCTCGATTTGCCGCACTTTTTTATGTTTGAAAACAATCATTTAGCGGAAGGTACCGGAGACGAGTACGCGGTTTCTGGTGGGATAGCCGAGCGTGTCCGCGCATTTGATATCCCGTGCGATAAGGTCGATGGCACTGACTTTTTTGCGGTCTATGAGGCGTCGAAAAAAGCCATTAAACATTGCCGTTCGGGCAAGGGTCCTTACGGCATTGAGGCAGATGTGATTCGTTACGACGGCCATTTTATTGGTGATCCGCAGGCCTACCGTGGGGAGGGAGAGCTTGATTATCTGCGTGAGCACAAGGATTGCTTAAAAATCTTCCGCGCGCGAGTAACGGGGGAGAGCTGGATGTCTGATGCAGAGCTCGATGAGCTTGATCAGCAGGCGGCAGATGCGATCGAAAAAGGCGTGCAGCGCGGTTTAGCCGCACCCCAGCCGACCGCCGACGAACTTTACAGCGACGTTTACAGTAGCTACTGAGAATATAGGAAATAACCATGTCTAATGCAGGTATTTCAACAGAGAATCAGAATCATCCAATTAAAACGGTCCGCGAAGCTATCAATGAAGCGTTACACCAGGAGATGGAGCGGGATCCAACGGTCATTATTCTCGGTGAAGAAGTTGCCGGTGGCGCGGGTTGCAAAGGTTCAGACGAGGCTTACGGCGGCGTTTTCGGCCTTACCAAGGGTTTGGGCCCCCGCTTTGGGCGAGGAAGGGTTATTGATACGCCTATTACGGAGTCCGCCATTATCGGCGCGGCTGCGGGCGCGGCCAACACGGGCTTACGCCCGGTAGCTGAACTGATGTTTGTCGATTTTATTGGTGTCTGTTTCGATCAGATCTTCAATCAGGCCGCTAAGTTTCGCTACATGTTTGGTGGAAAGGCCACTACCCCCATGGTGATTCGCGCCACTGCGGGTGCCGGCTTGCGCGCCGCCGCACAGCATTCAAGCATGTTGCATCCCGTTCTGACGCATATGCCTGGATTAAAAGTAGTGATGCCCAGCAATGCGTACGATGCAAAGGGCTTGTTGATTCAAGCGATTCGAGACAACGATCCCGTATGTTTTCTTGAGCACAAATTGTTGTATGAAACGAGCTGCCCTGTACCTGACGAGCTTTACACTATTCCCTTTGGTGAGGCGGCATTCTGTCGCGAGGGCTCTGACTGCACTATTGTTGCCATGGGAGCCATGGTGCCTCGCGCCATCTCGGTAGCCGATAAGCTCGCGGCAGAAGGCATTCATTGCGATGTTATTGATCCGCGAACCACATCGCCATTGGATAGCGAAGCTATTTTAGAAAGTGTCGAAGTTACCGGTCGTCTTGTGGTGGTTGATGAGGCAAACCCGCGCTGTAGCGTCGCTGCGGATATTTCGTCCATCGTTGCCGAACATGCGTTCAGCGCGTTGCGAGCGCCTATTAAGTGCGTGACAGCACCCCATACACCTGTGCCTTTTGCGCCGAATCTTGAGGATGCCTATATGCCAAGCGAGGCTCGCATCGAGCAGGCTGTTAGGGACGTATTGGGAGCTCGATAATGGCTAATTTGACATGTGTCGTCATGCCTAAGTGGGGCATGGAAATGACGGAAGGCGAACTTGCCGAGTGGCATGTTGCCGTAGGTGAAGCGATCAATGCCGGTAGCGACATTGTTGATGTGGAAACCGCAAAAATCGTCAATACCGTGACCAGTAATGATGCTGGTACCGTCGTCCGGTTATGCGCAGCGGTAGGCGATATTTTGCCTGTGGGTGGCGTGCTGGTGGTGTTGGCAGACGGTGATGCTAGTGAAGACGAAATCGATGCTTTTCTTGCTAGCCGAGCGGGTTCCGCAGCCCCGGATGCGGCGGCAGACCCTGAGCCTGTGGCCAATACCCCGTCTTCTGCAGAAACATCTGCGCCAAGCGTCACTCCCCCCGCGCCCTCTCAAAGCCCGGCAAGTAGCTTGTCAGCGGGTCCCGATGACAGTCAGGTCGCTGCTTCGCCCGTCGCGAGGCGAGTCGCCGCGGCCAATGACATTAATTTGAACAATGTTGTGGGGACGGGTCGTCACGGACGTATTAGTTTGGAGGATTTACGGGAAGCCGCGGCCCGCGCGAGCGTCATGATTGCAATGCCTCAGGCGCGTGAATTTGCGTTGGCATCGTCCGCGGACGATTCGGCCTTAAACGCGACGCCTGTAGCCCGGCGTCTCGCTGCGTCGCTAGGTGTTAATTTGAACGACTGTCGTCAGACGGGCCGTCATGGACGGATCAGTAAGGCCGATGTCGAAGTTGCTGCCGCCCGGCTGAATCTTTTGTCGGCGCCCTCCACCGGCTCACCGGCGAGCCGTGCAGTGGGTGGCGCACCGGTAACATCACAAGGCTTGACGGGTGCGCGCCGTGCTATTGCGGGCGCGGTATCCAAGGCAAAGCAGGAAGTGCCTCATTTCCGTGTGAACGTCGACGTCGATATGTCGGCGGCGATGTCGCTGAGAAAGCAGCTTAATAATCGTCTTATGGATGTCAAAATTTCATTAAATGACATTCTATTAAAGGCCTGTGCGGCTGCCCTCGCGGATAACCCACGCATCAATGCGCGGTTTGATGGCGAAACCCTTGAGCATCATACGCAGGTCAATATTGCCTCAGCTGTCGCGACAGATAACGGCGTACTCATGCCCGTGCTACAAAATGTGGGAACTATGGGGTGGGCCGATGTGTCGATTGCCATGCGTGACTTGGCGACACGCGCTAAAACTGGCCATTTGAGTGCGGATGAGATGACCACTGCAACATTCAGCGTGAGTAATCTTGGCATGTTTGGTATCGATAGCTTCGATGCCATTATTAACCAGCCGGCAGTGACTATTTTAGCTGTGGGCGCGGCCCAAGAGCGGCCAGTCGTTCGCGGTGGGCAGTTAGTCATCGGCTCGGTAATGTCATTGAGTTTAGCGAGTGATCACAGAGTGGTTGATGGCGCTGACGCGGCGCGATTTATGGCGGACCTTCGGGCGCTGCTCGAAGAGCCTGCTTTGATGTTGGTGTGAATCTGCCGTCCAATTCGGTTGCTTACGATCGCTAAAGGCGTGGCCATTATTTGTTCAATGAGGAATCCATGATCGAACAGAAACCCTTGCATGACGGTTTATTTAGCTGGCCTGATAGCGACCCCGAAATATTAGGGAGTCGCTGTAACGAGTGCGGCCAACATGCGTTTCCGCCACAAAATAGCTGCCGCAACTGCACGGGTAACAATACTTCCGTTGTCGGTTTAGGTCGTGAAGGAACGCTGTGGACGTGGACTATCCAGACTTTTATGCCAAAAGATCCTTATTTAACCGATGAAACGCCGGAAACATTTGTTCCTTATGGTGTGGGTTATGTAGAGCTCGAGTGCGGTCTTCGAGTGGAAAGTCGTCTGCGTCAAAATACAACGTCTGACCTCGCTATTGGTATGCCGATGACGCTGGAGATTATTCCCATTCGTAAAGACGACCAGGGCATTGAGCTTGTGACCTTTCAGTTTACCAAGAAGGAGCCCAACTAATGGATGTAGCAATTGTTGGCTTAGGGTTGCATCCCTTTGGCCGCAGCCCAAGCCTATCGGGTCTTGAGCAGGGAGCCATCGCAGCGCGAGCTGCTATGGCGGATGCGGGTACTGACTTTAAAGCGATGCAGTTTGCTTTTGGTGGCAGTCAAGACGGGGGTAATGCCGATTCGATGGTGAATTTACTCGGCCTTACGGGGCTGCAATTCACCAATATATGGAATGGTTGTGCGACGGGCGGCAGCTCCCTGAACGCCGCGTATTCGGCCATCAAGTCGGGACAGTACGATATTGGCTTGGTAACCGGCTTCGATAAGCATCCTCGAGGCGCGTTTAATCCGAAGCCTAGCGAATGGGGTTTGGATGACTGGTACGGGGAAACAGGTCTCATGTTGACCACCCAGTTTTTCGCCATGAAACTTCAGCGTTATATGCATGACTACAATATTTCTAGAGAGACGCTGGTAAGTGTTGCTGAGAAAGCGTTTCGCAATGGCTCCGTAACACCCACGGCTTGGCGCCAAGCCGCGTTGTCTCGCGAGGAAATTGAGCAGGCTCCTATGGTAAGTGAGCCGCTGAATAAGTACATGTTTTGTAGTCCTGCTGAGGGTGGATGTGCGCTGGTTATTTGTCGAGCCGATATCGCTCACAACTATACGAGCAAGCCTATTTACTTAAAAACCGCCGTCGTGCGATCGCGTAATTACGGGAGCTTTGAAGTCTTTGCGCCGTCTCAAGCGCCGTTTGTCGCGGAGTCTCCCACGGTTACGGCATCTCGCACGGCCTTTGAGCTTGCAGGTATTGGCCCAGAGGATGTCGATGTCGCCCAACTGCAGGATACCGAAGTGGGTGCCGAGATTATGCACATGGCCGAGAACGGGTTTTGTGCGCACGGCGATCAAGAGCAATGGATTGCAGAGGGACGTACCGAGATCACGGGCGCCTTACCGGTTAACACCGATGGCGGCTGCCTTGCCAATGGTGAGCCGGTCGGCGCATCAGGGCTTCGGCAGGTGTATGAAATCTGCCATCAACTGAGGGGTAGCGCTGGGGCTCGACAGGTGCCCAACTCTCCCAAAGTAGGTTATACCCACGTATACGGTGCGCCGGGCATTAGTGGCGTCAATATTCTCGCCGTTTGATGCGGCAATAACTGACAACTTTTCGGAGATCATAAGTATGAATAAACCCGAAGTTAAGCTACAAGGCGATGGTGGCCGATTTGAAGGCACTACCTGGCAGGACTTACTTGACGTTGAGCAGGTTGAGGTACCCGATTACTTAAGAATAAAAAGTAACCCTTATCTTGGCGACGAGGATCTTCCAGTCGACCGTTATATCAGCCAATCGTTTTTTAATCTTGAGAAAGACAAGATGTGGCCCAAGGTATGGCAAATGGTGTGCCGCGAGGAGGAGATCCCCGAGCCCGGCGATCATTATGTCTACAAGATAATTGATAAAAATGTTTTGGTAACTCGCACACCAAGTGGCGCAATTAAGGGTTATATCAATGCTTGCCTGCATCGCGGCCGATGTTTGCGCGATGAATCTGGCAGTGTCAGTGAGTTCCGCTGTCCATTTCATGGCGCAACGTGGGACTTGAACGGCGATTTTGTAGGTATCCCCAACGATTGGGATTTCAAGCATCTTGAAGGCCGAGATATGAGCCTGCCCCAGGTTAAAGTGGACACATGGGGTGGCTTTGTATTTATCAATTTTGACCATGACTGCAAACCGTTAGCTGAGTACATGGAGGTCATGCCCGCGCACTTTGAGCGCTATCCTTTAGAAAAGTATTGGAAGGGTTTGCATATTCAGCGAAAAATAAAGTGTAACTGGAAGGTGGGTGCCGAGGCGTTTATGGAGTCTTGGCACACCTTAGAGACGCATAAGCAGATTCTTACTTTCACAGGTGACGCCAATTCCCAGTACGACACTTTTGGCGACAATATCAGTCGCTCTGTGACCCCTATGGGCGTTGCCAGTCCGCATTTAGGTGATGTCCCAGAAGAATCTGTTATTCGAGATATTTTGCTGATGTCTGGGCGTATGGCGTTGGACTCTGATGAAGGTTTGGAGATTCCCACAGACATAACGGCACGCGAATATGTTGCGAAATTGAATCGCGAGATTTTTCAGGAGGCCTCTGGCGATGATTTGAGTGATGCGACAATGGCTGAGCTCCAAGACGCGATTCTCTACGGTCTCTTCCCTAACTTTCAGGTTTGGGTGGGCTACAGCGGCAATATTGTTTATCGCTTCCTTCCCGATGGAAATAATCCAGATAGCTGTATTTTCGATGTCATGGTGCTGTTGCGCTACCCCGAGGGTACGGAGCGACCCGAGCCTGCTGAGTGTGTCGTTATTCCTGAGGATCAGCCTTTTGCATCGGTCCCCGAGCTAGGTGCTTTGGGCCCAGTTTTTGATCAAGACGATGCTAATTTACCTGCTGTTCAAGCCGGCATGAAGGCAAAGCAAGGCGGTACGGTGGTGCTTGCGAGTTATCAAGAAAGCCGAATTCGGCAGTTACACATGACGATCGACAAGTACATTAATAGCTGAGAGGGCTGCAGTCATGGATCAATCAGCACGCACCGGTGGTCGAATTAACGGCATCTTAGTGGCCAGCGGTTTGTGGCACGATATTGATTTCGCGCGATTAGAGCTGCTCAAGCTGCTTGCGGAACACGAGCGCGTTCGCATCCGTGTTTTTGAAGATTACGAAAACTTACCGGCGCTCACGGAGGCGGATTTTTTAATCAGTTATACCTGTAACGTCGCCCCGTCACTTGCGGCACAGGAAGCGCTCAGAGATTGGGTGCGAGCGGGTGGTCGTTGGTATGCCTTACATGGAACGAACTCTGTTATACGCCTCATGTCTGATGGTAATTTCGGCACTCCAGACTGGGCGCCCTTATTTATGGAAACCCTCGGGAGTATGTTTCGCTCTCACCCTCCTATAGAGCCTTATACCGTTACCGTCGCAGACCCCGACCACCCGCTTGTTCAAGGGATCGAGCCCTTTGACGTAACGGATGAGCAGTATCTGATGCACACCTACGGGGACTTGAAAGTGTTATTGGAAACAGAATTTGGCGGTGAAGCTCCGGGCTTTGTGGAAGATCAATGGGAACACGCTAAGCACCCTGTATTTTACATTCATGAGCAGGGAGAGGGCGCGGTGCTCTATCTCACGTTAGGGCATTGTCGCCATCATTATGATATGCAGCCGCTAATGGATTACTGGCCTACCATTGACCGTTGCTCTTGGGATTTGCCGGAGTTTTATACCTTACTTCGGCGCGGCATCGAATGGTGTATTGATCCTGTGGATGCGGCGAGCGAAGCAGCCCGAGCTGAAGCGGCTGCAAATGCCCCCGAACTGTAAGTCTAATCCTTTTAGGGATATCGTTAACTATGTTTAAAACACAACGTGGCACCACTTCACCCCTTATTTTATTGGCATGCGTGTTGACCGCCTCAGCATCTTTCAGCTCTGCCGACTCGGCTACTGACAATGTTGCTGCAAAGAACTATTCCGCGCCCATTGCAGAAGATTCAAAGCAACTGTATTGGGGCGACACTCACCTGCATACCACTCAGTCAGCTGATGCGTTCACTCTTGGCAGTCGTCTTGGTAGAGACGCTGCGTGGCGGTTTGCCCAGTCAGCTGATGCGTTCACTCTTGGCAGTCGTCTTGGTAGAGACGCTGCGTGGCGGTTTGCCCGTGGTGAAACCGTCGAAACAGAGAATGGAATTCCGGTGCGGTTACGTCGACCCCTCGATTTCCTGGCGATTACTGACCACGCGGAGTATCTGGGCATTTTCCCGATGCTCGAGCGCGCCGACGATCGGCTAGCGGGCTGGGAGTTGGGTGAGCAAATGGTAGAACTCATGCAAAGCGGCCAATCGCGCGATCTTCAGCTGTTATTCGCGAACTCGATACAAAGCACCGAAGCCGCGAAGCGTACGCCAACAAAGCTGCGACAACCCGTTTGGGATAAGGTCGGTGAGAGCGCCGACCAATGGTACGTGCCTGGCCAATTCACAACGCTGATTGGGTATGAATGGACGTCAATGGTCTCCGGTGACAACTTACATCGCGTGGTGTTGTTTCGTGACCATGGGGAGCTGACTAAGCGCCAGCTGCCCTACTCTGCTCAGGACAGCACGGATCCCGAGGATCTCTGGCGTCATTTAGCTGACTATGAGTCCGAAACGGGTGGTCAGGTTTTGGCTATTGCACACAATGGTAACGTCAGTAACGGACGCATGTTTAGCCCTGTTCGTGAAAACGGCGCCGCCCTCGATGAAAATTACGCGAAAGCACGCAGCCGTTGGGAGCCCATTTATGAGGTTACTCAAATTAAGGGTGACGGAGAGACGCATCCTTTGCTATCTCCCGATGACCCGTTTGCTGATTTCGAGACCTGGGATGATGGCAATATCACGCTTACCACGGCAAAAGAGCCTGAGATGCTGCCTACTGAATACGCACGTTCTGCTCTAAAGCAAGGCCTGGCTCACGAGCAGGCGCTCGGCGCTAACCCCTTTAAGTTTGGCATGATTGGCTCAAGTGACATGCACACGGCGCTCAGTACGACTGAAGAGGATAATTACTTCGGCAAGTTCGTGCATGATGAACCGGCCCCTGGGCGGACTGAGCTACAAATGGCCGATCTTTTGCAAAAAGTGTGGCGCTTGGTGTCTTCTGGTCTAGCTGCTGTATGGGCTGAAAGTAATACCCGAGAGGGGATTTTCGATGCGATGAAGCGGCGAGAGGTCTATGCGACTACTGGAACGCGCATACGTCTTCGCATGTTTGCTGGCTGGGATTTTGATGAAGCCGATCTCAATGCGCATGATCACGCGGTTAGGGGTTACGCAAAAGGCGTGCCCATGGGTGGTGAACTGCCTCGTCTGCCCGCAGTCAATGCAGTGCCTCGATTAATGATTACCGCTGCCCGAGATCCATTAGGCGCTAATTTGGATCGAGTGCAGGTAGTGAAAGGCTGGGTCGATGCTGACGGTAGACAGCGAGAAAAAGTCTACGACGTGGCCTTGGCAGATGACCGCAAGATGGATCCCGCAACGGGACGGGCACCCGCAGTGGGCAATACCGTAAATGTGCCAGATGCCAGCTATGACAACAGTATTGGTGATGCTATTTTGGAAACTGTTTGGCAGGACCCTGAGTTTGACCCTAGGACGCCTGCCTTTTGGTATGTGCGAGTGTTAGAGATTCCAACACCGCGATGGACTGCCTATGACGCGAAGCGCTTTGACGAGCCGCTGAATGAAGGTGATGATGGAGTCATTCAAGAGCGGGCATATTCTTCGCCAGTTTGGTACACCCCTACACATTAAAAAAACCGCGCGCCGGACTAACTGGCGCGGGACGAGCAGTGGCGGACGCGCTGTTAGCCCTGCTTGCGCTTAAAGGCCTCGCATGCCGCAACCACCGTCTGGGGCTCAAAATAGTAGGGTTTGATTTCGCAAATCTTGCCATCTTTAAACTTGAACCGCTCACATAAGTGCGCGGGCTCAAGATCGGGATCTGCGAATTTAAAGTACAAAATAGTGACCGCAAAGTCGCCGCCGGTCGTGGTTTGGATGCGCTCTAACCCTGCAACCTCCATCATACCCATCACATCGGTATATAACTCCCGAAGCGCTGTTTTGCCTTTGTAGGTTCCCGCCATGGGCAGGCTGTCGGCCTCTTCAATAATGAAATCATCGGAGAGCAGTTCTTCTGCGCGATCGAAGTCACCCACACCGGCGGCGCTATATAGCTCATCGACCATGCTAAGCATCTGATCTGGCGTCATTGTTGTTTCCTCTTTTTGTTGTATTTCGTTATGTGACTTGGTGTTAATTCTTTAAAAAGCTGTTTAGCCCGGTTAACCCCCCGCTTCCCCAAGTCCTGGACGTTCCGTTGGTTAGCGGCCGATGGAGTGGCAGGCTTTCTCAACTATCGACATGCTATTTGTACCCTGAATCAATAAAACAGACAACCATGTTTTTTTTGATGCGGAGTGTCGAGTATACTCAGGCTTCTCGGAAATCCGCCAGTGCGCCCTATTAGGCGCAGATAAACGTAGGGTAGTGACTGAATGGATAAATGTATTGTGATCGGCGCGAGTCATGCGGGCGCGCAATTAGTGGCGAGTCTGCGTCAAAACGGTTGGCAGGGCGACATTGATCTCGTTGGTGATGAACCTCATTTGCCTTATCACCACCCGCCATTATCCAAAACGTTTTTGGCTGAAGATAAATCCATTGAGCAGATTTTAATTCGTCCGGCTAGTGCCTACGAAAAGGCAGATATCACGACCCATCTGGGCCGGCGAGCAGTGTCTCTTTCTTGCGATACTAAAACCGTCACGTTTGATGACGGCGCCATGCTAACAGGGAGTCATATAGTCCTTGCCACAGGTGGCGTGCCGCGCCGATTACCGATTTCAGGGGCCTCGCTCCCCGGGGTGCATGTATTACGAAATGCCGCGGACGTCCTTGCGATTAAAAAGCTCGCGACGAGAGGCTCGCGAACGGTAATCATTGGCGGCGGTTATATCGGCTTGGAAACAGCGGCTTCCCTCACAAAACTGGGTGTCCACGTCACGCTGCTGGAGGCTGAAGAGCGCGTGCTGGCAAGGGTAACAGGACCGGAAATTTCAGCGTTTTATCAACGTATACACCAGGAAGAAGGTGTTGCTGTCATAACCGATGCTATGGCCGCCACCATCGAGGGCATCGAGACCGTTACTGGCGTGTCTTTAAAAGATGGGCGGTCAATCCCGGCCGATCTTGTGATTATGGGGGTGGGCATTGCGCCGGATACCTTGCTTGCTGAGAGCGCAGGTCTCGCCATCGATGATGGTGTGCTGGTTGACGAGCGTTGCCAAACGTCGCAGCCCAGTATTTATGCTATCGGTGATTGCGCTCGGCAAGATCATCCGTTGTATCAGCGCTCACTCCGTCTTGAGTCTATACAGAACGCGACTGATCAAGCGAAAAATGCGGCTGCTGCAATATGTGGAAAACCAGCACCGGCGGCCGCACTACCTTGGTTTTGGTCAGATCAATACGATTTGAAACTTCAGATCGCAGGCCTTTCCCAGGGCTTTGATAACATCGCTGTCCGCGGCAATGTCCGCGAAGGACGGAGTTTTGCTGCTTTTTACTTCAAACAAAAACAGCTGATAGCGTGTGATGCAGTCAATCGACCTATGGAATTTATGGTGGCTAAAAAGCTACTGACGGAAGGTAAAACGGTCGATCCGTCGCGCTTAATAGATGAATCTATAGATATCAAAACCGTGCTCGCGCCCTGAGGAAAATAGTTAGGGCGCTAGGTAAATCGAGCGCCCGTTACCATTGCGCTTGTTAAAACTGCGCTGCGGGCACCTTGATAATGAGTCCATCGAGGGCGTCAGATAACGTAATCTGACAGCTTAAACGGCTATTAACATTTGGGTCGATAGCGAGTTCTAGCATCGCCTTTTCATCACTGCTCGGATCGCCGACGGTATCTCGCCATGCTTCGTCGATGTAAACATGGCAAGTTGCGCAACTTTGACAGCCGCCACACTCAGCGACAATGCCGTCGACCATATTATTCACTGCCGCTTGCATCACGCTCTCACCGTTATTGGCGTCAACGTCGATCGATGTGCCGTCATGTAAAACAAAAATAACTTTTGGCATTTTCAGTCCTTGCTCCGTGGCTTGTGGGGTGGATGTGCCTTTAATGTGGGGTGGACGTGCCTTTAAAAGTCACGTTCATGCGTAGATTAGGCGCGCATTTTAGCGGTAAATGCACCGATAAAGTCAGTGACGCCAGTATCAATGTAGAGGTCGCTGAATTAATCATCGATCACGTAGCTCGCTTCATGCTGCTGGAGGCAACTCGTTGAAGCTGTTCCATAATGTATAGACTGGGTCCTCCGCGCTGCGCTGGCCTCGATCCATATCGGCGAACATGCCCAAATTGAGCAAGTCTTTGGCTGGGCTTGCAGTGGACCAATCCATGATAAATGCACGATGCGCTATCTTCCAAGAGCCATTTCGGCGCTCGTATTTATCGATGTAACGGCCACCCGTGAGGGTATCTTGAGGGTCATCGCCATTGGTTCCACGATAGGCGAGGACATAACTTTCGCCCACAGCGTGATCGCCATTGATCTCGATCCAATGGTTAGTCACGGTATGCGCTACACCGGAAGAGTGAGTATCCAGCATGACGCCAATGGATGTCGCAAATTCCCGTGCAGGTCCATTAAAAGCGCCAACGACAACGGATGCATCGTCGTGAAATGCGCTGTTTATGGTTTGCGCATCACCTCGATCTACGCCCCGAGCATATCGGCAGCCCAGTTCGATAATGGCTTGATGAGAGAGCACACGATCAAGTGCGTCGGCTTCGTTCATGGTTGGGTTCTCCTGCATAGGTCGTTGATCTGCGGCGAAGGCCATTAATAGAGCATTGCCAGGGTCCGCCAAGTAATGGCCGCCGGTGGGCGTCATCCCGTGCAAATCAAAGGCGGCGCTTTCTCCGAGGAACTGGGATTTTGGGAACTGCATAATCCAATCGAGGACGTAATGCCGATGCTGCATCCGCCATTCACCGCCCTTGCGCCGGTGTTGATCGAGGTAGCGACCTCCCACCAAGTGAGGCTGTGGGTCGCCATCTGTGGGCAGTGTGACCCATGCGATCACGTAACTCTCACTAATTGCGGCGTCACCGTTTAGTTTGATCATGATATTGCTAGGGCGGTGCAGCGACAGCGGTGCACCTTGGTGCATGGCGGCTATTGCTTCGGCGAACTCTGCCGCTGTTCCTCTGAGTGATCCATAATCGACGGTGCCATCGTCGTGGTAGGCCGTCTTTAAAAGCATTTCATCGGCCCGATCAATGGCTCGCGCATGTTGTGCCAAGCGTTTCTCAATCTCGATACGCGACACGAGGTCATGTATTGGCAAATTATCTTCGACGATATGATCTCTCAAATGACGTATCCCTTTAGCGATAAACGACGTTCTTCGCGCATAAACACTGTGGTTTATGCGCATACCTGTCAAGGCTTGGGTAAGGCTAGGAAAATAACAAACAGTCTGGTTTGTTTGCCATAGAACTACTGTTATATTATTCGCTTGCCATGATCTCATCGTGGTTATTTATCTAAGAAAAAGCAATCTGGCAGATAATCGAAAATGGATTTGATCAGCGATACCAGTTATCGAAACACCACTCTGGCGAATGTTGCAGCGGAGTTAGCCCAGTCGCGCCCAAGCGATTGCGCAATGCTGTTTGATAACGGTGTTGAGCTGACGTATGGGGACGCTTGGCTGCAAAGCCAACAACTGGCTGCCGCAATGCAATCGGTCGGCCTGGGCCCAGGGGACACGCTAAGTTTTCAGCTGCCCAATACCATTGAATCCGTAATTGTCGCAATCGCCGCCTCGATTTGCGGTCTCGTGATCAACCCGATCGTGCCCATTTACCGTGGCAAAGAGGTGTCTTTTATTTTAAAAGATGCGCGCACGAAAATAGTCTTTATTCCACGGCGATACCGGGGCTTCGATTTTGCCGACATGATCATGGATTTAAAAGCCCAGCTGCCCGATTTAGAGCATGTTATTTGCGTGGGCGCCGAGGGTGAGCTTCCCGATGAATTCCTGGATTATCAGAGTTTTTTAGCGGGCGGCCTTGCGGCTGACGCCGAGAGAGTGAACGTTGATCCTGATGACACTAAGATTTTGCTCTACACATCTGGCACGACGGGTAATCCAAAGGCGGTCCGGCATAGCCATAATACTCTGGCGAAAGCACTCGATAATGGCCGTGCCGGGTGGCGCTTAGGCCCCGACGATATGATGCTCATGCCCTCTCCGGTGACGCACATCACGGGTTACGTCAACGGTATTGAGCTGCCTTTTTTCACCGATACCCGCGTTTTACTGATGGAGGCATGGGTTGTTGATAAGGCCGTGACGCTTATTGAGGATTTCGGTGCAACCGTTTGCGTTAGCGCCACGCCGTTTCTGCAAGAGCTCATTACAACGTGTCAGCGGCTTGGCAAGACCTTGCCCGGTTTTCGTTTGTTTGCCTGTGGCGGTGCGTCCGTTCCTCCCGCACTCATTTATGAAGCGTCGACAACCTTCGCAGATTGCCTTGCGGTGCGTGTTTATGGGTCTACGGAAGTACCCTTGGTCACGGTGGGCTTCCCTGAGCCCGAAAATAGCGTGTTAGCAGCTGAGACCGATGGACGTATTCACAATTACGATGTTCGTGTTTGCGACGATAATGGCAATGATCTCGGCGTGAATGTCGAAGGTGAACTCGTTGTGCGCGGCCCAGCCATGATGCTCGGCTATGCTGATCAGGCTCAGAATGCAGCCGCGTTTGATACCGAAGGGTTCTTTAAAACCGGCGATATTGGCAAGTTACTGCCCAGCGGTGCCATTGTGATTACTGATCGCAAAAAGGACATTATTATTCGGGGTGGCGAGAACCTCTCTGCTCGAGAAATTGAGGAAGCTATTCTTCAGCATCCAGCGATTGCGGAAGTGGCTATTGTTGCCGCACCCCATGCGCGTTTAGGTGAGGGTGTGGCGGCATTTGTTGTCACTCATGCTAATGAAGAACTGGGTCTCGAAGAGGTGCTGGAATTGCTGTCAGCGATGAAGTTGGCAAAACAAAAATGGCCCCAATATTTGTCTGTCGAACGTGCGCTCCCTAAAACGGCGTCAGGCAAAGTGCAAAAAGAGCTGTTGAGGCGTCAATTACGGGATAAGGGCGTACAACTGTAATTGAGCTTCATACGGGTAGTTTCACTGAATCAAGATGGATGACTGATGACAGATTACACAGCGTTTCGGCAGGAGGTCCGCGATTTTTTGGATGCGAATCTTACTCGCGAACTTATTCGGGCAGGCCAATTAACAACGTCGGTTTTTTCTGACTTCGACGCGGGCCTTGCGTGGCAGAAAAACCTTCATGCGCAAGGCTGGGCTGCCCCTGATTGGCCCAAAGAATATGGCGGCACCGGCTGGGATATTAATGAGCGCTATATTTTCCAAGAGGAGTGCAAGCTCGCAAATGCCCCTGCACCCGTCATGATGGGTATTCAAATGCTGGGCCCTATGCTCATGCATTATGGTACCGAGGAGCAAAAGGCATACTATTTACCCCGAATGTTATCGGGTGAGGATGTCTGGGCGCAGGGATATTCAGAGCCAGGCGCTGGATCGGATTTGGCCTCGCTTAAAACGACGGCGATCCGTGATGGCGATCACTACACAGTCGATGGAACCAAAATTTGGACGTCAATGGCCCATCATGCGAACCGTATTTTCTGCTTAGTTAAAACCAATAAAGAGGTAAAGCCGCAGGCGGGCATTAGCTTTCTATTGATCGATCTTGATACGCCTGGAATTACTATCGATGAGATCGTCAGTCTCGATGGGCATGTCGAGCAATGCCAGGTCTTCTTTGAAGGGGTCAAAGTGCCTGCGTCACATTTGGTGGGTGAGGAAAACGATGGCTGGTCGGTTGCAAAATACCTGCTTGAGTTTGAGCGCGGTGGGCATAATTTCACGATCGATTTAAAGAAGCAGCTCGCTAAGTTACGTAAGCAAGCCGGCAGTGTGAAATCCCGTCATGGCCAGCCGAAGCTTCAAGACCCGGTGTTTCGCCATCGGTTAGCGGAGGCTGAAATTGAGGCGATGGCATTGGAGCAGACTGAATTGCGCATAAAAGGCTCGGTGAGCGCAGGGGGGAACCCGGGCGCGCTATCGTCACTAGTTAAATGTGTGGGTACAGAGCTAGGGCAACGTTTTAACGAGCTCAGCATTGATGCGGTTGGTCAGGCGGCTATCCCCTTCCACCCTAGCTCATTGGATCCTCGTTACGATGGCCCAACGCCTGCGCCCGACTATGCATTAACGTCTATGGCCGAGTACATCAATAACCGTGCAGCCACCATTTATGGTGGAACCGCGGAAATTCAGCGGACGATTATTGCTAAACAAATATTAAAACTCTGATGAATGCATCAGGATAAGTGGGCCGATATGACTGAAGAACAACAGATGCTGCGTGACGCTTCAGAGCGTTACCTTCGCGATAACTACGATTTTAACCAGCGTAGAGACGGATTCCGGGCTGGCAACTACATGAGCCAATCACACTGGGATGCCATGGCTGAAATGGGTTGGATGGCAATGCCGTTTTGCGAGGCGGCAGGTGGGCTAGGGTTTGGCATGCAGGAATGCGCGACGGTTGCTGAGCAGTTCGGGCGCTTTCTTGTCGTCGAGCCCGTGCTAGATTCCGTTGTGATTGCTGGCACGCTTCTGTCGTATCCGGGGGTGATGACCCCTAATGCACTGGTCGAGTCGATGGCAGTTGGTGAGGCGCTCGTGATTGTTGCCCACGAAGAGCAGGATGCGCGCTCGTGATTGTTGCCCACGAAGAGCAGGATGCGGCGCCGTCTATAACAAATACACAGACGGTGCTGGTTGAGACCTCTGACGGTTTTCAGCTGCAGGGCGCTAAGCGGTTTGCCGCGGGTGGCGGTTCTGCCACCCACTTCATTGTGACGGCAATGCTGGGCGAGCAGTTTGCCTATGTGCTGATTGCTCGCGATGCGCAGGGATTACAGGTAGACAGTTACCAGACCTACGATGGGCGAAGTGGCGCTAATCTCGATATGGATATGGTATTGCCCGCTGACGCTCTTATAGCGTCGGGCCCATTGGCGGAGCAGGCCTTTGAGCAGGCTCGAGAGCGCGCAATGCTGATGGCAAGCGCTGAATCTGTCGGTGCCATGCAAGCTGCATTGGATGCAACGGTGGAATACACCAAGCAGCGGGTGCAATTTGGCCAGACGCTGTCATCATTTCAAGCGTTACAGCATCGCATGTCAGATATGCTCATTCAGCTGGAGCTTACTCGATCCCTTGTTGCGTCGGCTTGTCGAGCGCATGATGAGGGAGCAGAGGATGCCCAGCGCTTGACTCTCGCCGCAAAAGTAAAAGCAGCTACAGCTGCTCGCCGAGTCACACAGGAGGCGATTCAGCTGCATGGAGGTATCGCCACTACGGATGAATACAGTGTGGGTCATCATTTTAAGCGCGTGACGGCGCTAGAGAGCTGGATTGTATCGCGCGAAGAAGCGCTAGAGTCCTTTATTGCCGTGGTAGACGCGGCGTAAGCCGCAAATGAAATAACAAATAAATAACGTAACCACTGGAGGTGGATAATGGATTTAGGATTAACAGGTAAAGTTGCATTGATCACAGGGTCGACCAAAGGCATTGGTCGCGGAATCGCAGAAGCGCTCGCAGCTGAAGGCTGTAATTTGGGCATTTGTGCTCGTAATGCTGATGAAGTCAGTAAGGCCGTGGAAGAGTTGAGCGCAACCGGTGTAAAGGTTGTCGGCGCTACAGTTGACGTCGCCGATGCCGATTCATTAAGCCAGTGGGTCAATACCTGTGCGGATCAGTTAGGTGGCATCGATATTTTTGTTCCTAACGTGTCGGCTGGCGGCGCCGATGCCTCTGAAGATGGTTGGCGTGCAAACTTTGAAGCGGACATGTTATCCACATGGCGTGGCGTTCAGTTGATCCAGCCATGGCTTGAGAAATCAGCCTGCGGCAACATCATTGTTATTTCGTCGACCGCGGCACTTGAGGCCTTTGCGGGAGCTGTGCCATACAGCGCGATAAAAGCTGCGTTGTTAAATTATGCAGGTAACCTCGCGCAGGATCTCGCGCCGTTGGGTATTCGAGTGAATGCCGTGAGTCCTGGCCCGGTCTTCATCGATGGCGGTGCTTGGGATCAGATTAAGCAAGCTATGCCAGAAATATATGAAGGAACCGTGGCTAACATTCCCATGGGGCGAATGGGCTCAGCACAAGAAATTGCCGATACGGTGACTTTTTTGGCGAGCCCGCGATCTGGATTTACCACGGGCACCAACGTGGTATTGGACGGTGGCTTCACTAAGCGCCTTCAATTTTAGAAGCGTTCAATTCTAAACACGTTCATGCCAATGCTTGAGCACTCAAGGCAGCTCGGACACTCGCTACGACTGTATAGCAGGGTGTCCGCAGCGAACGGTCGTCTAGCCGGACTAGTTAGCGATTCATCAAGTCATTGAGGTATTCGTGAAACGCTTGCACGCGTCGCTCTTGATTGGGTAACCAGTAGCCCTGGAATCCCGCCGACGCCAAGCCTTGCTGTTGCATTTCGGCGATACTCAGATCTTGATCGGCTGTGGTACCCAACGTTTTTTCGCCGTAGCGTACATGCTCGTGCATTGCATCTTCTACCGGTAAATCCGGACCACCTGCGGGGGAAGGCGTGGTGGTCTGCCCTTCCACTTCATTGACTAGCCACCAGTGGTCGAATAAACATTGTGCCGGATCGGTTGGGTGTGGCCTGGACCTGAGTAATTGAACGCCATCGGGACCTACGGTAATCACGTTGCTTGGGAATAGGTTGTAAATAACGTAGTCCGTTAGTTGGTAGTCAGAGCGGTAGGCATAATGGGCGTAGCCCTTCGCCGGCCCCTGCTCACGCTTTGCTTTTTGAACATCGACGCGCAGTTGCTGCCAATTCTCCCGCCCGACATAGTCGTCGCTGTTTAACTCCCACATGGCCGCCATACTCTTAAGTGGCTCACCGATAACATCGCTGGCATATTGCTTTGACGGCATAAAGGAAGGGAACCAGCCACGATTGTGGCCATTAGGGAACGTATCGAACTGACAGTCCTGATAATCTGCTGCGATGTAGGGAACCAGTTCCGGGTGCAGCACTTTGACGTGATACGCCTCATTGAAATTATCTGTGATGATTTTCCAATTACACTTGGTCTCGGCGGTCATATCAAGGACGCGGAGCATCTCTTCGATACGATGTGACTCGAGTTCTTGAACAATGGTTGCGCCGAGAAATTCACCGAGAGACGGTGCATTGTCATCGAAGTTAAACCAAATCAGTCCGAAACGCTCTTCGCAGCGCATTTCCTTAAGCCGCGCGGTACCGCATGGACTGTGACTGAAGTCCTCTTCATCGGGCACGCGTGTTACAACGCCTTGACGGTTGAATTCCCAGCCGTGATAAGGACATGAAAACTGCTGCGCATGCCCGTCGGTCGCGTCCGTGATTCGCGTGCCGCGGTGAGGGCAGGAGTTAAACAGCGCCTTCACCGAGCCGTCGTCTTGGCGGACCATGATCACCGAATCTACGCCTATTTCAGCCGTTAAATAATCACCTGGCTCTGGCATTTGATAAGCAACGCCACCGATATTCCAAACCTTATGCCAAACGCTCTGAAATTCTCGTCTCAGGTAGTCCGCGTCGGTATAGCGATCGGCACTAACAGTGTCCCATCGTAGGGCGACTTCTTGCGCTTTAGGCGGACTATTTAACGTTTGTTTCAGCACAGTTGGAGAATAAGACGTCATGGTGGCCTCAGGTATGACTGTATGAAAAGTAAATGTAGTCTTGGGAGTCTACAAAAACAACCACGCTTGTATGTCTTTACTTAAATTGCGACGTAGCGCTCGCGCTTATTCGTGCCCTATTGGTCACCGCCCGACGTTCAAGCTTTGTTGCGCTCCGGTTTGGTACAGCTAAATTGCGCGCGAAGCCCTGTACCGTTAACGCAAGCGCAAGACACAATAGCGCCGTAGCTGTTTTCATAAGATCGAAAAGCACTTATTTTGAAGGGCCCAGGCCTTTTCGCCCCGCGATGTAATCATTGAGAACCTCATGAAAGTACCGAACTCGGGCTTCCTGATCAGCTAAGTAATAGTCATCAAACCCCATGGATTGCCATCCGCTTTGTTGCGCTTGAGCCAGCATGAGGTCCTGCCAAACAATGCTATCGATAATTTCTGGCACGCCCAGCCCACCGTCAAAATTACAGGTCTCAACTTCGCACTCTTCAACGGGAAAAACCCCTTGAGTCATAATGCCGTGGGCCTCTTTTTGACCCTCTACGGGGAATGCCATACACCATAGATCGAAAGTGCATTTACCAGGATCCTTGGGGTCTGGCTCAGTCCGAAAAAAAATAAGGTTGTCAGGTAAAAATGAAATCGTCACATTGGGGAATATGACGGTGTGGGGGCTATCGGTCAGCTCCTCATCATTCATGTGTTCATAGTGAACATAGCCACGCTCTTTCCAGAGCCGGCGCTTAGCGGCCTTTAAATCCATCCAGCCTTGAATGGCCTTTGTTTCAAAGTCGGGATAGCCGTCAGGATCAATGTCCCAGTGGCGCAAAATGTCATCAAACGGGTGTGGCACGCCCTCAGGAAGTCGGTCACGGAGACTAGGTCGCATGGGCTGCACCGTCCTGCCATGACCATTGGCCCAGATCTCCGAGCGCGCGCTCCAGTAATCTTGGTCAATCCAGGGTGGAACCTGAGGATGCGCGGTACGGGTGTGGTAGGACTCACTAAAATTCACTGAAGCGAACTTCCAATTTGTTTCGACACGCATTTTTCGCGCAAAGATGCGTACTGCAGTTTCCATTGGGTAGTTTTTATAGAGCTCTGGCAAAGGGTGGAGATATTCCATCAGGTCAGGGCTGTCGTCACTGAATGAGTACCAGACAAAGCCACCCCATGTGTCACAGCGCAACTCGCGCAATGTCAGTTTTCCACAGGGATCACCTTGGGAGAAATTCTCGGGATCATGGACCGCTTTAAGTACTCCATCGATTCCCCATACCCAGCCATGGTAAGGGCAATGGAAATTGGTTACGGACGAACTATTATCTACCAACCGTAGTGCACGATGCTGGCAGACGTTATAAAAAGCTTTAATTGAGCCGTCGTCTTGCCTCACGCAAATCACAGATTGATTCATGAAATCGTGCACGACAAAATCACCGGCTTCTTCCAGTTCGACGAGTCGACCAGCGACATGCCAGATTTTCGTCCACATGTGGTCCCACTCCTGCTTCATAAACGCAGAGTCGTAATAGCGGTCGCCCGTCACCTTGTCCCCACGGAGCAACGTCGGATCTCGGCCATCCATGGTTTCAGGGTGAATAGGAATGTTCAGCAGGGGTATCTCTGATTGATTCACAGCGGTGTACCTTAGTTATTATTGTTGCGGCGTCGAGGCATGCTCTAGATTTAACGTAACAGACAATTGACTTCAATGGGTTAGGTCGCCGATCGGCAGGGATCGCGTTGCCATAAAACTGCGCCTGACCCGCACTAGCAAACAGCAAGGTCGCTAAATATCAAGTTAGAGCCGATATGCCCGCGCTTGTAACCTTAGCATTTGTGCGTTGTGATCGTTGGTCCAGCACGACTAGGCGCGGAGCCAAAAGCCGCTGGCTGGGTAGCCCTAGTACTTCTAGAAATGCGTGCCTCTGTGGGTTTGCGCTGAATTTTAACCATACAAAAAATTACAAACAATTGTGCTGGTTTTTCTTGAACAAGCCGATTTCTTAGCTTAGGATCTTGGTAATCAAGGCTACTTGACCACTCTGTATCTATATAAACGCTAATAAAAGGTATTGATATGAAAACCTCCCTCCGAGCTAATAGTTCTGCCGCCATGTTAAAGCCAACGACGCTAAGTCTTGCCGTTGCACTGCTGGCCGGCAGTGTTATGACGGTACCTGCGCTTGCCCAGGACGATGGCGCCACAAATACACTGGAAGAAGTTTTGGTTATGGCGCGAAAGCGTCAAGAATCTATTCAAGACGTCCCCGTGGCAGTGACAGCGCTGACGCCCATGCAACTTGAGCGTGGCAGCATTCAGCGAACAACTGACCTGGATAAGCTGGCTCCAAACGTTGAGCTGCACCAAACTTACATTGGCTCCGAGTCTCTTAGTGCGACAATCCGTGGTATTGG
>Ga0209137_1000557_pt1 | contig 38736 bp, 41 predicted proteins | sample SaaInl5LU_22_DNA_FD_184642 | JGI IMG/M metagenome (GOLD analysis project Ga0209137, IMG submission 184642) | Marine microbial communities from expanding oxygen minimum zones in the Saanich Inlet - ESP_105LU_22_DNA (SPAdes) (version 2) | ecosystem: Environmental > Aquatic > Marine > Intertidal... | reverse complement strand
CACTACGTGACTTAAATCTTGATAGGGTGTCTTTATTCATAATATATTTATTTGATACAAAAATAGGTATAAAAAATGGTGTGGCAAAATACCACACCATTTATTTTATAATAAAAAGATTATTTTTCTGTTACAATAATCTTATCACTTCCTTTGTTTACTTTGAACGTGTATTTTGTTCCTTCAACAATTCCTTTCTTAAGAACCTCCTCAGAGATGAAATCTTCTAAGTAGTCTTGAATTGCTCTTCGAATTGGTCTCGCTCCGAATTTAGAATCATATCCTCGTTCAGAAATCAAATCAATGATTGATGGTCCGAAGTTGATGTTATACCCTCTATCAACCAAACGTTTTGTTAACTTATTAAGTTCTAACTTAACAATTTGTGATACATTTTCTTTTTCTAATACTTTGAAGATAATGATATCATCTAAACGGTTTAAGAACTCAGGTGCGAATTGGTTTTTAAGTGCCTTTTGAATAATCCCTTTGGTCATCTCTTCACGTTGAGCCGATGCTGAATCTGTTGAGAATCCTACACCCGTACCAAAATCTTGAAGTTTACGTGCTCCAACATTAGAAGTCATAATAATCAGGGTATTCTTAAAGTTAATCTTACGACCCAAACCATCAGTAAGGTGACCTTCGTCTAAAACCTGTAGAAGAATATTGAAGACATCTTTATGTGCTTTTTCAATCTCATCAAAAAGGATTACTGAGTATGGTTTATTTTTAACCTGTTCTGTTAGTTGACCACCTTCGTCGTGTCCAATGTATCCTGGAGGAGAACCTACTAAACGAGATACTGAGTGTTTCTCCATTAGTTCAGACATATCCACTCTAATCATTGCTGATTCATCACCAAATATTTCACGAGCTAATGTTTTTGCTAAGTGTGTTTTACCAACACCTGTTGACCCTAAGAAGATGAACGAACCGATTGGTCTGTTTGGTTCTTTAATACCTACACGGTTTCTTCTAATTGCCTTAGAAATTTTTGTTACTGCTTCGTCCTGACCGATTACATTACTTTTTAGATTTTCCTCTAATGAAAGTAGTGATTTAGACTCATCGCTATCTAAACGAGAGATTGGAATCTTAGTCATATCAGATACGATTTCATAAACATCGTCTTCCATAATCTTGGTACGGTCTTCGTTTTGTTTACGTTCCCACTCTTCCTTCTCGTTGTTTAACTTATTAAGAAGTTTCTTTTCTTGGTCTCTTAGTTCAGCGGCTATCTCGTAGTTTTGGTTCTTAACTACATCCAATTTCTTCTTTTTAATTTCCTGTACGTCTTCTTTAAGTTTCTCAATAAACTCAGGGAGTTTAACTTCAACTTGTGCCTTAGCACCTACCTCATCTAAGATATCAATTGCTTTGTCAGGAAACTCACGGTCAGTGATATACCTTTCTGCCAATACAACACATGCGTTAAGTGATTCGTCTGTGTACTCAACTTTGTGGTGGTCCTCATATTTCCCTTTAACGTTGTTAAGGATAATTAAGGTCTCTTCCATTGAAGTTGCGTCAACCATTACTTTTTGGAATCTACGTTCTAATGCTCCGTCTTTTTCGATGTTTTCACGGTACTCATCTAAAGTCGTTGCTCCAATACATTGAATCTCACCTCTTGAAAGAGCTGGTTTAATGATGTTGGATGCATCCAATGACCCTGAAGAGTTACCTGTACCGATAATGGTGTGAATCTCATCAATGAATACAATTACATTATCATTGTCTTGAAGTTCCTCTAAAATAGCTTTTAGTCTTTCTTCAAATTGACCACGATACTTTGTACCCGCAACAATAGATGTTAAATCTAATGAAACGATACGTTTATCTGCCAAATTCTTAGGACAATTCCCTTCGTGTATCATTATTGCCAATCCTTCAACTAACGCAGTTTTACCACAACCTGGCTCACCAATAATGATAGGGTTGTTTTTCTTACGTCTTGATAGGATTTGAGCTACTCTTCGTATTTCTAAATCTCGACCAATGACAGGGTCAATCTTACCCATCTCAGCCAACTTAATAAGGTCTCTCGAAAAATTATCAAGTACGGGTGTACGTGAATCTGTCTTTTGTTTTTTCATCGGTAACTTTCTACCTCCACCTTGTTCTTCGAACTCAAAATTCATATATAATCTATTTTTAGTTTATTACTTTAACACAAATATACGACCATTTATCATAAAAAACAACATTTTTAACTCAATGTTATCTTAAGTGACAAACACTGACACTTTGTCATTATATGTCGTAATGGTAAATTATTTGTTATTGATTAGACCACAAAGATACACTATTAAGTTAAACCACGAAATTTATTATGACTTATTTTAATTTGGTCATTTAAAAAATAATGTTTACTTTTGTATCGATAAATAAATTATAAACAAATAAAATTAATATGGGAAAAGTAATTGGTATTGACTTAGGTACTACGAATTCATGTATTTCTGTAATGGAAGGTGGAGAACCTAAGGTGATTGTTAATTCTGAGGGAACAAGAACCACACCGTCAATTGTATCATTTAGAGACGGTAACATTTCAGTGGGTAACTCAGCTAAAAGAAGTGCGGTCACTAACCCTGAAAACACAGTCTTTTCTGCAAAACGATTTGTAGGTCAAAGATTTTCAGAGTTAAATGACGAACACAAAAACGTACCCTACACGGTTAAGAAAGGGAATAACGACTCTGTTGTTATTGAAGCTGGAGGTAGAGAATACGTACCTCAAGAAATTTCAGCAATGGTATTACAAAACATTCGTAAGAGTGCATCGGCATTCTTAGGTGAGGAAGTTACCGATGCGGTTATTACAGTACCAGCTTATTTCAATGATTCACAGAGACAAGCAACTAAAGAGGCGGGTCAAATCGCAGGTCTTAATGTATTACGTATTATCAATGAACCAACCGCAGCTGCATTAGCATACGGATTGGATAAGAAAGATACGGATATGAAAGTTGCCGTATTTGATTTAGGTGGTGGTACCTTCGATATCTCAATATTAGAATTGGGTGACGGAGTCTTTGAAGTATTATCGACAAACGGGGATACTCAGTTAGGGGGTGATAACTTTGATGATGCAATTATCGACCACTTTATCTCACTAATTGAGATAAACTCAGGTATCGACATTGCTGAAGATGCGATGGCACTACAAAGAGTTAGAGACGCAGCTGAAAAGGCGAAGATTGAATTATCGTCATCAACTCAGACCACTATTAACTTACCATATGTAAGTGTTGGTCCTAACGGTCCTGTTCACTTTGAAACAACATTTACTCGAGCTGACTTTGACCGTATCACTTCTAACTTAGTGAAACGTTCAATTAAACCGTGTATGGATGCAGTATCAGATGCTGGATTGACTTTAGGTGAAATTGATGAAATCATTTTGGTTGGTGGGTCTACTAGAATTCCAGCGGTACAGGATGCGGTTAAGAAGTATTTTGAAAAGGAACCAAGTAAAGGGGTTAATCCTGATGAGGTTGTTGCTATGGGAGCGGCAATTCAAGGTGGTGTACTTTCAGGGGATGTGACTGACGTGTTACTATTAGATGTTACCCCACTTTCATTAGGTATCGAAACTATGGGTGGTGTTATGACAAAACTAATTGACTCAAACACAACAATCCCAACAAAAAAATCTCAGTCATTCTCAACGGCAATTGATAATCAAACTGTGGTGGAGATTCATGTGTTACAGGGAGAGAGACCAATGGCTTCAGATAACAGAACTTTAGGTAAGTTTAAGTTAGAGAGTATTCCTATGGCGGCTCGTGGTGTCCCACAAATTGAAGTAACATTCGATATTGATGCTAACGGTATCCTTAACGTATCTGCAACTGATAAGGGAACAGGTAAAATTCAAAAAGTTCGTATTGAGTCTTCAACAGGTTTGTCTGAAGAAGAGATTCAGAAGATGAAAGATGAAGCTGAGAAAAACAGAGAAGCTGATTTGAAAAAAGAAGAGGAAATTAAAACAGTTAATGAAGCGGATTCATATATCTTTACCACTGAAAAACAAATGGAAGAGTTAGGTGATAAAATCACTGAAGATGAAAAAACTAAACTAACTGAATTAACTAAGGAACTAACAGAAGCTAAGGACTCTAAAGACTTAGAATTAATTAAGACTAAAAAGACTGAGTTAGAAACTGTTTGGTCAGAAGTAACAGGTCGTCTTTATCAATCACCACCGAATGATGGTGATGACGATGGAACAACCGATGTCGACTATGAAGAAGTAAACTAAATGAAAACCCCTCCAAGTGAGGGGTTTTTTATGCTCTTTATTTATTGTCACATATTTAGTAACTTCTATAGTATTTATATATAGAATATTTTATTATGGCAATAATTTCAGAAAAAATTAGTGGGAAGAACATTTTGGTATTAATCGAATCTTCAAATTTAAAGTCGGCAGAATACCACACTGACGATAAAACCTTAACGGTTGAATTTAAAAATGGTGTGAAGTACGAGTACGAAGCAGTACCATGGAATCTGTTTACTAAATTTAGAATGACAGAATCTCAGGGTAGTTTCTTTAATAAAAACATTGCTCGTTCTTTTGAGTATACAAAAATAGAAGAAGATGAAGAAGGATAGAATCATACAATCGTTCAGTACAAAAGAAGTTTTATGTGGAGACATATGGGACGGAGCAATCGGTACCCCTAAAATGAAAGAAGAGGTTAGAGAAAAACTTTTAACAATTTCTGATGAGTTTTTAGACTTCTTAGTTATTGAATTAGATATTGCGGATATAATAATGACAGGTTCATTATCTAACTATAATTGGTCTGATTTTTCAGACGTTGATTTACACGTAGTATTAGATTTTGAAGATGTGGGTATTAATATGGAAATTATTAAAGAGTTTTTTAACTCTAAAAGAATTAATTGGAATACCTCTCACGATATCACAGTAAAGGGGTTTGAAGTTGAGTTATACGTTCAGGATGAAACAGAGGCTCATTTCTCTTCAGGAGTTTACTCGATTATGAAAGATAAGTGGATTGTTGAACCTAAACCAGGTGGTAGACAACCAGATGAGGAAAAACTTATTTCAAAAGTTAAACAATGGATGACAATAATCGATGAGGTAGTTGCTGAATCACAAAGTAACGCAAACACGGATACTGTAATTGAAAATATTGATAAAATCAGAAAGAAATTAAAAAGATTCCGTTCAACGGGATTAGAAGAGTATGGTGAGTATTCTTATGAAAATTTAGTATTCAAATTCTTAAGGAGAAATGGATATATTGGTAAGCTTTTAGACGCAAAAAATGATTTGATTGACAAAAGTTTATCGTTAGATGAGATTAAAAACGAGGATTAATTACCATTTTACTTTTACTTAATATTTATATAGGTATACACATAAACTATTAATAGTTAAAAAACATTATAATGAAACCATTAGGAAGTGAAAAACTAACGGGAGAAGATAAGATTAAGAGAATAATCGAAATCGCCCAGTACAAAACAAACAACGTGAATGAGAGTGTTTCTAAGACACAATACACGAAAAATGCCGTAGACGGTAATACATACGCAATCGTTAAAGAAAATGATGGATACCACGTTATGGTGGGTCTAAATGAATCTGAATTAGATTACGTTGACGGTATCTTAAACAAAAACAAATATAGATTTAATTCTTACGCAGGAGCGTTAAAGAAAATTAATCTAATGTTAAAACCAATTAACGAAACATATAATGACGGTAACGAGGACCCTGTTTTAAACGAAAAGAAATTCGTCCTTAAAAAACCTGTAGAGTCAGAACCTGAAATGGAAGCTCCAGTAATGGACGAACCTGAGATGGACGCACCAGCAATGGATGCTCCTGAGATGGAAGATGAAGGTGATATGGACTTCGGAGGTTTAGGTGACGATATGGATTTAGATGTTGATGCTGACTTAGAAGATGATATGGAAGTATCTGATGAGGAATCATTAGGTGGTGAAGAATCTGAAGAAGGTGGAGACAAACTAAAAACCGTACAGAAGTTAACAGGTAAGTTAGGTCAAAAACTAAGAGAAATGAAGATTGATTTAGAATCTTCAGACATTAAATACGTTTTAAATTCAATCATATCTGCAATCGACTTATCTAAATTAAGTGAAGAAGATTTAGACGATGTAATGACTAACTTTGAGGAGTTAGAAAACTTCGAAATCGAAGGTGATGGTGAAGAAGGTATGGAAGATTTTTCAGGTGAAGAAGAACCAATGACAGACGATGAAGATTTTATCAGTGATGAAGACTTATTAGGTAAAGAAATGGAAGAACCTGAAGGTGACTTAGCAGAGTTATTTAACTCAATTGAGGAAGAAACTAACGAATCTGATTTAGACGAAGGAGCGTTCCTTAAAGGTCTAACTTCTTTAGGTGGTAAATTTGTTGATTACTACAAAAATAATCCTGAAGCAAGAAAGGCCGTAAATTCATTTGCTAAGAATGCAGTTTCTAAAGGAACTGATATGGCAGCAGGTGAATTAGACAAATCAGACTCAGTAGATAAAAGTGGTAAAATCTCAAAAGCATTAAAAGGAATGAATCCTTCTGATGATAATATCGATGCACTAGGTAAGATGATTTTTGGAGATTTAAACGAAGATGACGTTAATAAAAAAATTGACGATGTCTTAGGTAAATACTTTTTAGACTAATATGAAATTAATTTATGTAAACGAGTTAGGACCTAACTATTTAGGTAACAATGTGTATGAGTTCATATTCGGATTTTCCGATAGTGAACCATTCGGTGAAGGATGGGAAACCGTACCGGCATCAGGTAATGCATTACCACCTGAAATCGAATACATAAAAAAAGTAGGTGTATTAAAAGAATCTTCTTTAAAACTACACTTAATTCAGAATTCTGACTATTTTTGTGTTTATGACGCAGTAGAGGAAGTTATCGCCTTAGGGTGGGAAGATGCCGATACTGAGGAAGTTGTAGACCAAAATAAAACACGTTTAGTATTTAAATACGGAGAAACGTTAGAGGTTGTTAAAGACAAACTTTACGAACGTGACTTAGTTTTAGAATTCGATAAGATGACAAATTTAATTAATGAAAATGAAGAATAATAAAAATTACAAAGACTTAATCTCAGAAGGGTTTTCAGATAAAACATTATCTTCATTGAGTGAAAATCAAATCAAAGCAATACATTCTCGTGTATTTTCAGAGGCTACCTATAGAGTAGACGCTGATAATGTTGATAAGATTGCGGATAAAGTAGATTCTGATGACACCGTTGAGGTTAGAGAAGAAGAAGGACAATTAAACGAGTGGGGGTCGTCAGACCAAACCGCATTTAATCGTTCAATACATACAGACTTAGGGGAACCTACTAAAATGCCGAGTCCATTCGGTTCTGATTTAATAAGTGCGGCTGAAAGTGCAGTTGACTTCTATTGGGACGATTGGGAAGAATACCAAACAGATTACCAAGGATTAGTTGATAACGCTAAGAGATATTACTTAAGAGCGTACTTCCCTAGAGAGTTTGCAATGTTAGTTAAGATGTTCGAACCAATGGACGACACTAAAGAAGGTGATTTAGAAGAGGAAGAATCTTATCAAAAACCATTATCTGCAGAGAAAGGATGGGAAAAGACAGTTGAATCTGATGTTGTTTCAGACAATAGATTATCTAAGACTGACGGTTCTTTAAATAACGTAAAGTTCGTTAAAGATGGTGGTCAAGCTAAAGAAGTATCAAAAAGTGGTCACACAGGATTTGCACAACCAAAAGAGAAGGCAAATATCGGTGGAGCTAAAAAGGGTAACAAAAACATTTCAGGGTCTGTTAGTGAAAGTAGAACAACTAAAAAAGATTTAATCCAATACATTTCTGAGATGGTTGGTAAAACTATTAAGGTTAGTGAATCAGAAACTGAGTCATTACCTGATTTTATGAGTTTTGATGTTTTTGATGGTAAAGTGGATACGTTAGTAGGTAATGCACCTGTTGAGACACCTGTGAAACCAACAACAACACCGGGAATCAAACCAGGAAAACCTATTATCAAACCAAAACACAAACCAAAACCTAAAGCACAAATGGAAGATGAGAATATCGAAGAGAACGGTAGAACATTCGCTGGTGGTGATGAGACAAAGGGAGGTTTGCCGAAACAAAGAGGTTCTAAACACCCTAAAATGAAAAAATAATATGAAAAACAAAGGTTTTATATCAAAAAGTAGTATCTTAGCTGAAATCAAAAAAAATTTAGAAGAGATGCCAATGCAATTTGACGGTCCACAAAGACCTGACCCATCAATAGAGAAATCTTTAGCCGATAAGACTACACCATTATCAGACAACCCAGCACTTGATGTTGATGTTGACTCTAATGGTATCCCTGATAACTTTCAGGAGTTATTGGCGTCTGAAAGGTACGCAAGTGTCGTTAAGAAATTAAAAGACGCCACAGGTGTTGAAAACGTAGGAACAGGTATGGGTGGTATCATGCAATTGATGCCATTGATTGGACAATCATTTATGTCAATACAGAGAACTGAATCACAACATAAAAGTGAATTAGAGAAATTGGCGATTGAATTAGTAATAGCAGAAGAAGGACTTAGTGAGATTGAACCTGGTGAGTATGGTATAAAATCACATCCTGAAAAAAGATTTAAATTAGAGGCTAAGTTAGTCGGTATGGGTAACGTAAAGCAAGATGACTTTACACAGACTCCTAATGAAGAACCAAAAGAAGAGGATTTTGAAGCAGAAGAACAAGCATTCGAAACATTTGACGAATTAAAGTTAGAGAGAGCGAAAAGACGTTTCATTAACTCTATCATGCAAGGGTCATCTAAAAGAGGTCACTATATGTACGCATTAGTACAGAAGGAACTAAGAGAACTAACAGGTTCGGATGAGTTATTCAACCAATACGGTGTTATGATGACTGCCAACGATATGTTATATTGGCAAGTACCAGCATCAATGATGTTACCTGGTGGTTCACCTGGTGGTGGAGATGCACCTGTAGGTGGTAGAGAAGAGGTAGATATGGAAACAAATCCACCAACAATTAAAGCAACTGCAGTATCATTCCCAATCTTATTACACGAGTTAATTAAAGGGATTAAAGAATATTTCTCAGCATATTCAATGGACGATTTATCGTCTGAACAAGCAGAGAAAGTTATGGAATTAGAAGATACATTAGATAAAGAGATTTGGGATTTACGTTTAGGTCCAGCAATTTGGGACAGATTCAGAGCTTCTTATCCGAGTGATATCTTAGAAGATGAAGAAAAAAGATACTTACAAAACGCATTATACGCTGAGTTCGTAAACTTAGACGCTAAGACACTTTTATCATTAGCGAATGAAGTTGTAAAAGGGACCAATCAAGGAAAACAAACGTTACAACAATTAGTCGATGGTATTATCGAAAGAATGAAAGGTGAAGATGCTGAAGAAGCGATGAGTGCATTTAGAAGTAATATGGAAGATATTTCTGACGGGTTCAATGACGACGACTTAGGTGATTTCTTATCGGGATTAGGTATTTCATTAAACTAAAAAATACACACACAATCATATAAAAAGAGGACTTATGTCCTCTTTTTTATTTGTAAAAAAGGTATGATTGTATTTATATTATATGAGAATACTTTACGCACAACACTTAGACCTTAGTCTTAGGGCAGGATTTAACAGATTTTTTAATAGGGAGGTTAAGCAAGATATTATCGATATGACAAGAGTGTCGATAAAATCAACGCTAAAATTCTATAGTGATATTCATTTATATGTAGACATTGATAGTTATCAGTACTTTGATGACTTACCTGTGACTCTTCATGAACTTAAGACTCTTCCTGAGATATTTTGTGGTGCTAAATTAGAGGTCCTTAAAGACCAAAAAGATTTAGATTTCATATGGGTCGACCCTGATATATTTATTTCATCACCTTTTGATATTGATTACACTAAATCATTTATGGTGGATAAATCCACTAAATTAGATGATATGTATTATGAGAGGTTATCTTACTTCTCTAAAGAGTATCCTAAGTATGAAATGGTGGGTGATTGGTTAAATAGTGGGTTATTATGGTTTAGAGATGCCGAGGTAATGGAGTACCATATTAAACTATATGAGGAACTATTAACACTCAGTAATGACGCACGTATAGTGGAAAGTTGGAATATATCTCATTGTGGTAAAAAATTTGGTTATGGTAAGTTTAATCATACCAAAACACAATACCTTCACTTTGATGGATACAAAAAATTCTTTGATGTAAGTAAGAATATGATAAAAGGATTAGAAAAATTATTATAAAAAATGAAAGATATTATACCATTATTTAAAGTATTTATGTCTCCAACGGCAAAACATGAGGTTTCTAAAGTGTTGGATTCAGGATACATTGGGCAAGGACCTAAAGTTGAAGAATTTGAATCTTTAATTTCCGACAGGTTTGGTAATGATAAGTTTGTTACGGTCAATAGTGGAACCAGTGGGTTACATTTGGCTTTACATCTTTTAAAGAAACCAATGGACAAACAAAATTGGCCAGGTGTTGTAGATGGTGATGAGGTTTTAACCACTGCACTGACATGTACCGCAACAAATTTCCCTATAATCGCCAATGGATTACATATTAAGTGGGTCGATATTAATCCGAAAACATTAAATATGGATTTGGATGACTTAATTTCTAAATTAAGTCCTAAGACAAAAATTATTATGGCAGTTCATTGGGGTGGATATCCTAATGATTTAAACGAATTAAAGAAAGTTCAAGAAATATGTTTTAACCTTTATGGTTTTAGACCTATGATAATTGAAGACGCGGCCCATTCATTTGGTAGTGAGTACGATGGAAAGTATATTGGTAATCATGATAACATTGTGGTTTATTCGTTCCAAGCAATTAAACACTTAACCACTGGTGACGGTGGTGGTATTTTTTTCCCTAATGATGAATTATATAAAAGAGCGAAACTGTTGAGGTGGTACGGCATTGATAGGGAGGAAAACAAAAAAGATTTTAGATGTGAAGAAGATATTGTTGAATGGGGGTTTAAATTTCATATGAATGATATTAATGCCACTATCGGTATTGAAAATTTAAAACATATTGATGGTATAATCGAGACTCATATAGACAATTCGAATTATTACGATAATAACTTAAAAGACGTTGAAGGTGTAACACTTTTAGAGAGAGAAGACGGGTTTAAACCATCTTTTTGGATTTATTCTATGATTGTTGACGATAGAGACGGTTTTTATAAGTGGATGAAGGAATGTAACATTATGGTCTCTCAAGTTCATGAACGTAACGATAAACACACTACAGTGAGTCAATATAGAACTACACTACCCGTATTAGATGATACAATAGGTAAGGTAGTATCAATACCAAATGGTTGGTGGGTTACGAAAGAACAAAGAGAGTATATTGTAAATTGTATAAAAAAAGGTTGGTAATGACTAAACAAGAATTAGCCGCAGAATATAGTAAATGTCTTAGGGACACTCCATACGCACTTAGAACGTATTTGGAGACCTATGATAATACACAACAGATGTATGTACCTTTCGTACTTTTCCCTGACCAAGAGAAATTGATTAACGATTACGACACATATAATGAAAATTTGGCCTTAAAATATAGACAGGCGGGTGTTTCAACTGCAACGGCAGCATGGGCAAGTAAAAAACTACAGTTTGCCTCACCTAAGAGACCTGAAAAAATCCTAATCATTGCGAATAAGTTAGATACCGCAAAGGAAATGTTAACTAAGGTTAGAGGATTCTTAAACCAATGGCCCGATTGGATTAATGTTGGATTCTCGAAGGACAAAGATTCTCAGTCACATTTTAGACTTAATAATAGTAGTGAGGTAAAGGCGGTTGCAACATCTATGGATGCCCTGAGGGGTTACACTCCTACAATACTAATATTTGATGAGGCGGCCTACATTGAAGCAGGTGACGACTTTTGGGCAGCCTGTATGGCATCGCTATCTACGGGTGGTAAGGTGATTGTGGTATCAACACCTAATGGGTTTGATAAAATCTATTACGAGATTTACGCTCAGAGTCAGTCAGGTATGAATGATTTTAAAATCACTGAAATGGTGTGGTACAAAGACCCTAGATTTACAAAGGATTTAGTATGGGTAAAATGTAAGGACATCATTCATTATATGTTAAATAGAGAGCAGTATGAGGATTCTGACGTGTTATTAAAAAACAACAATCAGGATGAGTTTAGTCAGTTAATGAAGGACGGATATAAACCATATTCAGGATGGTTTGAGCAAATGTCTAAAAAATTAAAATACGACAGACGTAAGATATCACAGGAATTAGAGAATAACTTTTTAGGTTCAGGAGATAATGTTATTCCTGCGGATACTATTGAACGTATTAAGAATACGATGATTGAGGAACCTAAAGAAAAATATATGGCAGGACAATTATGGTTATGGAAAGAACCGATTAAGGGTCACCGATATATTATGGGAGTTGATGTATCTCGTGGAGATAGTGAAGATTTCTCATCAATAACAATTATAGATTTTGACACGAGAGAACAGGTAGTCGAATATTTAGGAAAAATACCGCCAGATGAATTGGCTGATGTTTGTTTTAAGTGGGGAACTATGTACAGTGCGTTTACTGTTGTCGATATCACTGGTGGTATGGGAGTAGCCACAGTTAGAAAACTACAGGAGTTAGGTTATAAAGATTTATACACTGATGGTGTCAACGCGTTTGATAAGTGGTCGTGGAATCCAAAGGCTCAGGAAAAGATGCCGGGATTATCTTTTAACTCTAAAAGGACACAAATAGTTGCGTCTTTTGAAGAGGCATTAAGACATAATTTCGTTGTAAGGTCATCTAGGTTAGTTAATGAAATGAATACGTTCGTTTATATTAATGGAAAGGCCGACCACATGAAAGGACAACACGATGATTTAATTATGGCGATAGCGATGTGTATTTATGTTGGGGAATTTTCTTTTTCGTTACTTAAAGCGTCAGAAGAAAGTACTAAAGCGTTATTAGAAGGTTGGACCGTAACTGAGAGGGAAAAGATTCCTGGAGGAATATTCTCTCCTACATCATCACCGTATGACCCGTTAAGGGGATTACAGAATAATGGTAACAGAAGAAATAATGTTGCAACACAACAAGATTATCAGGATTTTTCTTGGCTTATGAAGTCGAGAAGAAGAAAAAGTTAATGATTGACTAATAATAATTTAAGAACTATTATTATTCTGAATATTTATATAGAACTATGGCAGAGCAAAAGTATACAATCTATCAAAGATTAGGAGGATTATTTAATGGGGTTCAAGGTGGAACACCTTTAAGTGACCCTACGCCTACATATAACTTTGATAGAAAAGAATTATTACGTACTGACAATAAAGAGGAGTACGAATTAGAAAAGTTACAGGCTCAGCAGTCAATGTACCTTACAGGTCAATGGAAAAAAGTTGATAGTGAGTTGTATCAGAAAGCGGTTTACCACGAACCAAATAGAATGGCGGGGTATTACGATTATGAATCTATGGAGTTCACTCCTGAGATATCTGCCGCGTTAGACATCTACGCTGAAGAAGCAACTACTATGTCAGAACAGGGGTATATGTTAAACATATATTCAGAGAGTAAAAGAATTAAATCAATTTTAGGTGATTTATTCAACAACATATTAGATATCGACACTAACTTACCAATGTGGACAAGAAATACGTGTAAGTATGGTGATAATCTTTTATACCTTAAATTAGACCCTAAGAAGGGTATTATTGGAGCAAATCAATTACCAAACTTAGAGATAGAAAGAGTAGAGAAAGGAATGCACATTAGTGGTTCTCACGGTAATACTGCTGATTCGGCAGAGGCAAGAGAAACTAAGTACGTTTGGAAAGAAAAGATGTTAGAGTTTAATGTATGGGAAGTTGCTCACTTTAGATTATTAGGTGACGATAGAAAATTACCGTACGGTACATCTATGTTAGAAAAAGCAAGACGTATTTGGAAACAATTAGTTTTGGCTGAAGATGCGATGTTAATCTACAGAACTTCGAGAGCACCTGAAAGAAGGGTGTTTAAAGTATTTGTGGGAAATATGGACGACAAAGATGTTGACCAGTATGTAAACAGAATTGCGAATAAGTTTAAACGTGATAACGTAGTAGACCCTATGAATGGTAATGTCGACCAAAGATATAACCAAATGGCGGTTGACCAAGATTACTTTATTCCTGTTAGAGACCCTAACGCACCTAACCCTATTGATACACTACCTGGAGCTCAGAACTTATCTGAGATTGCAGATATCGAGTACATCCAAAAGAAGTTATTAGCGGCACTTAGAATCCCTAAAGCATTCTTAGGTTTTGAGGACGTAGTTGCTGATGGTAAGAATTTATCATTACAGGATATTAGATTCGCAAGAACAATCAATAGAATTCAAAAGGCAATGATTCAGGAACTGAATAAGATTGCTATTATACACCTATACATGTTAGGTTTAGAGGATGAGTTAAACAACTTTACTTTAGGTCTTACAAATCCATCAACACAATCTGAATTACTTAAGGTTGAGGCATGGAAGGAAAAAATATTACTATATAAGGACGCGGTTGGTGACCCTGGTAATGGTATTTCTGCAGTTTCACATACGTGGGCTAAGAAAACTATTTTAGGTATGTCAGATGAGGAAGTTAAGTTAGACTTACAACAACAACGATTCGAAAAGGCCATTGCTACTGAATTAGAAAATACCGCAAACGTAATTAAGAAAACGGGAGTATTCACAAACTTAGATAACCTATACGGAGAACCTGAATCAGAAGAAACTGAAGAAGGTGGTGATGGTATGGATTCTGAATCTGATGGTGGTGATATGGGTGGTATGCCACCTGAAGGTGATGTTGGTGATTTAGGAGGTGACTTAGATTCTGGCGGTGATATGGAAGAATTAGGTGAGTCATCATATAATGACTTATCGGTAATATTAGAGAATAAAGATTTCGGTAAACCTTCTACGTTAGACCTTTCTAAAGGACAGAAGGAAATTGCTGAAATGGAAAATACACTTAAAAAGATGTTAGGCGAAAGCAATTAACGGATTTTTAAGATATTTATATAAAAAGTTTATATTATGAACACCTTAGGGAAATTAAGAAATCAAGTCTACACAAAGTTAGCTGAATCATATACTAATAAGTCTGAATTCAAAAGAACATTGAATATGTTCATGTCAATACTAAATGAAAATACTAATCTTAAGAAAGTATTTAACATTTATTCTGACATCGAAAATAAGACAATCGAGAATAAAGAAATTGCTAGTGAGTTCATCATTGAAGCCGTTAATGAAATTAAAGATTTAATGAATACTGAATCTTATAAAAATGGTTTAACTAAACTTAATACTACCTTTGGTGATGTTGTCACTGAGGATACTGATTTCTCTAACAACTTAGACACGTTAGTTCATAAGAATGGTTACGATACTTTAGTTGAAAGAATCGAATCTAAAAAATACCTAATCAATAAATTAACTACTGAGAAAGTGGTTAGTGAGTCTATGACCGCAGTTACACCTTCAATTTTGGTGAGTTTATTAACCACTAAATTTAACGATAAGTTTGATGTAATGAGTGAGTCTGAAAAAGAAAGATTTAAAAGATATACTACGTTAACCTCTACGGAGATTTCTGAAAGTATAGACACACTTAAGTCTGAAATAACTGAAACAATTACTCCATTAAAAGATAATAGCGATTTAGCTTCATTGATTTCCGAAGTGGAAAGTGAAGTTAATAATTCGAAAAATGACTTAAGTTCTTTAGTAAGATTAGAAGAGTTAAAAGAAAACTTAGTTTAATTATTTTCTAAGTCGTTCTTTTTCTGAATATAAATTGCTTTAGATTTTTCTCTTCTTTTTGTTGCTGATGGTTTAGTGTATTGTTTTCTATCTCTAAGTGATTGTAACTGCTTAACATTTCTTACTTTTCTTTTATATCTCTTAAGCATACTCTCAATAGATTCATTTTTCTTAGGTTTAATTATTAACATATATTGTTTTTTAGATTTATGGAAGTTTATTCTAATATAAATATACGAAAATTATCTAAGTATTAGACACTTATATTGTTTTATTTTTGACTCATCGTATTGTGTTTACTATATTATCAATAATAGTCACAATAAACAAAAGAAAAGAATGAACATATATGAAGTCAGGGAAATACATCGATTTAGATGTAAACGATAATTTTAAGTGTGGTTACGGAACCGTAGATTCTAAAAATTTAAAATCAATATACACTAAAATCTCGTGTTGGATTGTACCAACAATAAGTACTGAAAATTGGTCCCCCGTTATAGGAGGACTTAAAAGAAAGATATCAAGTAAAATAAACGAATCACTTAAATCTAATCCTAATTTTAAACACGACAGATATATCGTAGATTTAGATATTCGGGCAAGTGGACTTGAAAGAGGTAAAAAATCATATATGAATTGTGAAATCACACTATTCACAAATGGTAGTCATGAAATAAAAGAAGACCCATTCAAAGGTAATATTAGTAATTTAATTAGTAGTGTTATAGATGAATCGGTTGTTAAGTATGACAAATTCTCGTATCATAAAAATAAAAGAGGGTAATCCCCTCTTTTATCATTTACAACCATATACAATTTTTTCTTTGTAGTTATATATTTATAGTATAGTTAATACGACTATGTTATGAAAATATTAAAACCAACAGAAACGAATACAAAAGGAATCCTAATCGAATACGATGCAGGTCATATTTCCCCTAATGATAATAAAGAGATTATCAGAGAGATGAAGGAGATGGACAAAAAGGGTGACTTTATTATGTATGCCGTTTTACAGAAATATGATACCCCAAATAAGAATGGTAGAATATATGGTGAAAGAATCTTAAAAAGAGAAACAGAAAATTACAAAAAACTTATAGAACAAGGAAGAGCATTAGGTGAGTTAAATCACCCTGAGACTTCTTTAGTAGATTTAGAAAGAACATCACATAGAATTACTGAGTGTTGGTGGGACGGTAAAATCTTAATGGGGAAAGTTGAGTTACTTACTTCAGAGGCGTTTCGTACAACAGGACAGATAACCTGTATGGGTGATATCGCGGCTAACCTATTACTACACGGTGTTGTGTTAGGTATCTCATCAAGAGGTGTCGGTTCTTTAAAGAAAACAGGAGAACATAACGAGGTACAGGATGACTTTGAAATGGTATGTTTTGATTTAGTATCATCACCATCTACACCAGGTGCTTATCTATTCCAAGAAGAAGGAGATAGAGAGAAGTACTCAGAATCTATTGATAGTGACGAACCAACAATGGATTCTAAGACTGCTGACCTAATGAAGAAATTTAATTCTTTTTTGGGAAAATAGTATAAAAACAGATATTTATTCATTAGTAGTGGACTTTTTTGTCACTACAAATATATTTATATACATAATAAACATAATTGAACATAGAAAAAAATGGCAAAATCAATTTTAGAAGAAGCATTACTTCAGGTAACACAACTTGAAGAAGCGGTAAAAAAGAACGCAAAAGAAATACTTGCTAACACAATGAAGCAAGAAATTGACGAACTTGTAAGAGAATCTATGGAAGAACCTCAGGAAGAAGAAGAAGCAATTGCTGAAACTTCGGACGTTGAAATGGAAGAGTCTACGGACGAAACTGAAATCGACGAACAACTTGAGGATTCGGACGAAGATGCAGACGAAGATGAAGACGAGTCTGATGACGACGAAGAAGTAATGGATGTTGACTCGGAAGAGGAAGACGAACTTGACTTAGACGTTGAAATGAAAGATATGTCTTTTGATATGGATGACATCGAAATGCCATCGTTAGAATTACCATCACTTGATGATGAAGAGGAAGACGAAGTCATTGACATGACAGGGGCATCTGACGAAGAGATTCTAAAAGTTTTCAAAGCAATGGGCGATGAAGACGGAATAATCGTATCACAAGACGAGGAAGGAACTGTCCACTTAGAGGACGGTGATGACGAGTACAGAATCGAAATGAACGAATCGGAAGAAGAAGATACTGAAGAAGTAGCTGAAGAAGAAGAGGTTGTTTACGAGATTGAATTGGACGAAGAAGAAACTGAAGAGGTTGAAATCGAGGAATCTGAAGAGATTGAAATCGAAGAAACTGAAGAAGAAGAAACTGAAGTCGAAGAAGGTGATATGGAGGAAGCATCAAGAACTCACGCGGCAGACGCTAGAGTACCTTCAAATCAAGGTAAAAAATATCAAGCAGGTCGTAAAGACTTGTCTGAAGATGTTGAAGCTTTAAAGAATAAGAATGTTGAGTTAACTGAAGCATTAAAAGTATTTAGAAATAAGTTAAACGAAGTTGGAGTATTCAACGCGAACTTAGCTTACGCAACTAGACTGTTTACAGAACACACAACAACTAAAACTGAGAAGTTAAATATCTTAAAAAGATTTGACAGTATTGAAACATTAAAGGAATCGAAATCTTTATACAATACTATCAAGAATGAGTTAGCAGGTTCAGATAATAAATTAACTGAAACTGTTGTTAATAAAATTTCATCATCACCAAAATCTGGTTCATCAGAGAAATTAGTGGAGTCTAAAACATATGAGAACCCACAAATTATCAGAATCAAAGAGATGATGGGAGTTTTAAAATAATAAAATAATAAATTAAATTAAATATCCAATTAAAATGGGAGCATTATTAGAATCAGGATTAGTTGGTAACATCGGGTTAAAACACCTAAAAGTTATCAAAGAAGACACAATCAACAAATGGGACAAATTAGGCTTTTTAGAAGGTCTTAACGGTCACCAAAAAGAAAATGTAGCACAGTTATTTGAAAACCAAGCATCACATTTAATAAACGAAGCAGCACACACGGATTCATCAGGTTCTTTCGAAACTGTTGTATTCCCTATCGTAAGAAGAGTATTCTCTAAATTATTAGCTAACGATATCGTATCTGTACAAGCGATGAACTTACCAATCGGTAAATTATTCTTCTTTGTACCTAAGATTCAAGAAAGAACTTCTACTGACGGACACTACGGAGTATACGGAGCACCAGGTAGCGAATTAGCACCAGATGCAGGTTTTGATGCAGGAGCTAAAAACTTATATGATAGATTTTACGAAGATGGGTCAAACGACTCAGGAATGTATGACTATTCAAAAGGTAAATTCCAAGTTGCATCTTACGATAATACTGATGTTGATGAGTTAACAGTTACTTTTCCAGCAACTGGAGAAACAGAATCAAGATTATTATTTACGGTTAAAGGTTTCCAAGACGCTGGAGCTGGTAAATTAGTAGGTCCTAACGGTCAAGAAGTAGATTCTGAAGAATTTTTAGCTTCATTATCTGTTAAATTTAACGATAAAGAAGTTGACTTTAGAGTAGTTACTCAAAAGTACGGTTCAGGTATCGTAGGTGGTTTAGTTAAAAAATCAACTCCAGCTGCTGGTGAAACTCCAGGTGGTAGATACTTAAGTATCTGTGACGCTGATGGTATCATTCACTTAGAAGCTGATATCGAAGAGTACACTGAAGAAGGTTTCAAAGCATACGAATTTTTAGGAACTGAAACATTATCAGTTTCTTGGAGACAATACTTCGACATGGAATTTGAAGATGAAATCGGTGAGGTTTCTTTCGATTTAGAGTCGGTAACTGTTTCTGTAACAGAGAGAAAATTAAGAGCATCTTGGTCACCAGAATTGGCTCAAGACGTTTCTGCATTCCATAACATTGATGCTGAAGCTGAATTAACGGCTTTATTATCAGAGCAAGTTGCAGCTGAAATCGATAGAGAAATCTTAAGAGATTTAAGAAAAGGTGCGGCATGGCAATTAAAGTGGGATTACAACGAGTGGAGATATGGTAACGGAGGTTCATCTTTCGCAGGTTACACTCAGAAAGATTGGAACCAAACGTTAATCACTAAGATTAACCAAGTTTCTGCACAAATCCACAAATCTACCTTAAGAGGTGGAGCTAACTGGATTGTAGTTTCTTCTGAAGTTTCTGCGGTATTTGATGATTTAGAGTACTTCCACGTATCTAACGCATCTCCTGAGCAAGATTCATACAACATGGGTATCGAGAAAGTAGGTACATTAGCAGGTAGATACCAAGTGTATAGAGACCCTTACTTCCCAGCAGGAAAAATCTTAATGGGACATAAAGGTACATCTTTATTAGACACAGGTTATGTATACGCACCATACGTGCCATTACAGTTAACACCTACAATGTATAACCCATTCAACTTCACACCAATCAAAGGTATCATGACTAGATACGCTAAGAAAATGGTTAACAACAGATTCTACGGTGTGATTTCTGTAAAAGGTTTACAATCTTTTGATATCTCAGAATTAAAATAATATTTTAATATACTGAAATATAATATTAAAGGGTTCCTTCGGGAACCCTTTTTTTATGTCCATAAGTGAGCACAAAAAAAAACGAGAATTAACTCGTTTTATAATTTTAGTATGTTTTAATTAAGATTGTTTTTCTAAGATAGTGATTTTAAGGTCACCAGTCCCTTTAAATATTCTATGGTATACCATCTTAGGGATTGTATATGTTTGTCCCTCTTGTAAGACCTGAGGTAGTTCTTCATCCATTTGTAACATCCATCCGTTACTCTGTTCTATAAAAACCTCACGAGTATTTAAATCTCTGTGCCATACTAATTCGTTAGAATCCACATCTTCAGTGAATATTCTTTTGAATTCGTACTTACTGATATTTTCCTGTTCGTATACCATTACCAGAACCTACCTGAAACGTTTGTACCGAAGTCTTTGTGTGCTCTACAAGCCCAATACCCAGCCTTAGTCTTATCTTTCTTCTCAGCACATCTATGTCTTGCAGCAAATGATTTACGAGCCCCTGGGTCATTCCATTTGGCTGACATATCAGGAGAACCGTAACTTATCTTTTTAACCTTACCTGTTTTAGGGTCTTTAACATAGACATACCATTTTTTAGAACCACCAGATTTAGGTTTATTTAAATCGATGTCCTTACCTTGATATTCTGATTCAGTAATCATAGGGAAGTCGAATGGTAATCTCTCACCTTCATAGATAAAAAACTTACCACGGTCAGATTCAAGGATTTCAATTTCCTCATCAGACCATTCACCAAATCCTTCAGTGTATAACTCACGAGCTTCATTGATAACATCAAAGTATTTAGGACTTCCGTATCTAAATATTGTTTCAGTTAATGATATTTCTTTATTAAAGTGATATTGTAACTCCTCAGAAATTAATGGTTTTGAATTATTATTCTCCAATATAGTATATTGTAACTCACCTTCTTTCTTTAGGTTTTTATTCGATACCATTGTTGGTTTATTACCTTTACCTGTTTTTTTATCTTTCTTCTCTGCTCTACGTTTCTGACTACACGCCTTCTTTTTATCTTTTGCAGACATCTTAGCAGCAACACCAGCGGCACGACATTTAGGATAAGCCCCGTCTTTTTCACCATCACCATCTTCGTCTTTACGACCACATGGAGGGTGACCACCACCTTTTTTGTTTTTACATATATTAACCCACGGACCTTTTGGTTGTTTACTACCCTTAGGTTTCTTTTTCTTACCAAACCAAACGGCTAAATCTTCACTAAGTAAACTTTCGATGTTTAGATTCTTATCCATAGTACGTTATTTTTCGTTAATTACATAAAAACTAATACTTTTCTTAGTGGTATTAATCTCTCTATTTGTCTTTAATTGTAAATCTAAGTGATATTCTTTGTTTGGAATTAACATTGAAGTATCTAATAAAAAGAAGTTATTATTAAACGTACGACTAATGTCAGTAAATGGGATTACATCGATAGATGTTTTACCCTCTTTAACATATAATCTATATTTTAAGTTATCTATTTGAACCGTCGATTCAAACATAAAAGGAACTTTAACTTCCACATAAACTTTTCTAATATCCCCTCTAACGATTTTTTCTTCTTTTTCTAAACCATAGAATGAAAAACTATAATCTTTAGGTGATAATTCATCGGTACCGATTTTAAAGTATTCCGAAGAAGGTCTTAATGTAAATTCCTGTTCAACAGTAGAAATTGAATAACCATCAATAAATAATCCTTTCCAATGGTCAGATAATAGTTGAGGTGCTTTACAATCCTGTTGACCAATCGTTAAACTTACCTGATAAACGCCTTTAGTAATATGTTCAGATTCTAAATCTGAGAATAAAAGTTCATCACCATTATAGATGTCCACTTTTGGTAGGTCATCTAAATTTGCAGGTTCATGTCCTTGGTTAACATAAAGTATTAAATTTCTTGTAACCCCTTCATAGAAATCATTACGATTATCTATAAAATGGTCATTAAATGTTGTTTCTAAATAAGGCTCAAAGAATGTCTGAGTATACTTAGTGAAAAAAGCAACACTTCTATATAATTCTAAGGTATTTGTTAATTCGTATGGTAAGTCAAAAGAGACACCTAAACCATAGTTTGTTTTATCTCCGTCTAATATACTATTAACGTATTCTGTTATGTCTATTTCTAAATTTTCATCACCGTTATCAAAGTGTTGTAAACCAATCACTTTAGATTCGTCTTTACCACCAACAATACTCCACGGAGTATTTGTATTTACGTTAAACCAATTAGAACCAATATCTGAATAAGTTTTTTGTAATGGATAGATTTTTGAAGTATCAAAATAATCATATCCTGTTCCCTCATCCCATTCTTCGGTTAATTCAAAAACTTCAATATCAAATGATGAAGTTCGTTTAGTACCGATTCCTGTTAATTCATTAAAATATGTTGATTCTGTAGGGTTAACAGTATTAGTTAACTTTAGTGTGTGTTTTTCTATTCTTTCTCTATTGATGTAACCACTTTCAATTCTTTCAATTAAATCGGTTAGGTCAATCTGTAATAAGAATCTACTGAAGTTACCACCATAAAAGATTTCAGTTACGGGGTTCTTACCTGTATTAGCAAACGAATCACTAATGATTGTATTGTTCTTACTAAAATATGATTTAAATATAGACATTTATTTTCTTTTTATAATAAATATCCAGTAATTAGTTAATTCTATTTTTCTGTGAAAGGATATTCTGTTTAAAGTTTTGGAACTTATCTTCTAACTTCGCTTTGATGGCTGGTTGTACCACACCAGACTCAGCAGGATTGTGAACGTGACTAACCATAAAAAGATACATCACATCTAAAAGTTCCTGAAGTTCTTCACCTCTAACTAATGAATAGGTATTTGGATAAATACTCGTTAGTAGTTCGTCCTGAGTAATCTTATAATTCGATACCTTCGAGAAATCAATCCCCTCAGAATTTTCAGGTACATTATTACCGTAAGCAATTAGAAAGTTATTGTCAGAGACTGAGATGATATTTTTAGATGGTTTATCATCTTTTATAATATTTGTTGGTCTAATATATGTTACTTTCTTAGGAGTTTCGTCTTCATCTAAAGAATATACTAACCCATAAGATTTTCTACTTTTAATTCTAATCTTATCTATAAATCCTGAATAATCAGTATTGGTGATTAAATCATTATATTGTTGTCTAACAGGTCTAAGATATAAAGGATATATTGAGGTCATTTTTGCCGGGTCTTGGTTTGAAGGGTGTTTAATAAACCCATCTAATGCGTCAACACCTGACTTACCAGTATTAATAATTCCTTTAATTGCGTGTCTTATGGACATCCCTAAATCATCTAAAGATGGTTCAAATATTTGTTTGGTATATAATAACTCTTTTTCGTCCAAAACGGTTAAGTTATTAAAGTATATTGTTTCTGTTTGTCCGTCTTTTTTCAATGGACGATAAACATATATAGTTCCCGTATAATTACCATTTACTGGCGTTAGACTTTCAATGTAGTATTCAATTAAAACTTCTAAGTGAGTAAATCTAGTAGTTTCTACAGGTTGTTCGTCACCCTCTTTATATGTGAATGTTTTATCAAACTTAGAAACTTGTAAAATTGCTGGATTATCATCTCTAATGGGTTCATTTAATTTGGTTGATATTTCATCATCAACTTTACCAGCACGAATAACCACGGCATTATCAGACCATATAACATCAGAATTAACTCTACTTGAAATTGCAAAGTCATCAACTTTAGGAATTGCTCCGTTATATTTTTCTTTTACGTACTTACCATTTTCTTTTACTAAGTCCTTACCTTTTTTGTATTGTAATCCTTCTCTAGATTGTGATAACTTATGTTCGGCACTCGTACTATCATTGAAACCTCTATCTATAACCGATGAAGGAATATAAAACCCATCTACGAAATCTCGGTCAGGGTTAGAAAATATAATATTCACCATGTCTCCCACTTTTGGAATCATAGTAAATAGGTTAGGAATTAACGGTCTAAATAAGAAAGGATTGACAGAAATATCCCATTTGTCTTTACCTTCTAAATCTACATTACCGTCATATTCTGTTGAGAATTTTTTTGTGGATATAGCAAAACTTTGTGGGTCAACAATAATACGACCCAGTCTTAATGGGTCTAAATTATCGGTAACAACACCTGTGTAGATTATTCTTTTATCTTCACTATTCATTTACTCCGTTTTGTCTCTCTTTTATTTCTTCAGATATCAGATAGTAATATTTTTCAACATTATCTAAGTGATGAGACAATTGGAGTATTAGCGTTTTAGTATCTTCAAACTCTTTCGTAAGTAAAGTCGCACCTTCCATAAGGTCTTTATTACTTTTTTTGTTCGCTGATTCCGCTAATTCAATTAAATCTGTGATATCCATTAGTCGAATGTGGTTAAAATAACTCCTTTACCCGTTACAAAAGGTGTGACTACGGGACCTAATGGGTGAACTCCTGTTGCTGGTTGCGATACAAATTGTACCGCCCCATTCTCAGTCATTTCTTTCATTAAACCGTCAACCATCGCCTTATGTTGTAATACATGTTTATTTGGTGAACCGTCAGGTAAATCACCTACATTATACCCTATCTTTTGTAGGTTTTCGATACCATTAGTGAATGAACGAGTTGAACTCGCACCTTCTCTAATATATGCACCATACAGTAGTGGAAAGGGTACACCTAAAGGTATACCTGTTCTTAGGTTAAGTAAAGACATTAATGCTCGTATGATACCCGCACAAGAACTTAAGTCATTTTTCATAAATTTATTTAAGGCAGTTATTAATGCCAATATTAATGCATATCGGGACTTAAATTGTTGTGTTGCGATTTTCTTTATAATTTGAGTAATTAATTGAGTTAAAACCTTTTTAATTTCTTTAAATAATTCTTCCTTATACATATCGAAAACTCTCTTTGATATTCTCGTCATAAAGGTCTTATTATTATTTACAAAATCAGTTACGTTTTTTGCCTCATCGGTTACTGAATCGATACCACTCTTTAATGCAATGAACGGTAATATCGTTTTTGGTCCCATAACCTTAGATATGATTGTCTTAGGTATTTGTTTAAAGATATCCGTATTAAAGTTTAAATTGACGGTAGGAATATCAAATCCACTATCGTCAACGTGAGAACCTAAATTATTTAAAAAGTTATCCACCACTTCATTATCAGATATACTATCAGAGTCTAAATCTAACAACATATCTATAATTAAGTCAGGATTCATTTCCGCTTCGTAATTACCACAATCAGCTAAACGATATAGTTTTTTAACTTTAAGATTAAAGTTTTCTTCTATATATCTCGTATCACTATCGTCAAAATCGAAACTTAATTCTTCGTCTTTACTAGAGACTGTATCAATCAAACCTTCCTTTATCAAAGAATCTGATTCGTAGAAATCACTACATAACGCAGCAATCGCTTCAGTAAACTTATTTAATTCTGCAAATGAATTAACCCTTTTTGTTGAAATATCGACAGAAATCATACCGAATAACATATCCATTAAATCGGTCATTAACTCCTTAGTATTGAATAATTCAAAAGAAGAGTAATAGTTAGAAACAAAGTCACTAACCGTTATATCTTTAAATTTCAACGTATATTCTTCATCAAACTGGTCATACCCTAAGTCAAATAGAGGTAATCCATTATGTGATACATAGGTCTCTTCCGCTCCGTTAATCCTTTCAAAAATAAACTTATTTGTTGAAATTGGGTAAGAATTGTCTGATGTAGATTTTTTCTCATACATAAGTCTACCCTCAGTAGATGATGGTGACACCTTTAAGATATCAAACATATCGATTCCTTCGGCAGAGAATTTCGCTTCAATACCGTTTAAACTAAGGTCGGTTTCACAATTTAAAGACCTGATTAACTCCTCGATAACTATTTTAGTAATTCTCGGAGCATCGTTCGATATCTTTTTTATGATTTTTTTAATTAGGGATTTAGTCGCATCGGGACCACCACCTGTGGATTGTATTAAAGTGTCAAGTAATTTACTAATAAAATCTAAATTTGCACTTTTACCTGGTCCATCACCTAATAATTGTTTAGTTAATTCATTACTGTTTAAATATGGTGATGAATTAATATTAAGTGATAGGTCGGCGTTATCTGATAGTGATTTAAGAGCAGTCTGTAATGTGTCAATCTTACTACTTAAATTTTTAGTTTTACTATTTATATCTGACATTACATTTCATAATTGGTAGAATCAGAATCGTCAGAATTGACATCATTCATCATCTCCTTAAGCATTTCTTTATCCTCATCAGTTAAAACACCTGAAACATCACCACCTGATGCGTCACTTGCTTTTTGAATGACTGTTTGTTGTAACTTAGCTAATGATAGTTTCTTTTCTAAAACACTATCGATTATCTTTTGTTGTTCTTTAATTATAGGACCTAATAGAGTTAAATCTTCAGGTGCTTTCATGAACGATAACATCTTGTTTTGAATTCTAATCGCAGTATTTCTTTGTTCTACAGATTCATTGTAAATTTCCTGTAGTAACGCCATTAAACTTTTTTGATTAAAAGTTATCTCTTTTTTTGTTGTTCTTCCCATAATTAAATAAATAGATTAAACTTTAATTACTTTTAACATCATCTCTTCATATATCTTACGATACTTCTTCATTGATGTTCTAATTTCTTTAGTCGTCATCGATGTCATATCACGTAATGAAAGTAGTATTAAGTTCTTATTGAACTTCTTTCCGTCACCACCTTGGAATATATGTTCGTAGTTAGTAAACACTTCTATTAAAGCATACCCTAACTTTTCTTCATTCTTATTTAAGTTAGTTACCTCAATAAAGTCTTCTAACTCCCTTACTAAACGAGTGACTACATCTTCGTAGTCCAATGAGTCATTATGTAAGTGATAGGTCATATCCTCTCTATTCTCTACTGACGTAGAAATGTCTTCATATGAAATCTTACGATTCTTTTCTTTATTATCTTTCTGTATTGACCCCATAAGATAATTCTTACATATAGTACCGAAGTAAGAGTATGCCTTAGTTCCTTTAGCTGGGTCAAATTTGTCGACTTTAGTAATCAAAAAAGATGTCACATCACTGTGTAGACCATCAAAGTGATAGTCTGCACGGTAAAGTTTGTATCTTCTGATAATACTATCGACCATTTTACTTAACGGTTCCCTCAGTTGTTCTCTGAAAATCACATTTCTTTCTTCAGGGTCGTCAGTTGCTAAGTAGTCTACTACCGCTTGTTCTTGCTCTGGTCCAAAGTAATTTTTATTCTTTCTAGGTCTTGGCATATTATAAAGTTATACTTCGTAGTTTATTTCTCTGTTATCAGAGAAGAAGTATTCCTTCTTTGCCGTTTCTAACCAAAACGCCGCCTCTTGAGGTGACAGTTTTGAATTTCCGTTTTTATATAACCAAAACAATGAGCCTTTTCTAAAGTTAGTATGTCTATATGTTAATTTTGGTATTACATATACCGTTTTAGATTGGTGTGTTAGTCTTAGTAAAAATTCATATCCGAATGATAACTTAATGTTTGACTTTAAACCTCCGATTTCATTGAACACCTCTGTTTTGATAACTAACCCACTAGTTTGGTAGTTCTCATAAGCCTTTAATGATTCATTATCTAAATAACCGATATCTTCAGTTAGGTTCATTGCCCATACTGATTCATTCGTAAAAGAAATGAACTCTCCTTTATTATCTGTGTCCACAACTATCGGTAAGAACGTATCGATTTCAGGATACGCATTAATATGTTCGATAGTATTACTTACATATGTTGGTGTTAGTTCATCATCCACCTCTAAAATAGAAATGTATTTAGATTCAGATACTGACGCACCTAAATTAATTTGTGAACAGAAATCGCTTTGACCTTCATTCAATAAAAGGTTTGTTGGTACACCAAAGTCGTAGTTAGTTAAATACTCAACTAAGTCTTTATTAGGTGTATGAATAACTGTAAGAGTAAACTCAGTTACTGTTTGTTTTTTTAGTGATTCAACTGCAGTATCAAGATTATCCTTAATATCGTTAGTTAATTCGTGTATTGGTAATAATATATTAATCATTTTGTTCAGTTTCTAGTTCGTTAAATTTATCGACTGTAAACTCTAATTGAGTTTTTCTTTCTTCTCTAATAGTGTTAAACACACTTAACACGTCATTTGTAAATGTATCTAAAGTGAATTTCGATACCGTTTCTTCCATTTCAGTATAAACTTCATTAGGGATTCTATCTTCTAACCACCCTCTGAATACTGCAGCTACTAAATCTAAGATTTGGTTTGAATCTGTAGTCCAAATACCATTATCTTCAGTTAACCATTCAGGTTTAACATTTGGTACTTTACCAATTACTGGTACTCCTGATTTCATAGACTCTAATGGGAATGTACCGAAACCTGAGATATCATCAACCCATACAGATAAACACGATTCTCTTAGTGACATTGCAAATTCTTCCTGTGTTAGATTTCTCATATCTCTAAACGTAACCCACTTATATTGTGGATACTTCACATAGAAAGACTTAATTAGTTTCATTGTGTCTCTTTGGTCTCTAGTGTGAATTGCAATGATTGGTTTTTGTGGTTTATCACTTTTAGTGAATACCTCAGAGATTGATGGAGTAATCACATTAACATCTGTTTTTTTGAACAAATCATTAATGAATTGTTTCTGTTCAAACGTTGTTGTAATCGCTCTATTAAAACCAAATGAACTCCACGTCGCACCAGGTTTTAAAGTCTCAAAGATGTAGTCGTATGATTGACATAAAACCACTTTGTTACACGGCATATCCGCAATTTGTTCCATTACGTGAGCAAATAACTCAGGAATTACAATTAAGTCATCAGGTCTAACCTCTAAGTTACCTTCTTCGATAGAAACAACAGGGGTATCCTCATAAGAAAGTGGTAACCACGAAGAAACTCCTCCGTACGCCTTCTCTTCAACGATAATACTTGCGTTGTATTCATTTTCGTTTAACACCCTTACGATATCATAAGCGTATTTTATGGATGCCTTTGCATTCCCTTTTGTGTCTTGAACGAATACGTAAATATTAGATTGTAACTTATCTAATCTTTCGATTGATTCTTGTAAAATTTTAATTTTATCCATTTCCTATTGGTTTAATTATGTTATAGTGTAATAATGTGTTAAATGATAATTTAAATGAAAACGGCATTTTCTTAAAACCATACGAAAGTCCCATAGCACTATCGATATCTTCACTACCCTTTTCTTCCATAACGATTTCTAAAACGTACTTAAGTAGTTCATACTTAGAAACATTTAGACCTCCGTCTTCAGTCTCTTCAATTTCTTCTACTGTTCCGTCATCGTTCGTAACCTGAACTTTAACTTTTCTTGGTGGCATTTTCACTGATTCATGATATTCATCTAAATCTAAGTAATACGATATACCGTCCACATCTAAAGTGAAATTTGTCATATAAGAACTCATATTTCTAAATCTTTTAACTCAATTAATTTTTCGACTTCAAAATCAGAAGTCACTTCCTTATTATATTCTGTGATTACTTTAACCACTTTTTTGTTTTCAGGTTTTGATTCCATAATAGTAGGATTACTCGTTATCCATACATCACAGTTATCCCACATTTCTTCAATCTCACCTTCCTTATAAAAACGGTAGTTATCTACATAACAACTATTTTTAGATAAGAAGAATAAAGATGCTGGTTTACCCTTACCTTTTTCATCCGAAACTATAGTAAACTTATAATCACCATCCCTCATTAGTTCGGCAAGGTCATTAAATACACCACTATAAACAGGTGCCGAATGTCCAAATATTTCCATTGCAAATTCAACGAAAAGAAAGTATTTCATTTCATCCTCACTTTGAAACTTAAAATGGTCCATAAGAACATTAGTCGTTACAGGTAATACCATATCATATTCAAAGTTCTCATCTTCACCATCTTCTAATTCTGATTCGATATAGTACTTTCTATATTCAGACGCAATCTTAGCGTTTGTGTCTCTTAATACTCCCGTTATGTCTATAAAAATAGTTTTCATTAAATAAATTTAAAGTTTTTTTTCAAAAAGTAAATATGGTTATATTTACTCGTATCTTTTTAGGATTTTTGAAATCAATGGGTTTCTAACGATATCATCATTCTCAAATTCAAACACACCAATATCAGGTAAGTCTTTTAATTTCTCAAAAGCATCGTATAATCCTGTCTTAGTTTTATCCCTATATCTATCGGTTTGTTCTAAATCTCCTGAAATAAAGAATTTAGATTTAAACCCGATACGAGTTAATAATGTTTTCATTTGGTTTGGGGTTGCGTTTTGTGCTTCCTCAAAAACTAAAATCGCATTATCAATGTTCATACCTCTCATATATGCCAAAGCAAATACTTCGATGAAATTAAGTTCCTTTAATTTTTCTCTTTGTTCCTTACCGATTATTTTATTTAAAAGGTAATATGTGGGAAAAATATAAGGGTCTAACTTATCTTCAACACCTCCTGGTAATGAACCTAACTTTTCTTCAGCTTCGACCGCTGGTCTCACAATTATAATTTTTTCATATCCATTATCTTCACTTGCCAGTAACTCAACCGCTTTCATCATCGCGATATATGATTTACCAACACCTGCAGGTCCTGAACAAATTGTGATTTGATTTTCTCCTAACGTTTCCCAATATCTCTTCTGAGCTTCTGTTAAGAATTTTCTCTTTGGTGATTTAATTATTGACTTAATTAGTTCTTTTTTAGTCATTCTATGAACAGGTAACTGTTCTCCTACTCTTTTTTTTCTAGCCATTCTAAATCTATATGTTGTTTATTCTTAGTATTAATATCGGTCAAATTCGACCATAATCAATACTTCGTAATATCTGTTTTATTTCCCTGTAGAACCAAACCCACCATCGCCTCTATCAGTATTAGATACTGACTTAACTTCGGTTAGGTTGATAGTCTTCTTTGTTAATACAGGACATACTACTGCTTGTGCAATTCTATCCCCGTGATTAACACTAACAGTGTCATTTGACAGATTTACTAAGATTACTTTTACCTCACCAGTATATCCTTGGTCTACAGTGCCAGGTGTGTTCAATACACTTAGTCCCTGTTTTGCTGCCAATCCACTACGAGGTCTTACCTGTACTTCAAAACCTTCAGGTATTTGAAACTTAAGACCTGTCGGTACTAAGAATCTCTCTAAGGGTTTTAATGTTATTGTTTGGTTTAGGTTAGCTCTTAAGTCAAATCCACTATCCCCTTCATAAATGTATTCAGGATTTTTATTATTTGACTCGTTAATAAATCCAATGGTAGGTTTAACAGATACTTCCTCATTAAGAAGGTTCTCTAATTCTTCAGACATCTGAGATAAAGAATTTACCATATCCTCATCATCTCCACTATCTAAATCTATACCACTAAGTGACTGACTGTATTTCTTAGTTACAATTTCAGTCAATCTATCTAAGTTGAATGTGTTATTACCCATTATTTGTTTCTTTTTCTTCTAAAATTGCTAAGTCAGTTGCTTGTTTAAGTATCTGACCTAACTTGTTGGTGTACCAACGATTTTGTTTATCGTCATCGGGTTTATCGTGATTTAAAATCGCTTGTGACTCTTCTTCTGTAAGTTTCACTCCGTTTTGTAGTGCGTATAATAAACTTCTTTCACCCACTTTAAGTGAGATAATATCTTCATTATATTCGTAGTACTTACCTAAGTTGTTAACGTGCCACTCACTTTTACACGGTTTAAACAAAAAGGACTTCCCTATCTCAGATAGGAAAGACACTTTAAGTACCGATGATACGTCCATCTGCATTTCTTTTGGTATTACCTTATTCAAGTATACCGCGTATTTTGCAACCTTGATACTATGGTCTAATAATCCACCAGGAAAGGCATTATTCATATCTTTCATTGGAGATGCTGGCGATAAAAAGTAATCCTGACCCAAAAAATCTAACAACTCCTTAGTAAAAAGATTGTATTTTTCGTTAGACTCTTCAAAGGTCTTAACGTTTTTAGCCAATTTATTTTTATCGAGTTGCACCATTATTGTCCGTAATATTTAGGTGTTAGTGTACTACTAATAACATCTTCATAAGTTGCTTTAGTAATTGTTAGTACTTCAGACCCTCTACTGTCTTCACTACGGTATTTAGCAATGACTAACATCGCTTCTTCTACGGAACTAGCCTCAACTAAGTAACGTGATTTTTTCATTTTAGGATTCCCATCAGAATCTAAGTTTTCAGTTTCGTACCCTACGGTAATTGTGTAATTTATCATCTTTTATTTATTAATTAATTGTTTATAAAATTTACTTCTTTTCTTAGTCGTTGTTTTTAAGTGGTACTTCTCTTTAACTGTTTCGTAAAGATTCTCTCCCATCTTTTTAATCCAATCAGGATTCTGTATTAACCTATTAAGGTGAGTGAACCATTGTTTATGGTTTTTTGATGGAGACACTAATAATCCATCACCACCTTCAACAAACTCACCGTTCTTAATTGCGTTAGTAAGAATGGACGAATATACGCCAATATCTTGAGCAATTATAGCTTTTTTGTAAAAACCTGCCTCAATAATTTTAAGTTCTGATTTTGTTAGGTTAAAGTCGTTCTTTTCTAAAGGTGCTAACGCGATATCAAATTTTGTGTAACCTAATGCGTATTTGTTAACAGGTTCCGTCCATACTCTTCTATATGGTTGATGTCTATCATCGAACGGAATGTCTCTATTGAACTTAAGTAAATGTTCTTTGTAATCACCACTAACCGTATTTAAGTTATTGGTTAATACGTTCTCATAGAAGAACCAAGCAGTTTCCCACGGTCTAATAGGTCTTTTAATTGCCTTACCTTGCTTTATCTCAGTAATCGTTCCTCGGGTATCATAACCACATAAAACAGTCTGATACTTACCCTTATGTTTTGATTCTAATCGGTTAACTGTTCCCTCTAATAATTTAACGTCAATAGCGTGTGATGAACCACCTAACCATCCAATACGTACTTTATCAGATTCTTCAGTTTCTCCTTTAAATTGAGACTCTTCAGGGTCAATAGAGTTCTCGATTACGATAACATTCTTAATCCCTTTTTCTTTAATCTTATCCGCTAAAAGTTCTGTAGTTGTTGTGATATAGTCACAAGCTCTTGCGATTGATAGGTTATGTTTTGCATAACCACTTTCTTTAAATTGTTTTTGAAGAGGATGTCCTACGGGTAGAATCCAATAGTCATCGATATCCATAACGACTTTAGTTCCCCCATCTTGAATTTCCTTAATCTTATCTAAGGTCCAACTCAAAGGTCTTCCGTTAATAATTTCTTTGTGAAAGTGAACGATATGGTAATCACTAAAGTTTACTCCGTCAATATTATCAAAGAGAATATCAACAAAGAACTCATCCTTATAATGATTATTTAAGTAAACGTGAGGGTCAACAGACCTGTACTTTCCTACACCACTCGTATCCGATGGTAGTACTAATACCTTAATTTTATCTGACATATATTGATAGTTATTTACCTTAAAAGTAAATTAACACATTCAATAAGTCAAAAATTATTTCATTTTTCTAACGTCGGTAAGTTTTCCGATAAACATAGAGTCACCAACTCTGATTTGAAGATTCTCATCGATTTGTTTGTTACCATCCATAAGTTTAGCAACTTTACTCTCAATAATTTCATCTAAGGTTTCCGTAATAGTTTCTCTTATTAATGTTTTTAAATCGTCATTATTAATAGAGTTATTAGTGACCTGTGGTGTGTTTACCGTTTCTTTGATATTTGTTCTTTGTCCTCCTGATGTGAATTCTGATTGTTGTTCCATTTTCTTAGCAACCTCATCAATAAACCCCGAAGGTAATTCATTGGTATAGTCGACAGTAGGAATTGGATTTTCCATCATTAATTTTTTTATACTATCAGGTAGTTTCGACCCTTTTATCTTATCTTCTGTGATATTAGCAGATACCGGTCTTTGATTTGTGTTTGGTGAGGTCATTTGACCTGTTTGTGATGGAGGTGTTTGAGTAGCGTTATCCACTTGCTCACTTAGTTTTGTCGTGTCAATGTTACCTTTACTGTAACTACCGTTATCGACTTTGTTCATTACTTGTCTTGCCGCTATAAGTGAGTTTGTTAATTTGTCAAATCCTTCCATAATACTTGTTTTAAGAAAAAATAGTTAAAATTTCTAATTAGTCAAACTTTGCAAGCTCAAATATTTGAGACATATGTTTATCTCCATTAGGATTAAAGTATGGACGAGCAGTTTCGAAGGTTTCCGTTGTCGGAGAAAGACTATTAATTTTATCTAATCTAAATAATCTCCATCCTGGTCTGTTTTCAGGAGTATCCGAAGAACCCCTTACTTGCCATGCTCTAACAACAACATTACCTGACTTATTGTGTGGTCCGATTGCTACTGCTTCGATTTCTCTATATCCTTTATTAATTGTTTGGTCACCAGCATAGTATATGGTAACGACTTTTCTATTACGAATTGCGTCAATTACCGCATCACGACTGATAGCTTCTTTAAGTAATACTCTTTTAAGTGACTCTATTAAATTCATTAGAAGTTTGGATATTGGTTTGAAGGTCCGAATTCGTTAGTACTTGTATTTTGACCTCTAGTTAAAATGTCGGTCGTACCACCAATAGTACCAGTGTCTCCCTTACCTTTATCATCACCATCAGATAATGCGTTAGGGTGTGAAGAACCATATGCGTTAGATGGGTTGTAAGTATTCGCAGACGTTAAATTTTGTCTCGATAAGATGTCAGTTTGTGAACCTACTGTTCCCGTATCCCCTTTACCTTTATCATCTCCGTCCGACATTGCGTTAGGGTGATTTGTACCGTATTCATCAGACAATGTACCATCGTACTCATTAGACGACATAAGTGCCGCTCTTTGTGCGTCTGCTATTTGTGTTAATATTTGGTTTGTTGTTGGCATAATAATCTTTTTTTTATAAATATCTGTTCATCATTTTTAACGACCTTTTTATTTCTTCCGATAGTCTACTCATATCTACTGACCCCGCCTCACCATTTTTTTCGTGTGACTTTCTATATGGGTTTTTCTTACCTGGTGTTAGTTCAGTCGCTCTTTGTGCTGACTTCTTTTGTTGTTCGATTTCCTTTCTTGCCTGTGTAAGGGTTTCTTGTACCCACTTAAACATAACATCACCACCATTTAGTTTGTAAGAATCTGAATCTGTTTCACTATTAATAGTTTTAAAGTCGTATAATAATCTTTTCAGTTGTTGATAAGTCATTACTTTTTCATCAACTAATCTACGGAGCCTTTTCATACCAACCCCACTAACGTGACTCATCGCCTTTAGTGTTTGGTTTAGGTGGTCTAAAATCTTAGTTGGTATATTAAACTTCTTATCTTTTAACTGACTATTCATTATTTGGTTAACTTTGAAATAATATATTTTTTATCACTATCCGATAAATCCATTAAGTGTTTTAATTTTCTATCTAAAATTGGATTTGAGGTGGTTTCACCCTCTTCTTCATCTACAGGTGAGATAATATCACTCGATTGTGATTTAATTTTTAAAAGTTTGTCAACATATTCGTCAATCTGTTTCTTTGAGATACTTTCAATAATTCTAACTTTATCATCACTATTTGGAATATAACCCATTTTCTCTAATCTTTCTTTTGCTGAGAATTCATCAAAACCTAATTCGTCCATAAAGTATTCTAATGCCTCATCGTATGTTTTGTTTGAATCCATAGTGTCTTCAAACCCTAAAGCATCGTCCATTTCAGCTTCACCCCAATATCTTCTCATATAATCACCTTTTTGGAATGGAGGTTGTGTTGCAGATTTAACTGTCATATCAGAAGTTTTTCTTGCAGTCACACTTTTAGTTCTAACGTCTTTAGGTACTTTTGAAGTTGGTATTGACCCGTCAAAGTCTACTAATTCTTCTATATTCTGTTCTTCTGCCTTTACAGGTAGAGACTCAAAATCAGTTTCTTTAGCGAATTCGTCCGCCATTTTACACCATTTTTTCTTTTCTTTTTTACTTAGTGAATCGTCATTACACTGTGCGTAAAAGTATTTCTGTTGTTTTTTTGACTCAAATTTTTCAGTAATTAAGTCGATTAATCTTTGGTCCATAGATAAAAATTCTTTAATTATAAATATCAAACAAATTTAAAGATATTTATTAATACCATGAGTATAACAAATAAATATCAAAATTCTGATTCTCAGTTAGGGATAAACCTTAATAGGGGATACTTTTATGATGTCACCCCACAAGTTAAAAATATAAAAAATATGGATTTATTGTATAGTACAACACTATTTGATACTAATCTATCGATAGATGTTAATCCTAATGATAGAGAAATTAACTACATATCTGACCCATCATTAATGGATTTAACCACAAACATAGTTGGAAAATCCATTAATGATAACGGTAAGTTTTTCAGATATAAGTTCAGAAGACCAGGTAGAAGTATCTTTGATAATATTTTAAATGAGGGTTGGACGGCAGAAACGGTACTTAATTTTGACTCAGAAACCAGTAGTGGTTTTGATGTTTTTTATTATTTAGGTGTTGCACATGCAGGCTTAGATGATGTTTATGAGGACGGAGTATTAGTTGAGGACAATAGTGAGAAACATAAAGAAGATTACCTACATAACAATTTAGCATTCGCATTTGACGAAAACAGAAGTATTGTTGTTCGTTCCGTAAGATATATGGAGGAGTGTTATGATTGTGGTGAAAACCCAACGAAAGGGGAATATGTTTTTGAACACAAATTTAATAAACCAATTTGTACTGATGACATTTCTAATTTTGCAGTAACGATTGTTTTCGAAAGAGATGGAAATATCGTTCAAGGAATGTGTAAAGAATTAAATACCAAATTCATTGAGAGTGTTTCTGAAAGAATGGGGACATTAAAAATATACGTTAATGGATTACTATATGGGTCTATTAAAGATTTCGAAGACATCATAACAAGAAAGACAATTAACACCCCACCAGTAATTGATTTTGTTCAGGGTTGGGGATTTTCAGATGACTATAGGTTGTCTGACGATTATAATATGGTAGGTACGTTTGAGGGACACCAACTAAGAGGAAGATTCCATACCAAACCATTAGAAATACACGAATTAAGACATAACTATAAATTATTAAGAGACCAATACAATATTACTGATTGTTTCAGTATTGGGTGTGGTCCAAACTTCTAAAATTATGAAAAAACCAAATAAATCACCTAGAGTACAAACTAAAGAAACCGACTTAACATTATCAGGTCGTTCAACACCAAAGGGTAAATCCAGCGGAAATACTAAACCAACAACTGAGTTTTTGAGTGACGATGTTTCAGGAACAAACTATAACTTAACCACAACAACGACTGTAGCTCCGACAACGACTACAACTACTGAGGTTCCAACAACGACGACTACAACTACTGAGGTTCCGACAACGACTACAACTACTGAGGTTCCAACAACGACGACTACAACTACTGAGGTTCCAACAACGACGACTACAACTATCGACTATACGATATTACCGTATCTACTCATAACAACAAAAAATGTTCAATCGTTCCCTGGTAGTGGGTTACCTGATAATTATATTTTTGGGTTAAAGGATAGTAATGGAGATTTTGTGTATAGTGACTACGATATTAAATGTATTGTAGAAAATATCCCTACAGGGGGGTATGGTGCATGGACCATTGGTGTTGAAAACAATTCTGACGAGTTTTTATCTGTTGGGGATAGTGAATTAGTTAGGTTTTCCGCTAATACTACTGAAATACTTGAAGAATTTAACCATTCAGCTAGAGGTTATTACATTGATACCGAAACAAGATTTAATAATATTATTGATAAATATATCATTAATATTGTTGATGGTGAAGTTGTCTCTATAGTGTCATTTGAAAGTATCGGTGACGTATCAGGGTGTAATTTACCAACCACTACAACGACTACGACAACTGCGGCTCCGACAACGACAACTACGACAACCATAGATTCGAGCAGTATTGTATATCAATTATATAATAGTGTTACCCCTGCAAATAGCAATACCACATATAACTTTT
>Ga0209137_1000544_pt1 | contig 39455 bp, 32 predicted proteins | sample SaaInl5LU_22_DNA_FD_184642 | JGI IMG/M metagenome (GOLD analysis project Ga0209137, IMG submission 184642) | Marine microbial communities from expanding oxygen minimum zones in the Saanich Inlet - ESP_105LU_22_DNA (SPAdes) (version 2) | ecosystem: Environmental > Aquatic > Marine > Intertidal... | reverse complement strand
CCCCCTGCCATATCAGGTGGTTGACCGGTCAGCGCGCCCCCCACTCACCATTCAGGCTGCGGGCAATATTATCACATCCGAAGTCAGCGTTCTCAAACACGTAAAGCCGCGCAATCGCAATCAGCCTTACCGAATTAACTGCGCCAATGACACGGGCACACTAGACCTCGTGTTCTTCCGCGCTCGCGAAGACTGGCTTCAAAAAACGCTGCCTATTGGGTCTTCAAGGATTGTGTCGGGTCGTGTTGAGCAATATCGCGATAGCCTGCAAATGGTTCATCCCGACTATATGCTGCCTGTTGAAAAAGCCCATGAAATGCCTGTTTTAGAGCCTGTTTACCCGCTAACAGCGAGCCTAACGGGAAATATAATGCGAAAAGCCGTGCAAGGCGCATGCTCATTCATTCCTAAACTTGAGGAATGGCAGCAATCTGATTGGCTTAAGAAAATGCAATGGCCGAGCTGGCAGCAAGCTTTGCTTGAGCTACATAATCCGACCGATCCCGAGGTTTTAGAAACCGGTTCGCCGCAGCGAGAGCGTCTCGCTTATGACGAGTTGCTGGCCAATCAAGTTACGCTATCGCTCATTCGCTCTAACCGTCGTGTTTTACCTGGCATCCCTCTTCCGGGAACGGGTGAGATGGTGGCTAAGTTTCGCTCGATCCTGCCCTATACATTGACGAATGCCCAACAAGCCGCCATCGCCGATATCCGCCAAGACCTAATCGAACCGAAGAGAATGTTACGTTTGGTGCAAGGCGATGTGGGAAGTGGCAAAACATTTGTCGCCCTGGAAGCGATGTTGCAAACCACAGAGAGTGACAAGCAAGCTACCCTGATGGCGCCGACTGAAATATTGGCGCGTCAACATGCGGCGTCTATTGGCCCGTATCTCGATCAATTGGGTATAAGTTGGGATATTCTTACAGGGCGCAATAAAGGCAAAGCTAGGCAGGCTATTTTAGAAAAGCTGAGCAGTGGTGAAACCAAAATCCTTATTGGAACGCATGCGCTGTTTCAAGACGATGTTATGTTTAACGATCTAGGACTTGCAATTGTTGATGAACAACACCGCTTCGGCGTGCAACAGCGCATCGCCCTGAGCGATAAGGGCAAGGACCGAGGCCAAGGCACGAATATCCTTATTCTAACCGCAACCCCAATACCGCGCACGCTCACCTTGGTTGCTTATGGGGACATGGATGTATCCAAGATTACCGAAAAACCGCCGGGCAGAAAACCCATCGAAACGCATGTTATGAGTATGGATCGCTATGCTGAGGTCAAAGCAAGTCTTGCGCGTCTGTTATCCAGAGGCGAGCGTGCTTATTGGGTTTGCCCGCTCGTGGCTGAAAGTGAGCTGATAGACCTAACCACGGCTGAGGAGCGTTTTGCCGATCTAAAGGAAACATATGGCGACCAAGTCGGTCTTGTGCATGGGCAAATGCCAAATGCTGAGAAAGATCGTGTCATGGAGGCATTCAAGACAGGTGAAATTAGTGTTCTCGTCGCCACCACCGTCATTGAGGTCGGGGTAGATGTACCGGAAGCCACGGGTATGATAATCGAACATGCGGAGCGATTTGGATTGGCGCAGCTTCACCAATTGCGTGGTCGCGTGGGTCGTGGCGATAGCGCCTCCAATTGCTTGCTCCTATATCGCGGCCCACTTGGCGAAATAGCGAAAGCGCGGCTTAATATTATGCGCGAAACGCAAGACGGCTTCAGGATCGCCGAAGAAGATTTGCGATTACGCGGAAGCGGCGAGGTATTAGGCCTTCGACAAAGCGGATTACCCAATTTTAGATTGGCAAACCTTGATGAACATGCGCATTTATTGCCGGCGGTTCATGACGATGCTCGCTTAATATTACAAGAAGACCCGACGCTGACGTCATCGCGCGGGCAAGCAATTCGTCTCGTTTTAAACCTGTTTGAGCGAACGGAGGCTTTGCGGTTTTTAAAGGCTGGTTAATATAAAATTAACAGTTGCCCGTCTATTGCAGCCATCAGCTCCTACAGTCCCTAAACCTTATACCCCCCAAGTCACTTACCCATTACATCGGCCGCTCACTTCAAAGGCTGGACTTAATTGGAAAAAATTGTAACTATTCCCGCGTCTATAGAGTTAAGGAAAATAAAATCATGGTACTTCGACCCAAGAAAATATGGAACCTTGTCAAGGCCATGTCGGTGACCTCTCTACGTTTGGCGGCGATGCTTAAATGAAACGCTTTATCAGGTCCCCAATAGGCACCGTCATTGTGACGGCTATACTGACACTAATGGTGGCAACTCTCAATTATACGGTTCGTTGGAAAAAGCGCGACAAGCAACATTTTACGGAAACGCTAAAGGGTTTTCCTAGACCAATTATGATCTGTTGGCACGATCAACTGATCGCCTTTCCTAAAATTTTAGGCCTTGGTAAACCGTGTTCGAGCCTATGTTCATCGCATGCGGATGGCCGGTTTCTTGGTTTGGTTATGCGTTGCTTTGGTTACCGCACGATTTGGGGTAGCAGTAATCGACAACCTACAGCATCCTTACGGGCTATGGCGCGCGAGATAAATCAAGGTCGAATTTTTATTTCAGCACCTGATGGCCCACGCGGACCGTCACAAGTTTTAGCGATGGGGCCAATTGCGCTAGCACAATTAACGGGTGCACCAATCATTCCTGTTGCTTGGCGTGGAACCGCTCAGTGGCGGGTCAAGAGTTGGGACCGAATGCGGTTTATGAAGCCTTTTTCCTCGGCGACCATAGTTTATGGTGAACCTATATTTCTCGAAAAGAAAAAGTCACGTGAGGAGATCGAACTCCAGCGATTACAAGTAGAGAATGCTCTCAAGGCACTCAACACGCAATTGGAAATCGAGTTTAGTGAATATGAAGATATTAAATAACAGGCTGGCGGCTTAACAACTAGGGACTAGTCGCCTTCTTCATCAGAAAGACCCGCAGAAATAACCAGCCGCGCTCCCTCTTCGATCGTCATATCTAAAACAACTAATTCGTCTTTTGGAACGAATAGCAGGAACCCAGAGGTCGGATTTGGCGTTGTTGGCAAAAACACTGCCACCATTTCTTTGCCACCGGCTCCGTCACGAACTCTTTGATCCGCATCTTTGGTCACGAAAGCAATACAATGCAGGCCTTTACGGGGATATTCTATCAAGGCAACTTGGGAAAAACTCGCCGAGTCTTGACGAACGGCAGTTTTGAAAATCTGTTTCAAAGCAGTGTAAACCGAGCCGACAACTGGTAGTTTGCCAATCACACGATCACTGAATGAGACCAAACTCCGTCCCAATAAATTAGCTGCAAGGCCGCCAATAATCGTTAATGTCACAAAAGCAAGGACCACCCCGACACCCGGGATATCAAACGGCAAATAGGTCTCTGGCCGATAGGCCACTGGAATCAGGGGACGAAACAACCCATCCAACATGCCGACGAACCACATAACCAGATAAAATGTTATAAAAATCGGCGCACTAACGACGAGGCCAGTTAAAAAATAAGTCCTTAAGGTTCCCAAAAATGTTCTTTTTTCAGGATCCGCTTCAAAGACGACTTGCTTTGGTTCATTTTCAATATTGCTCATAGCTTCCTTTTAGCACAATTTTCTTTAAGATCACATTAATTATAGCGCGCTATTTTAAAACGCTATTGTGAAATGGAGTAACATATGCCGCCACGGCAAACCGAACCCGGATCCCCTGCGGTCTCTAGCATCGACGCTCTATTGCAGGCGTTTGCATCGGAAAAATTTGGCCGTGATGCACAGTCAATCCGACGCTTAACCGGCGGTGCAAGTCAGGAAATTTGGCAAATTAATATGGCCGAGGATGAAGCCTATATTGTCCGGCGCCCGCCTGGTGGCGAGATTAAGCCTGGAGCCAATCAAGTTACTCCTGATGATGAAGTCAAGCTATTACAGATAGCCTTTAAGGCTGGCATTTGCGTGCCCGAAATCGTTCATAGCTTCCAGCACGATGAGCCGCTTTATCCAGGTTATGTGATGCGTTTCATTGCAGGTGAGACAATGGCTCGCAAAATTCTGCGAGATACTGAGTTTGATAGCATTCGAGGCAAACTCGCCTATCAATGCGGTGCAGCGCTGGCCGCTATTCACGCGATACCTGTTGCCGATTGCCCCGATCTGCCCACCTCATTCGCCGAAGACGAGTTAGAAAAATACTCAGATATTTTACACCAACACGGCCACCCGCAACCCGTGTTTGAGCTGGCCATTCGCTGGCTCCGCGACAACCTTCCGCCAACCCGCGCGGCTAGCCTCGTGCATGGCGACTTTCGCAATGGCAACCTGATGATCCGGCCTGATATAGGCCTAGCGTCTATTTTGGATTGGGAACTCACACATCTAGGCGATCCAATGGAGGACCTCGGCTGGATTTGCGTACCATCTTGGCGGTTTGGTGCGATCGACAACCCCGTTGGCGGGTTTGGCCGGCGCCAAGACCTATATGCCGGATACACTGACAATGGCGGGCAAATTGATGAAACAATCGCACGCTATTGGGAAATATTCGGGGCCCTAAAATGGGGCATCATGTGTCTTATCATGGTGGAGATATTTGAAGCTGGAGTCGATACATCGATTGAGCGCGCAGCCATTGGGCGGCGAGCATCGGAGACGCAAATAGATCTTTTAATTATGCTGACACAGGAAAACGCCACTTATTAGCTATTAACAACCCCTATCGTTACGAGAATGGAGCTTATACATGCAAGATAAACCAGACGCATCAACCTTGATCGAGGCTGTTTCTTCTTTTCTAGTCAATGTGGCCGCCCCTAAGCTTGAAGGTAGAGACAGGTTTCACGCCAGAATTGCTGAAAACGTTCTGGCCATCACAGCCCGTGAAGCTCAATATGCTGGCGTCTTCGAAGCGGCTCAAACCAATCGCTTACAAAATCTTTTAAGCGCAGCGACAGACCACAATGCGACCCAAGGTGAAACCAAAGATGATATCGTTATCCTCAATCATTCACTCTGCCAATATATAGCTGATGGTAAACTCAACTTGCAAAACTCGGAGCTGATCCAGCACCTTATTAAAACGACGATGGGTAAGTTAGCCATCAATCAGCCTAACTATGCCGGTTATCAAAAAGCGAGGGCCTTAGGCTGGCCAGAAGAAGATGGCTATGACGGTCTTTAGATAGAGATAATAAACGTAAACCTAAATATTATTCTATTTTCCTAAGCCCTTGATATACCTACGGTATAGCAAATGAGCAAGAATATTATTATAGACAATTTTGGCTACAATGTGGATCGGCAAGAAAGCTACAACTGCGGCCAACCAACGAAATTTCGGTAGCTCTCGCCAAAGGTTTATAAACGCATCGACGCCTATCAGCATGTTCCCGTCCACCTCGACATGAAAGCGTTTCAAGAATATCTCGTCGCGCCGGCCATCCCGCACATCAGGCGAAATATCTACAAATTCAATAAAACCTTTTCCTGCCGCCAGCGCATGACGCTGATAAACACCAACCTCTGGCGCGCAGATATCGCAGCCACCATTGAAGAAAACTGTCATCTTTCTTTGATCAACGGCACCCATCTTAATGTTTGGCCCCGACATCGAAGCCTCCATCTTCATCTGTAAATTTTTGTAAAATAGCGATAATTGCATCCCAGTGCGCCAACGCATCAACGTCGAACTGAGCGGCAAACTCAGCCGCGCGCATCGTCGCTATGATCTCAGCACATCATCGCCATATTGTGCATATAGCTTCGCGGCGGCCTGATAGAGCCCGTCATCATTATTATCCTCTGCCACTACAAAAACTCCTCAAAACACATTCATGAAACTCGCGCGGCTAACTCTAGGCGGCTAACACTGCAGCTAACTCTAGAGAGACTTAGAACCGATCCTTGAACGCGAAATCACGGATTGAAATTACATGACGCAATTTACCAGCTAAATCCACAACAGGCATATGCCGGAAATGACCACTTTGCATCTTAGACAGCGCATCAATGAGCAAGTCGTCCTCACTCACAACCAATGGCGATGGAGACATATAATCAGAGATCGGTTGATCACGCCAGCCATGCGGCGCCTCAACCACTAAACGCACCAGATCGCGCTCCGTAAAAATACCAATTGGCCGCCCTTCTTCAACGATCAATGCAGCTGACACCCTCTGACTTGTCATCTGCCGGCATGTCTCTGTAACGGTCGTTGATTTTGGCAGTCGCAGCCCTTCAGAAACGCCTTGAACGGCCAAAAATTCGGCCACTGTGTCAGTCGGAGCAATGATATTGTGCAAAGCTACAACACGGTAGCACATCGCCGCGTCATCAACGCTAGATTGGGACTGAGCGCGCCAAACCACCTCTGCAGATGAAAAGCTATCAAATATTCCAATAAGTTGGAGCTTCTTTAGGTCCTCGAATTCCGACCCACCAATGACCGAAAGGCGACCACCTAAAACAAGATAAAGAGACTGTTTACCAAACATCATAGAATCCAATATGTTAATGAAGGTTAGTCTTTTCACAAGTTTCATAAAAAAACAAGCATGTGCGAAAAATTTACGAAAACTTTCGTTAGTTTCCCTCATATTATGGTAATATTGGCTATGCAAAAGAAATCAGAATCCCTAACCCCGCTTGCAAACATTATGCGCCAACTGCGTGATCCAAAAACGGGTTGCCCATGGGACTTAAAACAAAGCTTTGAAACAATCGCCCCATACACAATTGAAGAGGCGTATGAAGTTGAGGACGCAATCCGTAAAGCCGACCATTCTGAGTTAAAAACAGAGCTCGGAGACTTATTGTTTCAAGTTATATTTATGTCTCAAATAGCTGAAGAAAAAGAATTATTTCAGTTAGATGATGTGATATTAGGGATCTGTGAAAAGATGGTGCGTCGACATCCGCATGTATTTGAGCAACCGCCCGCATCGGGCAAAACGCCCGTCAGCCAGGCAACGGATGCTGCAATAAAGCAAAATTGGGAAGAAATAAAACAAGCCGAGCGCGAAGCCAAAACAGGCGATGGAACCAGCATATTAAGCGACCTGCCCTTATCTCTTCCTGGTATGACGCGCGCCGTGAAAGTTCAAAAGCGTGTATCCGGTGTTGGCTTTGACTGGTCGGATATCCAACCTGTGTTTGGGAAAATCCGAGAGGAAATTGACGAATTATCGCATGAAGTCGACATTAAGGCGCCAAAAGAACGGTTAACGGATGAACTTGGGGACATATTATTCGCCATGGCAAATCTCGCGCGACACCTAGATATCGACCCTGAGGACGCCATACGGTCAACGAACGCCAAGTTTATCAAACGCTTTCAATGGATGGAGAAGCAAGCCGACCTCAGCCAGCTATCTCTTGATGAACAGGAAACTCTATGGAAAAAAGCGAAATCTGAAAGCTGATATCTAAAGCCTGTACTTAAAGACTGTTATTAAGGGAATGATATATCAACAGTGAAACGAAATCGTGCCAATAGCCAATCTATGGCTATGGGCACAAACTGCATTATATTATTACAAACATGACCTTACCCAAGAAATACTTAGGGTTAATTTGAACCGAAGATCACCTTAACCTTCGAATATTTCGACTGGACTATTTGGCATAATCGTCGAGATCGCATGCTTATAAACTAACTGTGAATGTCCATCGCGGCTTAGAAGCAGTGACGTATTATCCACCCAGGTTACTGAGCCCTGAAGCTTAACACCGTTTACCAGAAACACAGTTAATGGCATTTGGTTCTTACAAACATGTTCTAGAAAGGCGCCTTCAAGATTTTCTGACGTCGTTTTTGTTGTGGTCATGGGTTACATCCCATTTATTTGCCTTCGGGCCTGGCAAGAAACAAATCATGGGAGCCCAGACCCCATGAATACGCTAAATCATATTAACCATTTCTAAACTAAAGACAATTGCAAGTTTTGTAAAAATACACCCAAAAAATTTGTTAAGTTTCTAGTCTCATCTTTTTAACTCTAAAGATTGTCTATTTACTGCCGATTGCATCATAGGCTTTGGCGATTGCTAGCGACACTTTGCCCGGGCGACCATTACCAACCTTAACCCCATCAATGCTAACCACGGGGAATATATTCAAGGTTGAGGCGGTTGAGAAACATTCTTTGGCGGCTTGAGCTTCAGCAACGCTAAATGCTTTTTCGACGATTTTAAGGCTCAAGCTATCCGCCATATCAAATATGACCCGCCTCGTTATGCCGTTCAATATATCGTGGCCAGCTGCCCGCGTTCGCAGATTGCCTTTTGCATCAACTATCCAAGCATTGGCAGACGCGGCCTCCGTAACCTTGCCCTTTGCATCCACTAGCCATGCGTCATCCGCCCCCATGTCACGAGCCGCATTCTTCGCCAGTGTGTTCGGTAGCAGGGAAATGGACTTGATATCGCATCTTGCCCAACGCTGATCCGGGATGGTTTTCACGCGTACGCCTTTTTTACGAACGCGGGCCCGAGCATCGGGACTAGAAGGTCTGACCGTAACCACAAGTACGGGACGCAAATTTGGCGCAATAACATGATCTCTTCGGGCTACGCCACGGGTGATTTGCATATAGACAATACCGTCGTGAACTCTGTTTTTACGAATGGTTTCGCGAATAATATGCTGCAACACTTGGCGGCTCACGGGAGCAACCATTTTCATTTCATGCAAGGATCGCTCGAGCCGATCGAGATGCAGCGCCTCATCACACAAAGAGCCATTGCGCAGTGCAAACACTTCATAAATACCGTCAGAGAATTGGTATCCACGATCCTCCACAAATATCGAAGGTTCGTATAGAGAGACATAATCCCCATCTACATAAGCTAATCTAGCCATATCGCTTTATTCACCTCGCAAAACGCCAAAATATTGGACTTAACAATACTAGAAATAACAGTAATTCGAAGCGCCCGACAATCATAAACACGGCACCAAAAAATAATTCTAAATTATTCAAATTTGCAACGGAACTATAAGCGTCCGTTAGAGCCAAGGAAGCACCATTATTGCTTAGTAAACCGACCGTAAGCTGCCAGCTCGTATCAAAACTCTCAGCATTCCGCGAAAAGACAATCAATCCCAACGGGATCAGGAATAGCAGCATAATAAAATACGCACCGATAGCTCGGCGTGTATCCGCATCAATCCGACGATCTCCGATTTTACTAAACTGAACCGATGACGGGTGTGACATGACGGAGAGCTCTTCGCGCAATAACTTAAATAGAGCCATAATTCGCCAGATTTTCGCGCCGCCGCTAGTAGATAAAGCCATTCCACCAAGCAGGCTGGGAAACAACAGCCAAATAATTGGCCAGTTAGACAGTTCACTGCGTTCCATAAACGCAAACCCCGTCGTCGTGGCTAAACTTATCATCTGCATTAAACTCGTTAACGCGTCATCACCCAAAGCCAGAACGCTGATCGCCGACATACCCAGAATAATCGTAATAAATGTACGAAACTCAGTGTCTTTAAATATCATCCAAGGGCGTCGTAAACCAATAAACCAAAGCGGCAAGGCTATTGCGCCGATCAGGCAAGCAACACTCACGAAAATCTGAGCGACCAAGGGGATCTGGCTTGATAGGCTTCCTGATAAGCTCGAAAACCCCGTTGTCGATAAAGACGACATGGCCAGTGTGAGCGCATCAAAAGGTTTCACGCCGCCAAGCAATAAAAGCAAGAAACTGGCAAACGTAAGCCCCGTGTAAATTGGTAGAACATTTAGGAAAGGCCATAAATAACGGTCTAGGGTGCTTTCATTATCACTATGCTGGAGCAGCGCATTCGCCGAAATGGAGAGGCCACCAATCCCCATCGGTGCTATAATCGTAACTACAAACACCAAGGACCAGAGGCCACCAAGCCAGCTCAATATTTGCCGCCAAAGTATAATCGCCGGAGCTTCAAGCTCGGGGTAAACGATTGAACTTGCACCAGTCGTTGTAAACGCTGAGACGGACTCGAATAATGCCTTTGGTAAAGATCCAATTTGCGTTGCATCGATCAATGGCAAAGCCCCAATTACGGGAATAAATATCCAGATTAAAAAACCAGAAAACACGAGGTCATGATCTCTAGCCCGCTCCTTGCGATGACGTCCACCGAGAATAATGAATGACACCGTAACAAAAGACGTCAGCAGGATTGTAATAAAGAAGCTATTGGCAAGCTCGGTATCTCCGCCAGCGATCGCCATAACCAGCGGAACAAGCATCGCGAGAGCTAGCCCTACGCCTGCGCAACCAATCGTAAACAGGGTGGATCCGAAGGACATTATTACTAAATATACTCAATGCTGACGCGAAATAACGAGGATAATTCGTCCACCGCATCCGCGAGTGCAAAAAGCACAATTCTGTCACCGGCAAATATCTCTGTGTCGCCGCGCGGCATGATAACCTCCCCTTCGCGGACAATTGAACCGAAACGAATGCCATCCGGTAAATCTAAATCTCGAATTCTCTGACCAACCAAAGGTGATGTGTCCATGGCTTCAGCTTCGATCACCTCGCCAATTCCATCAGCAATCGCATGAACCCGCAAAATACGCCCGCGGCGGACATGGCCGAGGACCGAGGAAACCGTAATCGCACGCGGGTTAATCGCCGTTTCCATGCCGAAATTACCGGCTAAACGCTGGAATGCATTTTCATTGATTAAGCAGAGGCTTCTCGCACAGCCCTCTTGCAAGGCGAGCATGCTCGTTAAGATATTGACCTGATCATCATTGGTTAAGCTGACAACAATTTCCGAACGTCCAGCACCAGCTTCGCGCAATATCTCAGGCGCAAGACCACTACCCTGCAATACGATTGTGTGATCCAACGCCTCGGCTGCCACATTTGCCCGCTTTTCACTCGCTTCAATGACGTTCACGCTATATCGACCGGCGTTAAGCTCTAGTTTTTTTGCAACCTGCAGTCCTATATTACCAGCGCCGATCAACACAATGCGCCGGGCTTCCTTTTCGGTGTGGCCAAATAGCTTAAGCGTCCGCTCAGTATCCGACGTAGCTGTAATGACATAAACCTCATCCCCGACCTCAAGGCTATCGCCGAAACTTGGCACATACAATTTACCGTTGCGGTGGATGCCTACAACAATAGAGCGTAGATCCGCGAACAGATCCGTTAGCTGCGTCAAGGGCGTATCAATAATCGGGCAATCGTCTTCAATCTCAATCCCAACCATTTGCACTTTATTGCCGCAAAAATTCGCCGCATCAAAAGCGCCCGGCAAAGCCAGGCGTCGTAATACGGCATCGGCGACTTCGGTCTCGGGGGAGATAATCACATCAATCGGTATGCCCCGATTATTGAACAACTCATGCCGCGAGCGATCCAAATATTTCGTATCCCGAACCCGCGCGATCGTTTTGGGAACGTCAAAAAGCGTACGGGCTACCTGGCACATAACCATGTTCACCTCATCGCTGGCCGAAACTGCAATGAGAATATCCGCCTGATCGGCACCGGCTTGCGCCAATACATCGGGATGCGCTCCGTGCCCAACAATAGGGCGAACGTCCAACTGATCTTGGATGCGTTCCATTAATTCAGGCGAACGGTCAACGACCGTAATATCGTGCCCCTCACCAGCCAAATGGCGCGCAATTCCGAAGCCCACCTGGCCCGCACCACAAACAACTACTTTCATCAGCCTATCTCTCTTCCGAACACGAGTTAATCCTTAGTATTTGTTGAGACCCCTAAAGACCTCAACTTCCGGTGAAGCGCCGAACGCTCCATACCTACAAAATTTGCCGTTCGCGATATGTTGCCGCCAAACCGATTTATTTGAGCCAACAAATATTCACGTTCGAAAACTTCACGTGCCTCGCGCAACGGTAGTGCAATCAGATGATCCGACGATGGTCCGTGAACGGAAGAGCCAGCATCATTTAAAATATCTCCCGGCAGGCTATCATATGACAACATTTCAGCATCCGACGAAAAGCTCGACATCATCATATGTTCAACGCAATTTCTTAGCTGACGAATATTACCGGGCCAATTATATGATTGCAGAACGGCCATCGCCGACACATCTACAGCCTTTTCCTTCATGTTAAACTGTTGGGCAATAAGACTGGTAAAACTCTTCACCAGATCCGGAATATCTTCTCGTCGCTCGCACAGTGCCGGCATCGTTACACCGACGACACAAAGACGATGATATAGATCCCGCAAAAACGTTCCAGCTTCAATTAACTGTCCAATATCACGACTACTTGCTGCCATCACACGGACATTAACCTGAATGTTCTTTGTACCACCAATTCTTTGGAACTGCTGATCAACAAGAAACTTCAAGAATTTACTTTGTAATTCCAGCGACCAAACATCAATATCATCGATATATAAAGACCCACCATGTGCCTGCTCGATTAGCCCCGCGTCGTAATGCGCTTCGCTCTCAGTCCCGAAAAGAACTTCCTCTAAAATTTCCTGTCGGTATAGCGACGAACTCATCGTGATAAAGCTCTGCTCAGCTCTCTGAGAATGTCTATGTATAAGCCGAGCGGCCAAGTCGCGCCCACTTCCCTTAGGCCCCGAAATCAGAACCCTGCCATTTCCGCCAGCTATTTTTTCCAAAGTCGTATTTAAGCGTTCAACCTGAACCGAGGTTCCTACCAACCGATCACTAACCCCGGCTTTGCGCCGCAAGTCTATTAACTCTTGGTTCAGCAACCGCGATTCCAAGGCCCGCTTTAGCGTAACCAGTAGCTTATCTGAATTGAACGGCTTCTCGATATAATCAAACGCACCGGCGCGAATTGCGCTAACCGCCGTTTGAATATTACCGTGCCCACTTATCATTATAATTGGTATGTCTTGATATTGCGCGACCAGCTCTGACAACAACTCCAAGCCATCCAGTCGACTGCCCTGCAACCAGATATCCAGCAAGATAAGTGAAGGCTTGCGAGCTCGCACTGCATCTAAAGCTCCATCGCTCTCATGTGCCATTCTCGGGTCGTAATTTGCGTCCGATAATATGCCAGCAACCAGATTACAAATATCTCGTTCATCGTCGACAATAAGGATATCATCCGACATGGCTGTCCTCACTTTGTTGTTTAATCGTTTTTTCTTTAACTCTTGAAAAAATTAGGGTCACGCAAGCCCCTTTGGAACCGGTTGCGTATAGGGACGCATCTTCCAGTCTAATTTTTCCCCCGTGGTCCTCAACAACTTTTCTGACAATTGCCAGACCAAGCCCTGTTCCGGATGAACGGCTTGTATTATATGGCTCCAGCAAAGCGCCGCGATCTTTTTGTGGCCAACCATTGCCATTATCAATTACCATTAATTTTAAGCGCTCGTCATCGGTATCAATACGAACCTCAATGACGGCTTCGACTTTTCCACCATCATTAGCACCGTTGGTTCTACCCGTCTCTTCGCCATTGGGGTTTATCGCCTCAGCCGCATTCTTAAAAATATTTGTTAAAGCTTGGCTGATCAGACGGCTATCTCCCTCCATCTCGACGCTCTCAGGGTCATCAAAAATATAATTAATATGCGGATGTGCCACACGCTGGAGAAAAATTGCTTGCCTGACGATATCCGTCAAATTGAACGTTTTCATAACGGCGGTTGGCATACGAGCAAACGATGCGAACTCATCAACCATTCGACCTATATCGCCGACCTGCCGAATAATTGTTTCGACACATTGCTCAAAAATCTCTGGCTCGGCATCGATCTGCTTGGCAAACTTTGAGCGAATACGTTCGGCTGATAATTGTATAGGCGTCAGTGGATTTTTAATTTCATGGGCAATGCGGCGTGCAATATCTGACCAAGCCGACGTCCGCTGAGCCGATATTAAATCAGTAATATCATCGAAACTAATTACAATGTTTGTTCCGTGCTCCGCCGCACTTCGCGAAATAAATACCTGCAAAATATGTTCTTGCTCATCATACTGCCTAGCAATTTGATGGACCTGGTTATTAAGGCCGGTAGATTTAAGAGACAAGGACAATTCGGGCAATAATACATCGATCTCCATGCCGATTAGGGGCTTCATGTCTTGGCCCAATATTTCAGCCGCAGGGGCATTCACGTGGTTGACCCGCCCTGCCTCATCGACCCCGATAACGCCGGAGCTAACCCCATTTAAAACCATCTCCGTAAACCGGTGCCGCTCGTTTAAATCATCGCGGGTATTAATCAACTGCTTTTGTTGCAAGCCAAGTCTTTGCGCCATGTTGTTGAACATTTTTGCGAGCTGACCAATTTCATCTTTACTGGAGGTTTCTTTAACGCGCACCGTCAAGTCACCTTCGCCCATTTTTTGGGTCGCATAAATTAGCGCAGCGATAGGCTTCGTCATCTGATCCGCCATCGAAAGACCAAGCCAAATCGCTGATAATAATATAACTAAAGCAATCACAACATATATCATGGCGAAAGATACTTGAGCCTCAAACCGCCGCGATTCCATTTCGGTATATTCCTTAACCGCCACATCGGTGCGGGCAAGATGATCTAAAACGCTCGATGATACGAACCGTGTGGTCAGCAAGAAATAGTTGTAATCAGGTATTTCTAGCTTCTGTAAAACCTGAACTTGCGCCAATGCACCGATCGTAATTAATACGGGCTTACCGCTATCGGCTAGTTCAAAAACCTCTTCGGGTGGAACCGCTAATTCTTTATCTTGTTGGTTCGCCGACGACTTAAAAACAATCTGCTTTTCTCTAGATACGATGCCAGCCTGAGAAACCGATCGCAAGGCTGCTTGCGCCGTCAGAAATGAAACAAAACGGTCTGGGTCTTTGTTTATGAACCCACTGGCTCTGGTCAAATCTCGGGTCATTGCCAAGGTATCGCGCCGCAGCACGTTTCTATGCTCGGTTAAATAAGCATTCGCCACCGCTGTCGTGTTACCAATAATTGTTTTGGTGCGCTTGGAGAACCAGCTATCTAAACCTTGATCTAATGTTACGACAGCAAATATGGCCACTAAAACAGCGGGAATAACAGCGATCACGGAAAACAAAAACACCAATCGGCTATGTAACTGAGCGCCTGCGCGGCCACGCCTAGCATTTTTTACGACACGCATAAGCTGCCAGCCGACGGCTATTAACAACCCCGTAACCATAAAAATATTCAGACCGAACAAAGTCCAGACAATCTCACGGCTTGGCTTAATCGGTGCTACCCCGGATAAAATAACATAGGTGGCTAAACCAGATAAAAGTCCGCACACTGCAAAAAATATAGATAGAAATTTTGAAATATCTCGCCGCGTATTCGACGATGTCATAAACGTCGCCACGCTCGAAATTCCCGTATTGCTTTGGCCATCAGCCATATGCTTCATATCTCCAACAAATTAAAATCAAAACTGAAACAGCTGATTTTATTTGGACTGGTATAAATTCCGTATGTAAAGATAAACTACTGCCGTTGTGACAAAAATGCAACATTATTTGTTGCAAACTTGCAACAAATGCACCCACTAAAACCACCCATTAGATTTAGCCATTTAATCAACCACTTCATCTGAGACAGCAAACATATATCCGCATATATACAGTAAAATTCCGAGTGACTAAACCGACCCTGCATCGCCAGAAACCATTTCCAAACGCGGAAACGCGGGTTCTGGAATGGGCAGATTTTGTTTCGCGGATAAACGCCCAGCTTCGCCTAGACTATCAAAGCCGCGCTCATCGCCCGAGATTGCCAACGCATCCAATAGACGTGAAGCACCACGTGCACAGACGGGCTGCAAAAGTATTGCGGCTTGGCGTACGACCTCAGCGGCGACATAAAGAATGGTTGCCATGCGCTCAGGGTCTGTTTTCTTCAAGCCCCACGGCGCTTCATCGGCGAAATATTTATTCGTCAAGGATACATGATCAAACAGGGCAGACAGATAATTGTGAATTTCATAGCGGCTCATGGCCTTCACGCATAATTCGTGGAGCGCATCGGCGCCCTTCAGCACTTCTAAGTCTTTCGCAGTAAAACTGTTAGGAACGGATATCTCACCCGATAAGTTTTTCTGGATCATAGACAAGCTCCGCTGAGCAAGGTTTCCCAAATCATTAGCTAGGTCTGCATTGACCCGTAAAACAATTGCTTCATCGCTGAAACTGCCATCGCGCCCGAAAGGAACTTCGCGCATAAAGAAAAACCTTACAGCGTCCGAGCCATATTTCGAGAGTAGCGCCTCTGGGCTTAAAACATTGCCCAATGACTTCGACATTTTCTCACCGCGAACCGTCAAAAAACCATGCGCGAAAATCTCTTTTGGTAACTCAAGCCCTGCAGATAATAAGAATGCGGGCCAATATATGGCATGAAATCGTGTTATGTCCTTGCCAATGACATGCAAGCTTGCGGGCCAATAGGTTTTCCACATCTCACCTTCTTCATCCGGAAAGCCGATGGAGGTGATATAATTGGTCAGAGCATCGAGCCAAACATACATGACATGCCCAGGATCATCCGGAACTGGCACGCCCCAATCAAAGCTGGTACGCGAAATTGATAGGTCTTTTAAGCCCCCACGGACGAATTGCAGGATCTCATTACGTCGGGCTTCGGGCTGGATAAAGTCTGGGCGCTGCTCAAAGAGTTCTAGCAACCGATCTTGATAGGCTGAAAGCCTGAAAAAATAGCTCTCTTCCTCAACCCATTCGACCGGCGTCCCCGTCGGAGCCACGAAGGCCCCGTCTTCGCCTTTCGTCAATTCACCTTCCGTGTAGAACGCCTCATCCCGCACGGAATACCAGCCAGCATAACTATCCTTATAGATATCGCCATTAGCAGCTATACGCTTCCACAGTGCCTGCACCGATGCGTAATGGCGCGGCTCCGATGTACGTATAAAGTCATCAGGTTCACAACCAAGGTCTATTACCATGTTTTTAAAGGCCGGTGTCAGCTCATCAGCAAGCTCAAGCGGGGTTTTATCGAGCCCACGAGCTGTTTGATACATTTTTTGCCCGTGATCATCCGTGCCGGTGCAAAAGCGAACATCATAACCTTCAAGCTTACGAAATCTGGCTATAACATCCGTCGCAATCGCTTCATAAGCATGACCAATATGCGGCGCCCCATTGGGATAAGAAATCGCCGTTGAAATATAAAAAGGCTTCATAAGATGTTTTCCAAAGTCAACAAACGCGCCCTAAGCGACGCTCGCTTTACTTACCAGAAGCAGAGACATCATAACAGTCTGTTTTCTGTCTAAGTTTAACGCTAAGGCAGAGCGACCATTTTCATTGATTTTCTCCCATAAACTAATCAACTGATCAAAACTGCTGGACCTCGTTAAAGCCTCAACCAACCCTTGCTCCGACTGGTAGAGGGGTTGATATACCTCAACCCCTGTTTTAGCGCGGGTGACACGCATGACCCAATCACTCAATAGTTCAAAAAATAATTCAAAGCGATCGGGTTGATCGCGAGCGGTAATAAAATCGGAAAATTCATGAACCGTCTTCAAGTCTCCATCGCGCGCCGAAATCATACTATCAATCAATCGCTGAAATTGTTCCAAACCATCACCCGACGCGAGACGCAGAGCTTTATGCGCACTTCCCGACGAAAGAAAGCTGGCCGCTTCCAACTTTTGCGCTGGTTCATTGGGTAAATGATGTGCCAGAATTTGCATCAAGTAAGGCGTTGAAAGCCCAGAAAAACTCAACCGCCGGGTTCGCGATCTCAGCGTATCAAGCAATCTTCCTGAATTATGATTTATTAATATTATCAGAGATTTAGATGGTGGTTCTTCAACCAATTTAAGAAGGGCGTTTGCGGCCTTTATCGACATAACATCAAGACTATCGACGATCGCCACACGCCATCCCCCTCGGCCCGAACTATGACTAAAAAACCTCGTTACCTCGCGTACATCATCGATCTCAATAGACTGCCTGAATTTTGATTTAACGAGATCATATCGGCGCTGCATTATACGAATATCCGGATGCACGCCACGCGTAATCAAATGCCCTTGCGGCGCATCATACGCATCAAATATCTGCGCCCTTGACCGCGGCACTCCAGTTTCCAAGAAACAGCGCGCTATATTTAGCGCCAGCGACATCTTACCGGAGCCCTTTGGTCCCGAAAACAGCCATGCATGCGCCAAGCGCTCTGTCTCGCACGCGCGTAAGAACGAATTGATAGCCCTATCCTGCCCAATAACCTCACGCGTGGCTTTGGGGGAATAAGGGGCGTCAATATCTGGAATTTCTATTTCGGTTTCGGACATAATATTAGCCTAAACCATTCCGGCTATAAACTGAAACGACTTACAACTTCAGCTTCAATACTTTTCCATACAACATCAAAACTCTGACTTGCATCGACCTTCACATAACGCTCAGGGCTATCGGCTGCTAGCTTCAAAAAGCCATCGCGCAGTTTCTGGTGGAACTCAGTGCCTTTTTTCTCAAACCGAGCATCGCCGCCACGTTTTGCCGCCCGTTCAAGCCCTGCTTCTGTTGGCAAGTCGAGTAACACAGTCAAATCCGGTAAAATGCCGTCCAGTGTCAATGTATGGAGGTCCTGAACCACCTTCAGGCCCAGGCCACCGGCAATTCCCTGATAAGCATAGCTGGAATCAACAAAGCGGTCACACAACACCCATTTACCGGCCGCCAATGCAGGCGCGATAACCTGATGAACATGCTCCACACGGGCCGCGTTCATCATCAATAGCTCAGACATAGGCTGCCAACGGTCAATCTCACCGCGCACCAAAAGATCGCGCAATAGCTCCCCTTGCGGAGTTCCGCCAGGCTCACGGGTTTCTAGCAGGTCAATATCCTTACTTTTTAACAGTCCAGCCAAACGGGAGAGCTGCGTTGTTTTCCCGCCACCTTCTCCGCCTTCAAACGATATAAACCGTCCCTTTTCCATTTACGCCTCCGATTATTGGGTTAAACCCCAAAAAGTAAATAAGCAAAACTAGCGAATGCACGGCCAAACAGCCCCGAACGCTCAACATCATATTTAGCCACAAGATCAATCTGCTGTGGCTCGGTATTCTTTGCCGTCATTCTCAATGTCGCCAATTTCTGACCCTTAACGATAGGTGCGCGAATTGGCGTGTCATATGTAACGGTATAAACCGTTGAGCGCCGCCCTGAACGCGGCACAAGTACCTTAAACTGCTTTGGCGCGACCAGATCGACGCGCTGCGACGTACCATGCCAAACCGGCAGGTCGAGCACACGTTGTCCGCCATCGATGATCACTTCTGATGAGAAAGACCGGAACCCCCAGCTCATCAATGATTTTGCCTCTCGGCGACGTTCGGACTTAGATTTAAGGCCATTTACGACCATAACAATACGGCGGCCATTTTGCTCAGCAGACCCAACTAGGCCATAACCAGAATCGTTTGTGTGTCCGGTTTTCAGCCCATCGGCGCCGATATTAAGCGTTAATAATGGGTTGCGGTTACCTTGTTTGATGCCATTCCAAGTGAAAGAGCGCTCAGAGAATATGGAGTAATACTCACTATGGTCGGTAATTAGTAGCAACGCCAACTTGGCCAAATCACGCGCGGACATCATTTGGCCAGGATCCGGCCAACCAGTAGAGTTCGCGAATGTAGAATCGAGCATTCCCAACTCCCCGGCTCGTTCCGTCATTGCCAAAGCAAATTTTTCCTCAGATCCCGAAATTCCCTCAGCCAAAACAATACACGCATCATTGCCCGATTGCACAATAACCCCGCGCAATAGGTCAGCAACGCTAACCGAGCTGCGCGCTTTCAAGAACATGGTCGAACCGCCAGATTTAGCTCCACCCTTGCGCCATGCATTGTCGCTTACATAAAATTCCTCGTCTAATTTCACACGACCATCGCGGATCGCCTCAAAAACCATAAGCACCGTCATGAGTTTGCTCATGCTGGCCGGCGCCATCGCCACGTCGGCATTTTTCTCAAATAACGTGACGCCCGTTTCAACATCCACCACAAAGGCATATTCAGCGGCACTCTGTTGCGCCAAGCTGGTGCCAGATGATCCAGATAACCACGCGAAGCTCAAAAGTACCAGTAGGCTTAGTTTACTCAGAATTCGCATTGCTTTTATCCTCTTATTTACTCGGGTCATCACAGTTTAAATTATTGCTCAACAATATAGGCATCGAAATATCCTGCATCGACAACTTTTTCTAATGTCGGTAGCGCAAGGTCACGAATATTCGCCCCCCCAACGATCACCCGATACATCATTTTGTCGTCACGAATAAACGACACAACCTCAGGATTTCCATAAGCTGAAGCAGCCTTCTTCACTTGACTGGCTTTTACACCGTCACTGAACACGCCGAGCGACACCGCATAACGTGAATCACTTGGTAAAGCCGTATCCTGTTGGCCAACATTAGTCCCATCGAGGGTTTGCGTCACAACATCAGTAATTGGCGCTGCAACCGTTGTTTTCTGCTCCGTTGGCGTGACCGGCCTAGCGGCAATAAATACGTCTTCTTCTGTACCATATATACGCTTGCCAGCCTTATCATATAGAGGCGCTCGGCCCAGATACTCGACCTTCACTTTGGCAGTGCCCTGCTGCTTATAACCCAACACATCAGCCGCACGCTTAGATAGGTCGATCTCTCTTCCTTTAGCAAACGGCCCACGGTCATTCATGCGCACAATAACGGAACGACCATTTTCCAAATTTGTAACCCGCAAACGAACGGGCATAGGCAAAGTTGGGTGCGCCGCGGTTAGCAGGTTCATGTCAAATATTTCACCATTGGCTGTAAGCCGACCATGGAATTTCTCGCCATACCAAGAGCCAATCCCCACCCCAACATAATTCGGGTCTTCTTGAGGATAAAACCAGTCGCCAAAAATTTGGTACGGGTTGCCAATCTTATAGATCCCGCCAGCGGCCGTCATTTTGCCAGCGCGGTCGTTAGTTACGCTGTCCGCTGACGGCTTATCAGGGCCACCGCAAGCCGCCACGATCAGCATAAAGCCAATGGCTAAGACGGCGTTTACTCGAGCGCGACCTTGATCGCTAAATTTGTAAGGATTTCCCATGTTTCTCTATCAATTTTTCCTGTCATAAGAATTGTTAGCGAATATAGTTAGATTCGATAAAAAATCTATACAATGACATGCTGACAGGCCTTGCGCTTTTGCGAGAGGCACTTTAAGACTGTTTTCGTTCGGAGAGGTGGCTGAGTGGTTGAAAGCGGCGGTCTTGAAAACCGTTGAGCGTTTACGCGTTCCGGGGGTTCGAATCCCTCCCTCTCCGCCACATTTTTATATAAGATATTGATTTACAATACATATTAGAATTTTTGAATAATTTAATGCCTGTATTAGTCGACATTCGACTGTGAATGCGACCTTCGGAAAACAATATTCTTAGCCCATCTTTGCTTCAGGCCGAGCATAGCCCTTGAATGTGAAGATAAATAACTCTAATAATGACAATAAATGACCTTGTTAAGGTGTCTCACCTATTTATAGTTAGCCCTCCTTAAGCTTATTCAAATAGAGAGACACCTATGAAAAGAACATTAATTATAGTTGGCGCAAGCCTTGTTGTTGTAGTCGCTATTATTACTATTGCTCTGCCAACCATTTTACATAAAGCGGGTCTCCATCCTGAGTATAATGGCCCAACCACCGAGCTCGCGGGCAAATATGCTCTAATTATTACGACCAGCCACAGTGTGTTAAATCTACCCGGTGAAACCACAGGCGATCCCATCGGCGTGATGGCCTCTGAAATGACCCACCCCTATTACACTTTTCTTGACGGTGGCATGAAGGTAGACATTGCCAGCATTCAAGGTGGTCAAATCCCCATTGACCCACAGACATTGACGCGCCCTGTTATCAGTCCTGAAGACAAACGCTATCTAGGCGACGCGGTCGCTCAAGCCAAGGTTAAAAACTCCATTAAAATTGATAATGTAGATATGAGCCAATACGATATTGTTTTCATTTCTGGCGGCTGGGGTGCAGCCTATGATTTAGCTCAATCAGACGTTTTAGCTGAAAAAATTAGTGTCGCTTACTATGGTAATAACCAGCCGGTAATAGGTGGGGTTTGCCACGGCGTGCTAGGGCTCGTAAACGCCAAAGACAGCAAAGGTAATTTATTAATTACTGGTAGAAAAATGACAGGCGTAACCGACAAACAAATTAAAGAGCTAGGCATAGAAGCCACCCCACTGCACCCCGAAACAGAGTTACGCAAAGCCGGTGTTATTTTTGAGAGCAACACGAAATTTTTGGATTTTTTCGCCACCCATGTAAGCATAGATAACGAGCAACGGTTTGTTACCGGTCAAAACCAAAACTCTGGCCTAGAGACTTCACACAAAATGATGCAGATATTAGCCGAACGCGAAGAAGTCTCAAAAGACCGATAGCTCGCCAGGCAATGTAATATTCTTGACAGTCTCTGGCTATCGATTGCCTGATGCTGATCAGCAAAGCTTAATTCTAACCTTACCCGATATGGCTGTTAATTGGACATGACAAAAAAATATCTATTACGCCCTTTGCTTTATGCACTTCTAGTAGCGTATTTTATTCCCAGCACCACGCAAGCTGAAAACAGTGCCGACAGCTCGCCCAATATTATTGTTATTCTTGCTGATGACCTAGGCTATAGCGATATTGGGTCTTACGGCAGTGAAATAAATACGCCAAACTTAGACAATCTAGCTAGTGAAGGTCTGCGCTTTAGTAACTATTACACCTCTGCAAGCTGTGCGCCTACCCGAGCGATGTTACTAACCGGCGTTGATAGTCATCGCACGGGTGTTGGCAACATTGCTGAAGCGCTTCCGCCTGAGCAAACACACTCGCCTTTTTATCGTGGAACATTGAATCACAATGTTGTTACGATCGCTACACTATTAAAAGATGCTGGCTACAACACTGCGATGGCTGGCAAATGGCATTTGGGCTATGAAGATGAAGCTCTACGCCCCGTTAACCGAGGGTTTGACCAAACGGTAATGATGCCATTTTCGGGCGGCGATAATTGGACAAATCAGTCATACCTACCCAATCACGACAAAACACTTTGGTATAAAAATGGTAAAGAGATTGAACTGCCAGAAGATTTTTATTCATCAAAGTTTATAACTGACAATATTATTGCTCAGTTAGAAAACAACCGAGGCTCAGACAAACCATTTTTTAGCTACGTTGCCTTCCAAGCTGTGCACATTCCAGTACAAGCGCCAAAAGAATATACCGAAAAGTATATTAATACCTACAGTGATGGCTGGACAACTCTGAGAGAAAGTCGCCAAAAAGCGGTTAAAGATTTAGGTCTAATTGCGCAAGATGCCCCGATGAAAACCATGAACACAACGGCAGATTGGGAAGCATTAACCGATGATGAAAAACAATACCAAGCAAAACGCATGGCCGTATATGCTGGTATGGTTGAGGCTATGGACTTTCATATAGGCCGTCTTATTCAGTATTTAAAAGATACAGGCGAGTATGAAAATACCGTGATTATATTTACCTCAGACAATGGGGCAGAGCCTTCAGACCCTACCACTATGTCTAAGCTCTTCCCTGTATTCATGAGTTTAAACGGATACAATAAAAACATTGAAACCCTTGGTGAAAAGTTCAGTTACAACGCCATTGGCGATAGTTTTGCCAGCGCAGCCGTATCCCCATTAGGCCATTATAAGTTTCACGCTGGCCAAGGTGGCATAAAAGTGCCGATGATCATTAGCGGCCCCGCTTTAGCGCACCAGCAGATTGGGGAAATATCCCACGCCAAAGCTTTCGTCAAAGATCTGGCATCAACCATTTTGGCCTTAGCCGGCACTCGCCATCCTGGTACCGAATATCAAGGTAAAGTCATTGAGCCAAGTACTGGCAAAAACCTGCTACCCGTAATACAAAACACGGCCGACACTGTTTATAGCGACAACGACATTATCGCCTATGAAATTGGCGGTAACGCAGCGCTGATAAAAGGCGATTATAAAATCACCTTTAACCGTGGCGACAATAATGATGCTACATGGCATTTGTATAACATCGCCCGAGACCCTGGCGAGACGATAGAAGTCGAGGCAGCGGAGCCTGCAATTTTCTCAGACCTATTAAACGAATACCAAGTTTACGCAAGACAAAACGGCGTCTTACCAGTACCGATAGACTACCAGCAGACGACACAAGCAGGTCGAAATATTATTAAAAAACGTTTTGGACAGCCACTGTATATCGTCTCAGCCATTCTGATTATTGTGATTATTGTGATTATTGTACTACTGATAGTTAATATTAGATCTCTAAGGCGCCGTAGATAAGCATTTAACTACTTAAACTTTGGGTTACAAAAATAAGAGTGTTTAGGGTATGCGGTTCCCCAAACGCCCCTTTATACAAAGGTGATCGATACACCACTTTCTCTCCCGAGTGGGTATTTTGAATATAGGCATGATAGAGGTCAAACACTTCCTAGCTTGAATATATTTTTCGTAACCCTGTGTACCAACATTCTTCCAAATCATGCTTTTTAGTCAGGCATCGAAAACATCTTTGGTAGTCGAAATATGAGAATTGTTTAACAAACTCGACATTTTTCTCAGAGGCTAAGCCAACCACATTAAAGTATGGGTTCAACGCCTTAAGACACATCGCAATCATTTGGCCTGAACAACATCATATTGTCTTCAAATTTGGGTGCGTACCCCGGTTCTTTTCGAGCATATTTATAGTCATTGTAAAACGGCGCCAGACCCGCCCCTCTACAATCGTATCCGGACTAACGTCAAACCACTTATTAATTGAAGCCCGCAGATAGGTATCGAGTTTGATCGCGTGATTATATGAATTATCCGTCAAGGTAGTTTTCCATCATTGCTTAACAGGCTTAACGACCTCAGTTGAGCTGATAGTAAATAGCAGGCGTATGTTGACAAGGTCATTTATTGTCATTAATAGGGTCATTTAACTTCATATCTAGGGTTATATGCTACCATAATTAATGCGGCTGCAATCTCCAAAATTCATCTATTCCTTGCATGAGGATAAACAGGCAGCCCACATGACAGTAACAACACCTCAGCTCTATCCCTTGAAATTTCTGGAGCTCGCTGGATTTAATCAACAAGAAATACTGGCGCTTGCTTCTATAGGCAAAGAAGCAGATTCAAACGAACAGGCAACAAAAGAAAAATCCTTAGTTCACTTACTACCGGCCGCAGTAACTCTGCGCGGAGATGCCTCCTACGCGTTGCAATTGGGCCAAATCGACTTGGTTCCATATTTAGGGTTCTTTGGATATGCTTTACAGAGTTGCTCCAACTTACGACAGGTATTGAATTTATTGCTGAGGTATCATCCTCTAATAGTAAGGCAAGATATACGATGGGAGCTTCACGAAACAGATGATTTGGTGACAGCGCGCTTCACAATAACTATTGGGAGTTTAGATCAGAAAAGACTAATGGCAGAATTAGTGTTCTCGAATTTCTTTACAGTTGCGAAGTATTTATCAGGTGAAAGTTTTGCCGCTGAAGCAATACACCTACAATATTTAAAACCTAACCACAGTGTAGTTTATAAGAAATACTTGCCTGCACCGCTAAAATTTGAACAACCTTATAACCAGATCATAATATCCAAAACATTATTAGATTTACCTGTTAAAACGGCCAATCCAGCTAACTACTTAGTTTTCCAGCAACAGTGCGAAGAAATGCTGCGGGATTTAAACCGAATTGAGAATACGTCAACGGCCGTGCGCAGATTGCTAATGCGGGAAGCCGGTGTCTTCCCAAACATTGATCAAGTCGCTGAGCAACTACATATGAGCAAAAGTACGCTCGGTCGCCGACTCGATAGTGAAGCGACCAACTTTAGAACCATCACGGATGAGGTGAAAAATTTACTAGCGAAAGAATATCTAACGAACACAGGCCTTACGGTTACGGATATTGCTCACTTGCTTGACTATACCGACACGGCAAACTTCCGCCGTGCTTTTGTTCGCTGGAACAAGATGCCGCCAAGCGAGTTCTCTCAAGTAGCTGACGCTAAAATATAGATTGGTTCCCTAGTTAACGAAGCCCCCCCGATCTGGCCACACTAGCGACTTCCTCTCTAAGTTTGAAAACTGCTACTTTTTTGCATCTATTAAAGCCTCCTCGACGGTTACCATTAGACCCCGCCAAGGGCGGTTGATTAACAGATGGTTTTTACCTTATTGATTTACGCTTGCTTTTTGTCGGACGAGCCAATATCGGCAATGAGCAAAAAGTACTTCGCTCGGAACCCAAATAAAGGTGAGTTTGTAGGCCTTTTAGTATTCGGACATGTCAGCGGCGAACGTTTTGAGCGCGTTGTCGATATTGCAGATAAAGCGACGAATTTCCGTAAGAAATTTGTCGACTACCTTATTTCTAGATCTCTAGACAAGGTGTTACAGGGCGTTGTGAAAAACTATAAACATTTAACCGTTTTCGACATAGAGGCTGTCATGGGTATTAGAGGGCTGATGTCACCAAACAGATGGAACCCTGCGTTGCCTATGTGCATCGTGTTCAAAGTTGTGATCGCACCGGGGAGGTTATTGGTGCCTATCGTATGCAATATATGAATGATGCCGTATATGAATGACACACTCCAAGATGTGTACGAGCGAATGGGCGTGAATGCGAACGTAAAGAAAATATTTTTTCCAGGGCCTATCTCGAAGCATATTGCACGTTTTTAAGTAAATCATACTGCACGATATAATCGTTCTAGCGGGGCAAGAGCCGTGTTTTTGCTCCGTCAATGACTTGTCTTTAAGTAACCCACATTACCTTGACCGTTAGAGGGAAGTTGACGGGCCGCACCCCACTCCAAGACGGTGCCAAATGCGCACGAAGCGCGATCACCGGGTCCTCTTTTTTATCCGCCTTATAGGCCGCGACCGAAGACCAACTCGAGACATAATTTATAAAATCGTCTAGGTCCCAATTCACGATCATATCGAACGGCCTTGTCTCTTGCCGAGCAAATGGAAACACCAAATCCCGATAGGCATTGTCCACATGGGCGCGACCCTCCGGCCAATAACTATTTATAATATTGGCATTGAAGTCAGCCATTATTTCATCAATCTCGGGTGACGTTGATGATTGAGAATAAGTCAAAAAAGCGATCGGCGCATTTGGCAAGCAACAGCGCAGCATTTCATCACAAAATAACGCGAGATCAAACCAATGGGCTGATTGCGCACAGATAACACCTGCAAGCGAACCGGTCCTTATCGGCAGGTTTTCTGCACGCGCAACGACAGGATAAATCTCAGCTTGTTTATTAAGATTAGCAATAATGCGCTCGGATGGTTCTACGGCGACAACCTTTGAAAACCACTTCGCCAGATCATATGTCGCCTGCCCCGACCCAGCGCCAATATCGGCAATATATCCATCGCCATCAACCAAGCCTTTAAAATATTCATAAAACGCCTGCGGGTAATGAGGACGCGACTGCGCATAGACATTTGCTTGAGTGGAAAAAAAATCACCGACCGGTTTCAAAGCTTACCCTGCCGCAACGAGAGTTCTTAGGCGCTCATAGGTCATGACTTCGCCATACTTTAAACCGAAGTCACGTAAATTGGATAAATGCGCGGCTTTATCTCTGTCCCCGGCCGCGTCACTTATTATCGCTGTACGATAATTATATTGTAAGCCATCGACAGCGGTAGCGCGTACACAGCCGCTAGTCGTAAAGCCGCAACAGACTAAACTATCAACGCCCAAGGTTTGGAGTCGTTCATGGAGGTCGGTTTGATGAAAACACGACGCGTGGAATTTCCGAATTGAGATTGCTGATTCAAGTCTCAAAATACGCTCGTCAATATCAACCGCTGCCGACCCTGCTTTCAGAAAGTTTAAGCCAGGAAGCTTCTCTCTAAAAACCATCGCCTGCTGCGGATTATCGTAACTAACTGTCGACATGATAACAGGCCAGGAAAGTTGTACGGCCAACGTGATCAATTGATTGATCACCTTAATTTGCTCCCCGAACTCAGCTCCGATGGGCGAACTGGGATCGGTAAAACCATTGCTCGCATCCACAACAATCAACGCTGGCTTAGTGCCCAGCGTCAATTGATTAGATGCCAAGCCTTGGTTCATTCGGCCGCTCGCGTCACATGGGCAAATCGAGGAGACTGAGGTGCTGGAAGACCCGTTTCTGCTTCACAGCGCGCGCGTAACTCTTCAATGTCGCCACCAAAGTTAAACAGCTGAGGTTCCTTCTGCTTTGTCGCCATTTCTGCACGGCAGACTTGCGTCGCCGCATCATCGATGAGCTCCCCATTAATCACAACGCCATAATTCGACTTAGCCCCCTCGAGGGTTACTAGTCCAGAGAGCACATCGCTGAGGACACGCTCTGGTTCGCGCTCCAATGGGTTGCCAACACCGCCGCCGCCCCAGGTATTATAAAGCAAAAGATCGCCCGTCTTAACTTCAATCCGGTCACATTTAGACGGCAATAACTCTCTTGAACCATCTGCGCGCACCAGCTCTTTCGTTGAACGCTTTCCCGGAGCCCCGCCTGTCACTCCCCAAGGGTATGTAAACCAACGGTCATCATGAATAGAGACTTGGCCATCCTCAAGGAACCGATAACCAACACAAATGCCGTTACCACCCCGGTTGTAGCCAGCGCCTCCAGAATCCGCGATCCCTTCATAGGTCTCAATGATCAAAGGAAAATAAGCTTCAATATATTCGTTCGGAACATTGGTGAATCCCGGCCACAAAGAATGGCCATCTGGACCATCACCGATTGGACGAGCTGGAATTCCACCGAAGCCAATTTGAAATAGCTGGAACCATTCCCCCTCTTTATCGCGCCCTGAATACATTAAGTGCGGGCTATCCGAAAAACCTGCGCCGCACAAAAAGTCAGGGTTTCCTTGCCCCAAGAGACCACTAATAACGTCAAAAATTCGTCCTAATGCATGCGTCCGACAAGACAGAGCAGCGGGCCGTTTGGGTTTCAACAAACAACCCTCTGGAATTCGCACTTCCATATAGTCGTAGAATCCATCATTGAACAAGATCTGCGGGTCAAAGGCTGAAATCATAAATGTTCCGCAAAACATTTTAAACATTTCCTCATTCAACAGAAAGTTGATTGAGCCTGGGCTTTGGGGATCTGTTCCCTCAAAGTCGAAAAAGACATTTTCTCCTTCGCGCCACATAGCACATTTGATTTTATAGGGTCCATAACCTAAACCATCGTCGCAAATATAGTCCTCAAAAATCTGCTTTGTTTCCGGCACAACTGTTTTAATGAGTTGCTTCATTGCACGGCAATTACGCGCAAGAAGCTCGTCCAAAGCTGAGAAAAACACATCGTCGCCAAATCGTTCGGCCATCTCAACACACCGACGCTCCGCCATATTGCATGCGGCCATAACGCCGTTAAAGTCGCCGCGATTCCAATGCGGCATGCGCGAATTTCGAAGAACAATACTGATAATATCTTGCTGCAACTCGCCTTTTCTGAAAATTTTAACAGGTGGAACAGCAACACCCTCTTCAAATATTTCACGCGCATCAATCGGCAGCGACCCTGGCACTTTACCGCCAATATCCGTCATATGCCCAAAGTGAGCGGCCCAACATAGGTGCCGGCCATCTTTGAAAATTGGCTTTAAAACCAACCAATCATTTAGATGGCTAACCGCCGCGCCACAACTATATGGGTCATTGGTAAAGATCATGTCGCCCTCTTCGAGAACGCCGTCATAAGCTTCCATAAACCCATGAATGAAAGACCCGAACTGACCAACGACCATTTTCCCATCAACATTTGCTATCATTGGAAAGGCGTCACCTTGCTCTCGAATGCCAGGCGACATTGCGGTTCTAAACAATGTTGCATCCATTTCCTCGCGTGCATTCCGCAAAGCATTTTCGATAATATCCAATGTGATTGGATCCACGTCGAGTTTGTTAAAAGGGGTTGAATTTGTTTGAATGATTTTACTTTTCATATCGCTTCTCCTTTAGCCTGAAACCGAAAGCAGTAAGTTAGACTGATCATCTACTTTAGCTTCGTGTTCAGGAAGAATAACTGTCGTGCTATCCATCTCGGTTATAACGGCAGGCCCCTTAATCACATGTCCCGGAACTAACCTCGCACGGTCGTATATTTTAGCCGCGTGAGAAGCCCCGTTATAATAGATTTCGTGATCACTGATAAACGCATCTTCAACCTTAGCTTGGCTATCCGCCGACTGGCCTGCGAGAGAAATGCTCGCTGCCGGCCCTTGAACAACACTGCGCAAATTCACGAACTCTTTTTCTGATTCGAGTTTAAATGTGAAAAGCTTTTCATGCATGGCATCAAAAGCATTCGAGACGGGTTCAAATTTGCCCGCGGCGATCTCATCGAGAGATACGCCAATCGTTAGGGTTAGGCCTTGTCCTGAGTAGCGCACATCTATCTCAAATTCTGACGTTAAAACCTTATCCGATAGAGATGTTGATCCATCGGACTCCGAAGATAATAGAGTGTCTCTCGCCGAACGATCTAAGGTCGCTAGATCTTCAGCAATCGTTTGAGAGTCGGCCTGAGACATTTTAACAAGAATTGTCTTGGACGCTTCGTTGCGTAGGCGCGTTGTTGCATCGCCATAAGCGCATAAAATACCCGGGCCAGGCGGCACAATAACCGGCCAAGCTTGAGTTAATATACCCAGAGAATTTGCGTGCAATGGCCCTGCTCCGCCAAAAGCCATTAGCGAGAAATCTCTTGGGTCATAACCTTTTTCAACAGAAACAAGTCGCACTGCCCCGAACATGCGTTCGTTAACAATTTTAATAATACCTTCAGCAGCATCTTGAATGGATAAGCCCATTGCGTCTGCGATTTTCTTCACAGCTACTTCTGCAAGATCTTTTCGTATTTGCATATCACCGCCCAATAATTGCTGAGACGGTAAATAGCCAAGCACAACATTTGCGTCGGTAACTGTGGGCATGTCGCCGCCCTTATCATAGGCTGCTGGCCCTGGCACCGCGCCAGCTGACTCTGGACCAACTCGTAAAGCCCCTGTTAGCTCTGGCACATGCGCAATTGAGCCACCGCCAGCTCCAACGGTTCGGACATCCAGCGCGCTGGCGCGAACCGTTACATCACCAACTGTCGTGTCACGCCGGATTAAAGCTCGGCCATCTTCAATGAGCGCAACATCCGTCGACGTCCCCCCCATATCAAAAGTAATAATGTCTTTAATGCCCGCCTGCTCGCCAACCCAAATAGCCCCTGCGACCCCGCCTGCAGGACCACTCATCAACAAATTGACTGGCAATGCTGAAGCTGAAGCTGACGTGGCGAGACCGCCGTCACTTCTTAAAATTGATAGGCGCGCACCATTCATACGCGTATCGAGCTCGCTTTGTAAATTTGAGATATAGCTCTCAACTTCGGGCCGCACGTAAGAATTAGCAACGGTCGTGATCGTACGCTCATATTCCTGCATTTCAGGAATAACTTCGCTTGAAATTGAGATCGGAATGCCAGGCATTTCGTCGGCCGCAATATCGCGCACCTGTTTTTCGTGAAGATCATTGGCAAAACTATTTATCAAAGAAATTGTTAGCGCCTGAACGCCTTTGTTTTTCAGTCGGCCTATTTGATTGCGCAAGCCTGCTTCATCGAGAGGTTTTACAATATTGCCTCGAGCATCAACTCTCTCATCTGCCTCGACGGTGAGGGCTAGCGGCGCAAGCGGCGGCGTTTTTTGATAGAAAATCCACCCACCAAGACCACCTGGAACATATGAACGTGCGATCTGTAGCACTTGCCGGTATCCTCTTGTCGTTATCAAGCCAACCACAGCTCCCTTCCCCGTAAGCACCGCATTCGTTGCTACGGTCGTTCCATGGGTTACCTGTTCAATATCAGCCATATTGATCCCAGCCTGACCACAAGCTTTCTCAATTCCATTCAAAACTCCCTCGGAACTGTCCTCAGGTGTAGATGGGACTTTTGCGGTGTGGAATGCACCGGTCTTTGTATTAATCAGCAACACATCCGTGAACGTTCCACCGACATCACAACCAACGCGATAAACCATTTCAATCTCCCTTATTGAGCCGCTAAAAGCGACGCACTGTTTTTAAGCAACCACGTTTTCATCCGGCCGCCAATTCCTTTTTGCACTAACTCACCCGCTAAATCTGATACCTTTAGCAAAGCGTCCAAATCGACACCTGTCTGCAATCCCATTTGATGCAACATACCAACCAAATCTTCCGTCGCTAAATTACCGGCCGCTCCAGGCGCGAATGGACACCCACCCAAACCACCAATACTCGCATCAAAATGACGAATACCTTCTTCAAGCGCTGCAAATGTATTGGCCAGAGCCATAGCCCTCGTATCATGCAAATGAACAGCCAGTTTCTCTGACGGAAACAGACTATTTGCGGCTTTAAACAAGGCCCTTATTTGGTGAGGATTAGCGGCACCAATTGTATCCGCCATAATCAGTTTTTCTGCACCGGCATCCCATAGTTTTTGGGCGACATCCATGACTTGAGCGATTGCTACTTTACCTTCATATGGGCACTCAACCGCCACGGCCACATAAGCTTGGGCGGTAAGTCCATCGGCTTTTGCCTGTTGAAGAATATCGCATGACACCCCTACGGTTTGTTCGAGGCTCATGTTAATATTTTTCTGGTTCATCGTTTCCGTAGCCGATGGAACAACCGATATAATTTTGGCTCCCGCCGCTTTCGCCAATTCATAACCTTTTTGATTGGGTACGAGGCTAGAAATATTAGCTGGCGAATTAATGAAATGACCAACAATCTCGCCAGCCCCCGCCATCTGTGGAACGGCTTTAGGGCTCACAAAGCTCGCCACCTCGACGTCTGGAATACCTGAATCTAGCAAGGCGTTGATGAGACGAATACGGCCCTCTATCGAGACATGCACTTGTTGGTTTTGCAACCCATCGCGCGGTCCAACGTCATTCACAAAAACATAATCACTCGACATCATTTTCTCCTTAAACAGCCTCTTGCGCTTGAGCGTGAGGTTCTTCCAAAAATTCCGCAAGCTTTTGAGAAGACCAACCCAACCATTCTTCGAACACTTCGTCGGTGTGCTGACCTAGCAGCGGTGGTGATAGAAAGCTATCACCCGATGTCTCCGATAGTTTAATCGGATTACCCGGCACTTCTGTTACCCCACCCTCAGGATGTTCTACATTGACGACCATATTCCGAGCCCGAACCTGAGGGTCGTTTATTGCTTGAGGGATATTATTCACACGCGCACATGGTATCCTCAGTTTTTCTAATTTTTCTAACCAGTACTCTGCTGTTTGCGTGATAAGAACATTATTCATTTCTAGCTCAATGAACTCTTTAGCAGCCAACCGACCTGGCGCATTGTCCAAGTTTGTGTCGTCAAAGGCGTCTATCTGCAAAAGTTTCTTCAAGGGTGGCCAGAATGTATCGCCGATCACGGCAATAACCACAGGACCATTCGACGTTGTAAATGTATTGTAGGGAACATGAACAAAATGTGAGTTTCCAAGAGGCTTGGGCACATCGCCCGACATGGAATACATTGTCACCATATAATTAAGCATGCTCACTTGGCAGTCGAGCATCGATATATCGACATGCTGCCCTTTACCCGTCGTTTGTCGGGCTATAACTGCCGCAAGAACACCCATTACAGCAAACATACCGCCGCCAAGATCTCCGATCGGTATCCCGGCACGCATGACCTCGTCTTCATTCGCACCCGTAATTGACATGCCCCCGCCCAAGGCTTGCGCTATTTGATCAAAGGCAGGCCTCTGATAGTCCGGCCCGCTCTCGCCAAAACCAGTCACCGTACATGTTATGATGCGTGGGTTTATTTTTGACAGTGTATCAAAATCAATTTTCAGTTTCTTCGTGACGCCCGCTGAAAAATTGTTAATAACAATGTCTGCGGCCTTAACAAGTTCATAAAAAGCGTTAAGTCCCGATGGCGATTTTAAATCCAGTGCGACGCTGCGCTTGTTGCGATTAAGCGTGAAAAAATATGCGCCCATCCCATTTATCGAATTATTTGGGTCTAACTCTAATAAGCGACGCGTACCCTCACCCCGCTCCTTCGGCTCAACCTTTACAGTGTCAGCGCCGAGGTCTGACAATATCATCGCTCCATAAGGTCCTGACAACATATGGGTCAAATCCAACATTTTAAGACCACGCAGAGGTTTATCCATCATAACTTCTATTTCCTTCGCTTTAACACCTGGGACGGGCAAGGGTATTATCATTTCGATTCAGGTCAGATCACAGGTCATCACTCTTAATTTACGCTTTCACTCGCACCGAGCGCTGTTGCCGAACACCTTTAATTGGATTTTTATTGTATACAAATTGGTTGGGAATGCAAAAAGACATTATCACTTTATGCTCATTAGCTCACAAAACCTTTTCGGCAACAGAGTTAAATAATTTTTAGCGCACTACTCTTAAAACGCTGAGCCGCCGCTTGGACATGCATGCGCATGATGGATTGCGCCCACTGACTATTATGTGCCTTGAGAGCTATAACCAGGTCGCGATGATGCGCATTTGAAACACTTATCCGTGCCGGGTCGAAAGTATTGGCCGTTCTTTGCACGATGGGCGGTGGCGCTAGACCCCGCATTAGCTCCAGCAGACGGTGATTGCCAGCGGCGCGTCGAATTAAGTCGTGAAACTCGGCGTTGTTTTGCATGAAATAATCACCAACCTCTTCGGGGCTATACCCTCCAGATTCCAAGTAAACCTCAAGGTTTTCGACTAATACTTCGAGCTTGGCGATGTCTTTCGCTTTTATTTTCTGCGCGGCAAGAGCGGCTAAATAACCCTCAAGCAATGCCCGTGCATGAAACACTTCCTCAACATCGACGGGTTCCCAAAAAGCAACAGAAAACCCGCTGTTTTTCCGCGAAACAACATATCCCTCGAAAGCCAAACGGCGCAGTGCCTCGCGCACCGGTGTTCGACTAACCGAACAGACCTGCACAAGCAGTTCCTCCCCCAAGCGTTCTCCCGGCAGGTAGCGGCCATCAATAATGCCGCTCTTAATTGCTTCATAGGCTCGTTCAGATGCTTGTGACAATTTTGTTACACTCCCTGCAAAAAAAACTGCACTGCTTGAAAAGGATTTGAATTTCTCTAACATTGTACACAATTCGTGAAAGGAGTTAAAGAGCTTATGAAAAACGTTTTATTTAAATCGTGTTTGAGTGCAACTGTTTCAATATTTGCGATAACGAATATTGCCACAGAGGTGAAGGCGCAGACAAGTGGTATTGACGAAATTGTTGTCGTTTCTCGGAAAGTATCAGAAAACTTGCAGGATGTTCCAATCGCTGTAACAGCATTCTCTGCTACAGATATTGAAGACGCTGGCATTGAACGCCCGGAAGACTTTATTGGATTGACCCCGAACGTAGTAATGGTCAATACGGCCAATGCCGGGGACAGCCAAGTCACAATCCGCGGTATTACGTCAACGCGCGATGCCGAGTCTAACTTTGCACTTGTCGTTGATGGTGTTCTTTTAACAAATCCCAATGCGTTCAACCGTGAATTACTGGACATTGAACAAATCGAGGTTCTAAAAGGTCCACAAGGAGCGCTCTACGGTCGGAACGCTTCATCAGGTGCAATCCTTATCTCCACTAAGAAGCCAGATGGTGAAGGCGGGTCAAAAATCACTTTAGGTTATGGATCCAATAATTCATACAAAGTCCAAGGCCTGACAAACTTGAAAATCGCTGACAATATTACTGGCCGCATTTCAGCGAGCACCAGTTCTACGGATGGCTTTGAAGCAAACCGCTATACAGGCGAAGACGATGCCATCGACTATTTTGAAGATACAACTTTGCGCGGTCGGTTTATTATAGATTCAGCCGATGCAAGCTGGGATGTTCGCGGCGGGTACAGCAAAGTAAGTGGCGGCGCAATTAACTTTAACGCGACTTTTGCTCTTCCAGGTTTTGCAAACGCATTCGGTAATTCCGCCTATCACGCAGATGTAAATGCTCACGACTTTCAGTATTTCCCAAATATCAAGCCGGAAAATGAACAAGAAACTCTTGATTTCTCAGTGAAACATGAGACAGATCTCAGTAGCGGCAGCACACTAACCACGACGCTGGCTTATAACAATTTGGAAGAATGGCTGATTTCTGATGGTACGGCGGCCTCGTTCGGCATTTACGCTGCCACCGTTGCTTCCTGTGCAGCGGACTTAACAGACGCCACTATTGCGAGCTTAATCAACGGTTATCCGGGCACCTATACTTTTGGGACGCCAGCCACATCGTTGCTTGGTCCATATACAGCATCAACTTGTGATGGATATCAGTATCAAGAACGCAACCAAGAGGACCTGAGCTTAGAGGTTCGGTTGCAGGGCGAAACAAACAACGTTGACTGGATTATCGGCGGTTATGCAGCAACTATCGACCGTGAAGTTGCAGTATCTTACGGCGCCGACATGGGCACCCGTCCGAAAGAGCAGGCTTATGTTGCTGGCGTCACCGACCTATTATTCTGGGACGACTTCTCAACTGACGTCTACTCTGTCTTTGGCCAAGCCAATTATGATTTAAGCGACGCAACAGAGCTTGCAATCGAAGCGCGCTTTGATCGCGAAGAACGAAGCGTATCAAACAAAGTTCCCAAAGTTGGCAAGTCATACATGGATAGTAATGGCGATGGCCTGGCTGACACAACGTTATCTATCAACCCTGGCCGCGCAACAATTACCGCGGATATCCCAGAGCGTGAGGCTACCTATGACCAGCTCCAACCAAAGATTACGCTTGGTCATGACCTGAGTGATGCGACGCGGGTTTATGGCTCTTATGGTTATGGTTTCCGTTCAGGTGGCTTTAACTCATTGGGTAGCCAAGCGCTTATTCAATCAAGCTTCAATGACATTATTGGTACAACTTTGAAGGTCACTGACGAATATGACAAAGAGGTTTCGAAAGCTCTTGAGATAGGCTTTAAAGGCCGCTACCTAGACAACCGTTTGCAGTTGAACGGTGCAGTTTTCCAAACCACAGTTGAAGACAATCAATTCTTCGAATTCTTTGCTGGTACATTCGGTCTGATGCGCGTTGTTACCACAATCGACGAACTTGAATTGCAAGGTGCGGAACTCGACTTTAAATTTGCAGCAACCGATTCAATCCGCATTGATGGTGGATTTGGCGTAACGGATGGTGAAATTAAAGAAAATGCTCACCGCCCATACACAGTTGGAAACGACGCACCTTTGACACCTAAATATACGGTTAATCTTGGAGCGCAATACACCACCCAAATTGGCGCGCTTGAGAGCGTTTTGCGTGTTGATTATGCTCGGATCGGAGAGACAAACTTCCATACCGTGCAAAATAACCAACCTGTAGCTATTTTCGAGGCAGCTTTCCCTAACCTAGGAACAGCAAACTTTAATAAGACAGCTCGCGACGCATACGACACGATCGATGTTCGCTACACCCTCAATAGTGAGGGTTGGAGTGCATCTATCTTCGGCCGAAATATTCTCGACAAAGAATATTTAAGCGAAGTTATTAATGCTCCTGAATTTGGTGGATCGTTTATTCACGAAGCCCCAGGCGCAAGTTTTGGTGCGTCGGTTAGCGTTAACTTCTAACCAACGCTTAGCAGAAATCGAAGAGGGCCTCCAATGTGAGGCCCTTTTTTATTCTACTGATGATACTGCTTGATTAGGCACTAGGCGTGCAACCTGTGATGCGCCAGCTGATGCAAATCTAGCCGGATACCAGTTCTGATATTCGCTATACGCAAACCCTAGGTTTTATCTACCTAAAGTAATTTTACTAACAATCGGCCCTACTCGCCATTGCCATGCCTTTCAACCAGACGGATATGATGCATTCAATTACTAGCTATCTACGTTAGCATTTGATATGCTTTGAATAGTTATAGCGTCGAGGGTCTACTCCCATACTCTCAACGGCTTAGTGCGTGCATGTTGGGAGAATAAATTGACAAAAAAACTGTTACGGCCCGAGTGGAAAATGGATGAGGTTACTGCTGAGCTTAGCGCGCGCCCATTTCCTAAATTTGACCTACCGACAAATATATTTCGGGTATGTGTGCGTGGACGAGATGCTTTTTCATCGGTTAAAGATGTTATATCAGACCTGTTACCGGATATTGATTGGGACATCGCGCAGCAAGGTAAGCTCATTTATGCAAAGTCAGACAATGTAAGCATTAACATCGAGCGACATACAGAATTCACATCCGTTACATTGATAAGTGCCAGTGCCGAAGAGCTATCTTTGGCGAGTTTCCTGCCCGACGGTTGGTCGGACAAGATTTTGGGCGATATCGTCGTTGCCGTAGACTGCCAATGCAGAGCCCGTAGCGGCACACCACCAACAGAATTTCCCTGTGCTAGCAAATTCGAAGACGGGTTGGCACATGCCTATTTCAGCTTCAAGGTGGGCGAAAATGGACATACTCAGATATTCCTAGATTTCGATACCTCGGCGAGCCCACGCAACATCGGTCGCGTTGCACTCCAAGTTATCGAGATTGAGACTTATCGCTCCTTTGCTGCTCTAGGACTGCCCCATGCACGCCAAACACAAGATAGGCTCTGGGAAATTGCGGATATGATCCCGCGCGACCCGATCCGTGTTGAGCAAGAGACAGGGGCCAGCGTCACCGAGACGCAACGCAAAGCCGCAGAGGGCCGATTTGAGATATTAAGTGAGATCGCCAGTGAGCTAGAGCAAATTTGGCAAAAAACCTCTTTTCGCTTTAATGCCTGTCAGGCCTATTGGTCTATTGTTTTGACGCGCCTAACGTCGTTGAAAGAAGAGGCCGTCGATAGCCGGCTGACGGTTGGCATGTTTCTCGAGCGCCGCCTGCAACCGGCAATAGCAACCTATCAGTCAACCGCTGGACAGCGTCATGACCTAGCAGAACAAGTCGACAATATGGCGACATTACTTCAAACGCGTATCGAGCTAGCTTTACAAACGCAGAACGCAGAATTGCTCGCATCCCTCAACAAAAGCGCTGAGCGCCAATTGCGATTGCAGCAGACCGTTGAAGGCATTTCTGTCGTCGCGATTAGCTACTATTTAGTCGGCTTGTTAAAAGAGCCATTACCTTGGATCCTTAATATTTATCCGAATCTAGATGTGGAACTCGCGAGAACTGTTTTAGTGATTGGCACAGTTCCGATCGTCTGGTTTTTGCTGCGCAAGGTATTATTTCCTCGCCATTGAAGCCTCAATAAAGGCGTAAAACGAGACCAAAAAAAACGAAGAACAACGACAGAACAACGACAGAACAACGACAGAAAAAAGGCATAAAAAGGCATAAAAAAAAGGGCCTG
>Ga0209137_1000538_pt1 | contig 39679 bp, 35 predicted proteins | sample SaaInl5LU_22_DNA_FD_184642 | JGI IMG/M metagenome (GOLD analysis project Ga0209137, IMG submission 184642) | Marine microbial communities from expanding oxygen minimum zones in the Saanich Inlet - ESP_105LU_22_DNA (SPAdes) (version 2) | ecosystem: Environmental > Aquatic > Marine > Intertidal... | reverse complement strand
AAATAAAGTTATCCACAAACATACACAGTTAATTAACAGACTAAACAGCATATGTATTAGTGCGTGCACAGGTCATGTAAAACTAACTCAAAACACATGAACAATTAAAAGGTCAGAAAACACCCCTTTTTACACACAGACTATCCTTTCTTACTCCACTGGCTTTAGGTCTACTTTTACCCTGCTTATGCTTTCTATAAGTCTTTGATAAACAACACTAAAATAACTTTTCCCACAGAAAACAAGGTTCTTAACAGATACTATAATAAGGTTTATATATCTAATAAATATCTATTCTTTAATATTTAATTACTAAACGCGTGTGTTCAAAAAAATCAACAACATTCTTTGGCTTGTCTATTTTTTTACTCGTATAATGCTCACCTTTAATCAACTCATGAGGGTTATACAGTGGACTATCCACAGACCTTTGACGTTATTGTAATCGGCGGAGGCCACGCTGGAACAGAAGCCGCATTAGCATCCTCTAGAATGGGTTGTAAAACGCTTCTAATTACACACAGCGTTGATACCTTGGGTCAAATGTCATGTAATCCTGCGATTGGCGGCATAGGTAAGAGTCATTTGGTTCGAGAAATCGATGCCTTAGGTGGCGCGATGGCAGAAGCTACCGACGAGGCTGGTATTCAATTTCGTGTTTTAAACTCTCGTAAAGGCCCTGCTGTAAGAGCAACACGTGCGCAAGCCGATCGCGTGTTATACAAAGCAGCTATACGAAAACGGTTAGAGCAACAGGAAAATTTGTGTGTTTTTCAGCAAGCCGTCGACGACTTACTTATCTCACATGATCGAGTCGAAGGGGTCATTACTCAAATGGGGCTTCGTTTTAAAGCGGCCTCAGTTGTACTTACCGCGGGCACCTTCCTTGCTGGTAAAATACATATCGGTCTAGAGCAGAGCCAAGGTGGACGCGCGGGAGACCCAGCTGCAGTAACTTTGGCTGCTAGGTTGCGCGATCTTAATTTGCAGGTTGATCGCTTAAAAACAGGAACACCACCCAGAATAGACGCAAGAACGGTGGACTTCTCGGTCATGCAAGAACAATGGGGTGATACACCAGAGCCGGTAATGTCATTAATGGGTTCTGTGGCGACACATCCTAAGCAGATGTGTTGTTGGATTACACACACCAATGCGCAAACACACGACATTATAGCTAGGAATCTCGACCGCTCACCTTTGTTCTCTGGCGTTATTGAAGGCACTGGGCCCCGATATTGCCCGAGTATAGAAGACAAAATACACCGGTTTGCGGACAAAGATTCTCATCAGGTCTTCGTAGAACCTGAAGGCCTTACGACAAACGAGTTGTACCCAAATGGAATTTCCACTAGTTTGCCCTTTGACGTGCAATACTCTGTAGTTCGTAGCATTAAAGGATTTGAAAATGCTCACATTGTGCGCCCCGGCTATGCCATTGAGTATGACTTCTTTGATCCTCGGGGTTTAAAACACTCACTAGAAACCAAAGCCATAGAAGGCTTATTTTTTGCGGGACAAATCAACGGCACAACGGGTTATGAAGAGGCGGGTGCTCAGGGGCTAATTGCTGGGTTGAATGCTGGCTTGCGTGTGAAAGGTGTTCCGGCGTGGTATCCATCTAGGAAAGAAGCCTACATCGGTGTAATGATTGACGACTTAGTGACGCACGGTACGACTGAGCCTTACCGAATGTTTACGTCGCGAGCTGAGTATCGACTAATGTTGCGAGAAGATAACGCGGACCAGCGACTCACTGCGATTGGTCGTGAGTTAGGTCTTGTAAACGATTTACGCTGGCAAGACTATTCGATCAAAATGGAGCAGCTTGCCGCCGAACACGAACGTCTGGCGAGCACCTATATTCAAGCGAAAACGCCTCAAGCAGCGCAGTTAGAGACTCTTATCGGCAAGCCTTTAACGCGTGAGTATTCACTGCTGGATTTATTGAAGCGACCAGAATTACGTTACCAAGATGTTGCTGACTTGAAGGGGCACGCCTGCGAGCGAGCAGATGTAGCTCAGCAGGTTGAAATCGAATCGAAATATGCGGGATATATTGCGCGTCAAGAACAAGAAATACAGCGTATGGCCGGCCAAGTTGACACGCAAATACCCCCAGATTTTAATTATCATTTGGTGTCTGGTTTATCGAATGAGCTGCGATCTAAGCTGGAAGACGTTCAACCACTGACGCTAGATCAAGCTGGGCGTATTGCAGGTATGACGCCAGCGGCATTATCTCTGCTAGCCATCTACTTGAAGAAGCATCGCTCCATTAAAGAAGTGAAGCAAAGTGCCTAATGAAACGGCGCTGACACTAACACTGCAACACGGTTTACACCAGCTGCAGCTTGACTTGACGGCACAGCAGCAAGAAAAACTGCTGGGTTATGTGAGCTTACTGCACAAATGGAACAAAGCGTATAACCTGACGGCTGTTCGTGAACCAGATGAAATGTTGGTGAAGCATATCTTAGATTCCTTAACCGTAGTGCCCTTCTGTGACTCGGTTAAAGCGCTTCTTGATATAGGTGCTGGCGCTGGCTTGCCTAGCGTTGTGCTGGCTATCTGTTTTCCTAACATGCAGGTTTATGGTTTAGATAGTAATATTAAAAAAACCCGATTTATGCAGCAAGTGGTCTACGAGCTTACACTCTCAAATCTTCAAGTGGTCCATGCGCGAGCCGACACATCAAAGTTAACTCAAACCTTCGATGTTGTGATTTCGCGGGCTTTTTCTAGCTTTTCTGAGTTTGTCGAACTCGCCCTACCTAGACTTACTCCACATGGTAAGATTTACGCTATGAAAGGGCGGTATCCCGAGTCAGAACTAGCCGAAGCATCGCTGCTGTGCGATATTAATAAAGTAATTCCATTAACGGTGCCGTATTTGCAAGAAGATAGGCATCTGATTGTCGCCAGTGCATTGTTGTCTAACGGAAAGGTTAAGTAAGTGCCCCAGATTATCGCGATTGCAAATCAGAAAGGAGGTGTCGGTAAAACCACAACGTGCGTGAATCTAGCGGCCTCTTTAGCAGCCATGAAAAGGCGTGTACTGCTAATAGACCTAGATCCTCAGGGTAACGCAACCATGGGTTCAGGCGTAGATAAACATGCTGTTAATTTAACGGTTTGCGATGTATTGCTCAATCGAGCGGATGTCACCAAAGCGCTCGCTCGCTCGGAAGTTGCTAGGTTTGATGTATTACCCGCAAATAGCGATTTGACTGAGGCTGATGTAAAACTGATGGGTGAAATCGGTCGAGACTCTCGTTTGCGTAAAAGCCTGCAAAAAATTCAAGACCAATACGATTACATCCTCATCGATTGCCCACCAACGCTGACGATGTTAACGGTAAACGGGTTGGTTGCTGCCAATGGCGTTATTATTGCAATGCAGTGCGAATATTTTGCGCTAGAAGGGTTATCGGATTTGCTTGAGACTATTGAAGGTGTCAAAGAGCATTTGAATCCCACCTTAGACGTCATTGGTATCTTGAGGACCATGTTCGATCCTCGAACGAGCTTAACAAACGATGTATCGAACCAATTACATGACTTTTTTGGGCCAAAAGTGTTTAGAACCGTTGTTCCTCGGAATATTCGTTTGGCTGAGGCCCCCAGTCACGGCTTGCCCGCAATGCATTACGATAAACAGTCGGCCGGCGCTAAGGCATATTTAGCCTTAGCGGCCGAATTAGTGCGCCGACAAAGTACAGCGAATAGGTAACACATATGTCAGTAAAAAAAAGAGGGTTGGGTAGAGGTTTAAACGCGTTATTACGAGAAGCCAATAGCGAGGTAACGTCCTCAGCAAGTGATGATGCAAGCCAATCTTTGGGCGATTATGCCATCTTAAAAAAGTTACCTGTCGACCTTATACAACGCGGGCAGTATCAACCAAGACGCGACATTGAGCCTGAAGCCTTGGAAGAGTTGGCTGAGAGCATCAAAGCTCAAGGGGTTATGCAGCCCATCGTTGTACGTGAAATTTCACCTCAACAATATGAGATTATCGCGGGCGAAAGACGCTGGCGTGCAACGCAATTGGCTGGGTTAGATACAATCCCCGCTTTAGTGCGTGAACTGAATGATGAAACAGCGCTAGCAATGGCTTTAATAGAGAACATTCAACGCGAAGACCTAAATTCCATGGAAGAGGCAATAGCGCTGCATCGTTTACAAACAGAGTTTGAATTGACTCAGCAAGAAGTCGCGACCGCGGTGGGCAAATCCCGTTCCTCAGTAGCAAACTTTCTACGACTAATGTCATTGCCCAAAGAAACACAAGTGTTGCTTGAGCGCGGTGATATAGAAATGGGACATGCAAAGACCTTGTTAGGCTTGCCTCAAGACCAACAAGCGGCGGCCGCGCGTTGGGTTGTTGCTAAGGGTTTAACCGTTCGTGAGACCGAAGCCTACGTATCTCGGTTACTCGAGGGAGGTGAAAAAGATCACGCAACGCCCTTGAAAGATCCAAATATCAAAGCGCTAGAAACAGAGCTCGCTTCTAAGTTGGGTGCCAAAGTCCAGATACAGCATGGACGAAAAGGCAAAGGAAAGTTGGTTTTAGCTTACAATTCGCTCGATGAATTAGACGGAATACTCGCTCATATTAAGTAAACGGAATTTGTCTGGTGAATAATCCCAATTATCGAAGGCTTTAAGTTGAACCTTAAAGGCTTAATCTCTATAATGCGCCCGCTCGTGCGCGGCTGTGCTTTATTTGGTGCGGCATGAGCTTAGATGTAAAGCAGTATCGTTCGCTAATGTGGCGGACTTTTTTTTGCACGCTTGTCGTAGCGAGTGCGATGACAGCAGGTGCCGCTTTTTGGCTCGAGCCCAATCAGACAGTATCGTTAGTGCACGGAATATTAATAGCAGCTATACCCCAAACGTGGGCAGTTGCTAAAACTTTCCGAGTAAGACAAGGAAAGGTAGAACCGCAAGCGGCCCTGTTAGCCGCCTGGGTAAAATTTGGGTTGTGTGCGTTGGGGTTTGCTTGGGTATTTACGTTACCTGATGTTAGGGCAGGAGCTGTTTTCTGCGGTTTCATCGTGCAAACACTACTCATTACAGCAGGAAACAGTTGGGTCGCAATAGCGATACAAAAGAGCTGATGCAACGGGAATCAGATATGTCAGGTGAATCTCAAACCATTTCTGAATACATCGTTCACCATTTAACGAACTTAACTTACGGTAAGTTGCCGGCAGGCACCGTTCGTTACGACGGAAGCGTTGTCGGTGAAACAGGCCAATGGACAATGGCGCATGGTGCTGACGAAATCGCTGCTATGGGGTTCAATGCAGTTCACGTTGACTCTTTAGCGTGGTCTATAGGTTTGGGAATTATTTTCTGTTGGTTGTTCAGACGTGTGGCAAAACAAGCTCAGTCTGGTGTTCCTTCGGGCTTTGTAAACTTCGCTGAAATGGTCGTAGAATTTGTTGATGGTACTGTTAAAGACACCTTCCATGGTCGAAACCCCTTGGTAGCACCTTTGGCTCTAACCATTTTCTGTTGGGTGTTCTTAATGAACCTCATGGATATCATTCCTGTTGACTTAATTCCTCACGCAATGATGCTTGCTGGCGTTGAGTATCAAAAGATCGTACCGTCAACCGACCCTAACATTACCATGGGTATGGCTTTAGGTATTTTCATACTTATGCTGTACTACTCAATCAAAGTGAAAGGCTTTGGTTTTGTCAAAGAATTAACCTTAAACCCGTTCAATCACCCCGCATTTATCCCTGTAAACTTGTTCATGGAGGTTGTGGGTTTGCTTGCAAAACCCTTCTCGCTGGGTTTACGGCTTTTCGGTAACATGTATGCGGGTGAAATGATCTTTATTTTGATTGCTGCACTGTTTAGCGCAGGCGTTGCTTGGATGTTACCAGCAGGTTTGTTGCAAATAGGTTGGGCAATTTTCCACATTCTTGTCATTACCCTTCAAGCGTTTATTTTTATGGTGCTCACAATTGTGTACCTAAGCATGGCGCATGAAGATCACTAACGTTTGATTTTAAAACAACCCTAGGAGAAAACCATGGAACTTATTTACGTAGCAGCCGCAATTATGATGGGCCTCGGTGGCTTGGGCGCCGCGATCGGTGTAGGTATTTTAGGCGGAAAATTGCTTGAGGGTTCTGCGCGTCAGCCAGAATTGGCACCTAAACTGCAGGTGACCTTCTTCCTGGGCGCGGGTCTTGTTGACGCGATCCCCATTATTGGTGTGGGTATTGCGATGTACTTGATCTTCGTAGTCGCTGGTTAATTTCTAGCCCCCGCTAAAACGCTGGAGCTCACAGCCGTGAGCTCCGTATTTATGAGGAGCAAGGCGTGAATATTAATCTAACCCTTATCGGCCAAATGGTCGCCTTTATTGTATTTGTTGCGTTCTGCATGAAATACGTATGGCCTCCTATCGTTGCTGCAATGCAAGAAAGAGCCGAAAAAATTGCCGATGGCTTAGCAGCTGCAGATCGTGCGAGTCACGATCTTGAATTGGCTCAGAAACGAGCTGTCGAGCAAATGAAACAAGCTAAAGCAGAGGCCGCCAGCATCATTGATGCGGCGAACAAGCGCGCCAATGCATTGATTGAGGAAGCGAAGCACGCGGCCTTAGGCGAGGCTGAAAAAGTCAAAACGTCGGCATTGGCAGAAATCGAGCAAGAAAAGAATCGGGCGAAAGCCGAGCTTCGCACAGAGCTGGCAAGCTTGACCTTCCTGGGTGCCGAGAAAGTTCTTGGTGCGGCTATCGATCAGTCAGCACATGCTGATTTAGTGAGCAAGCTCACGGCGGAGCTGCACTGATTATGGCCGAGTTGACTACCCTAGGAAGACCCTACGCTAAAGCTGCTTTCGCCTATGCGCAGGGTCAATCGCACTTAGCCGATTGGGCGAACCAGCTTGAAGCCGCATCTGGGATTGTCGCTCATCCAAAAATAGCTCAGCTACTAGGTGACCCCGCGAAAACACCCGCGCAGTTGTCCGCTGTCCTTATTGAGGTGCTGGGGGCAGACGTTAACAGTGGTTTCGCTAACTTCGTTAAGGTGCTAGCCGACAACCGTCGTTTGGCTCTTCTACCCACCATTCAGACATTGTTCAATCAATTAAAAGCGAACTTAGAAGCATCGGTCGATGTGGAAGTCGTATCGGCTTTTGATTTAAACGATGACCAGGCAGCAGGTTTGGTGGCAGTGCTCAAAGGCAAATTAGAGAAAGACATAAAAGTTCACACTCGAACCGATAGTTCTCTTATCGGCGGTGTGGTTATTCGAGCCGGCGATCTAGTGATCGACGGGTCGGTGCGCGGCCGTTTAAATAAACTGGCCGAAGCAATGAATTCGTAGGATTGAGGAACCAAGCATGCAGCAGCTGAATCCATCAGAGATTAGCGACATCATTCGTCAACGTATTGACCAACTTGATGTCTCAAGTGAAGCCCGTAACGAGGGGACTATTGTATCGGTCACCGACGGTATTATTCGTATTCATGGTCTAACCGACGTGATGTACGGTGAGATGATCGAGTTCGAGGGCGGCGTATACGGTATGGCGCTTAACCTAGAGCGCGATTCTGTTGGTGCCGTGGTTTTGGGCGATTACAAGTCATTGGCTGAAGGCCAAACGTGTCGTTGCACAGGACGTATTTTGGAAGTCCCCGTAGGTCCTGAACTTCAAGGCCGCGTTGTTGACGCCTTGGGTAACCCTATTGACGGGAAAGGCCCTGTCGCCGCGACCGCCACAGATGCAATTGAAAAAGTTGCGCCCGGCGTAATTGCGCGTCAGTCGGTAGACCAGCCAGTACAAATTGGCTTGAAAGCGATCGATGCCATGGTGCCGATTGGTCGTGGCCAGCGTGAGTTGATTATTGGTGACCGTCAGATTGGTAAAACCGCTATTGCGGTTGACGCGATCATCAACCAGAAAAACACCGGCATTAAATGTATCTATGTTGCGATTGGCCAAAAAGCGTCATCGGTTGCTGCAGTCGTACGTAAGTTGGAAGAACACGGCGCAATGGACCATACCATTGTCGTTGCCGCTACGGCGTCTGACCCCGCATCTATGCAGTTTTTAGCACCTTTTGCTGGTTGCACTATGGGTGAATATTACCGTGATCGTGGTGAAGACGCTCTAATCATTTATGATGACTTGACCAAGCAGGCAATTGCTTACCGACAAATCTCATTGTTGTTGCGTCGGCCTCCAGGTCGAGAAGCCTATCCAGGGGACGTCTTCTACTTACACTCACGTTTGTTAGAGCGCGCAGCGCGAGTGAATGCGGATTACGTTGAACAGTTCACTAATGGCGAAGTAAAAGGTAAAACCGGCTCGTTAACCGCATTGCCTGTTATTGAAACGCAAGCTGGTGACGTGTCTGCTTTCGTACCCACCAACGTAATTTCGATCACCGACGGTCAGATTTTCTTGGAAACTGACATGTTTAACTCGGGTGTTCGTCCCGCAATGAACGCAGGCATATCGGTATCTCGTGTAGGTGGCGCCGCGCAAACCAAAATCATGAAGAAGCTGTCAGGTGGTATCCGTACAGCGTTGGCGCAGTATCGTGAATTGGCGGCCTTCTCACAGTTTGCATCAGACCTTGATGAAGCGACAAAAGCGCAGCTTGATCACGGTGAGCGTGTTACCGAGTTGATGAAGCAGAAGCAATACTCGCCCCGCTCTATAGCTGAGATGGGCATCATGCTTTATGCGGCGAACGAAGGTTACCTAAAAGACATAGACGTTGCGAAGATTCTGCCTTTTGAAGACGCGTTGTTGGCGTACGTGCACGCTGAGCACGGCGCTCTGATGAGCGATATCGTTGCTACAGGTAAGTACGATAGTGACGTCGAGGCAACGTTTAAATCAGCAATTGAAACCTTTAAAGCATCTCAAGCTTGGTAAGGTTCGGGGACTGAGGTATGGCTGTCGGAAAAGAAATTAGGACGCAAATTAATAGCATTCAAAGCACCCAGAAGATTACTTCTGCGATGGAAATGGTTGCTGCTAGTAAAATGCGTCGCGCACAAGAGCGCATGCAGCTCGGTAAACCCTATGCTGCACGCATTCGCGCGGTTATCGGCCACTTGGGTAACGCGACGCCAGAATATCGCCACCGTTTCATGGAAGAGCGGTCGGTAAAGCGCGTTGGTTACATTGTGGTGTCGACAGACCGTGGCTTATGCGGTGGTTTGAACATCAATTTGTTCAAAGCAACCGTCGCCTCTATGAAAAATTGGGCTGATCAAGGTATTGGTGTTGATTTATGTTTGATCGGTGCGAAAGCAGCAACGTTTTTTAATAGTTTTGGCGGAAATGTGGTTGCAGCCACGCGCGACATAGGTGAATCACCAGCGCTGGCGGACTTAATCGGCAGCGTGAAAACAATGCTAGATTTATTTGAAGCCGGTGCGATCGATAAGTTATACCTTGTCTCTAACGACTTCGTGAACACGATGACTCAGGCACCAACTGTGCGGCAGGTGTTGCCAATCGTTGCTGAAGAATCAAGCGACATGACGCACCATTGGGATTACCTGTACGAGCCCGATGCAGAAGAGTTGTTAGAGTCATTAATGGCTCGCTACATCGAATCACAGGTGTATCAAGCGGTGGTTGAAAATGCAGCGTGTGAGCAAGCGGCTCGTATGTTGGCGATGAAAAGCGCGTCTGATAATGCGGGTGAGCTCATCGATGAATTGCAATTGGTATACAACAAAGCTCGTCAGGCGGCTATTACGCAAGAGCTTTCAGAAATTGTGGGCGGCGCAGCAGCAATTAGCTGAGCGCTGTAAGAAATAGGTGCGCATTTTTGCGCTAAGTAAGAGTAAATAGAGGATCCGAACATGAGCAGCGGACGCATTGTTCAAATCATCGGCGCGGTTATCGACGTTGAGTTCCCGCGGGATGAAGTGCCACAGGTCTACGACGCCCTTTTAGTAGAAGCAAAAGGCTTAACCCTTGAAGTTCAGCAGCAGCTGGGCGATGGCGTGGTTCGCGCAATTGCTATGGGTTCTTCTGAGGGCGTAAGCCGAGGATTGCCGGTAACAAACACCAAGGCGCCGATCCAAGTTCCCGTGGGTATCGCAACTCTGGGTCGAATTATGGACGTTTTGGGTAATCCCATCGACGAGAAAGGCCCTATCGGCGAAGAGGAGCGAGCTTCGATTCACCGGAAAGCACCAAGCTATGAAGAGCTGGCGGCGAGTGAAGAGTTGTTAGAAACCGGTATTAAAGTGATCGACTTGGTCTGCCCCTTCGCAAAAGGGGGTAAAGTAGGGTTGTTCGGTGGTGCGGGTGTAGGTAAAACCGTAAACATGATGGAGTTAATTAACAACATCGCAACTGAGCACTCTGGTTTATCCGTGTTTGCTGGTGTAGGTGAGCGTACTCGAGAGGGTAACGATTTCTACTACGAGATGCAGGAGTCCAAAGTTGTAGACGTCGAAAACTTTACGAACTCAAAAGTAGCGATGGTCTATGGCCAGATGAACGAGCCACCAGGAAACCGTTTACGCGTTGCTTTGACCGGTTTGACTATGGCAGAGAAGTTCCGTGATGAAGGTCGTGACGTATTGTTGTTCGTTGACAACATCTACCGTTACACTTTGGCAGGAACCGAGGTATCAGCACTGTTGGGTCGTATGCCTTCAGCGGTAGGTTACCAGCCGACACTGGCCGAAGAAATGGGTGTACTGCAAGAGCGTATTACTTCAACCCGAGTAGGTTCTATTACTTCAATCCAGGCGGTATATGTACCTGCTGACGATTTAACTGACCCATCACCCGCAACCACGTTTGCTCACTTGGATTCAACGGTTGTACTTAGCCGTGATATCGCTGCAAAAGGTATTTACCCCGCGGTTGATCCGTTGGATTCAACGTCGCGCCAGCTCGATCCATTATTGATCGGACAAGAGCATTACGATGCGGCACGTGGCGTACAAACGGTGCTGCAACGCTATAAAGAGCTGAAGGACATTATCGCCATTTTGGGTATGGACGAACTGTCGGAAGAAGATAAGCTGACCGTAGCTCGTGCGCGGAAAATCGAGCGTTTCTTGTCTCAGCCTTTCCACGTAGCAGAAGTATTTACCGGTGCACCAGGTAAATATGTATCATTAAAAGATACCATTGCAGGTTTTAATGCAATCTTGGCGGGTGAATACGATCACCTACCAGAGCAAGCGTTCTACATGGTAGGCACAATCGAAGAAGCTGTTGAAAAAGCGGCTAAACTTTAAGAATCACTGACGATAGGGGCATCACGTATGGCCATGACAATACATTGTGACATCGTCAGCGCTGAACAAGAGATCTTCTCGGGTTTGGTCGAAATGTTGGTTGCTACTGGGACTTTGGGGGAGTTGGGCGTGGGTTATGGCCACGCCCCATTGCTGACATCTTTGGTCCCAGGCCCTGTTCGCATCATCAAGCAAAACGGCGAAGAGGAAATCTTCTACGTTTCGGGCGGGTTTCTGGAAGTGCAACCTGGCATCGTATCAATTTTGGCCGACACGGCGCTTCGCGCTGAGGATATGGATGAGGCTGCTGCTGAGCAAGCGCGCTTAGATGCTGCGTCAGCGCTTGAAGACCGGTCAGCTGACTTTGATTACGGTCGAGCATCTGCTCGTTTAGCTGAGGCAGCAGCGCAGCTACGAACTTTGCAAAAAATTCGACAAAAAACTCGCTAAGCTGTTTAGCGGTAATAGTTTACAAACCCGACGTAAAGTCGGGTTTTTTGCTTCTAGATGACAAAATTGTCATCGCAAATTATGCGGGTGACGGTAATATTGTTCGAAGGAGATACTATGACACTGAATATTGTAATACTCGCTGCTGGGCAAGGTTCTCGCATGAAAAGCGATACACCAAAAGTGCTGCATACTATCGCTGCAAAACCACTGCTTGGTCATGTGCTTGATACCGCAGCGGCGCTTCAAAGCGATAAGACGGTGGTTGTGTACGGCCATGGCGGAGACCAAGTTAGGCAAGCATTGGCAAACAACACTCTCACTTGGGTTGAGCAGGTTGAGCAACAGGGTACCGGTCATGCGGTGTTACAAACACTCCCTGCCTTAGATAACCACGCCACAGCATTGATCCTATATGGCGACGTACCCCTACTTCAGGCGTTTACACTGCAGCCACTCATTGCCTGTGCACAACAAGGACCGGCTCTGTTAAGCGCTGTACTGGCTGACCCTCAAGGCTACGGGCGAGTCGTGCGTAATGAGGAGGGTTTATTTGCGCGTGTGGTTGAGCAAAAAGATGCCAATGAGCATGAACGCCGCATTAACGAAGTTAATACGGGCGTTATGGCGATGCCTGTCGCTATGCTCAAAAAATATTTGCCTTTAGTCACGAACAATAATGCTCAGGGTGAATACTATCTCCCCGACGTACTGCCAATGGCGGTAGCCGATGGTTTTGCCGTTCAAGTCGTGACCGTTGCTGATGCGGTAGAAACCGAAGGTGTGAATACGCGTGCTCAGCTGGCGCAACTTGAACGCGCCTATCAACTGCGGCAAATTAAAGCCCTGCTGGAACAGGGTCTGGGTGTTGCGGACCCTGCTCGGATCGATATACGAGGTTCGTTAACCCTTGGTAAAAATTGCTTCGTTGATGTGAACGCGGTTTTTGAAGGCGACGTTGTGCTCGGCGACAACGTGACTATTGAACCTAATTGCGTTATTCGTAATTCCACTATTGGCTCAGGCTCACGCATCTGCGCCATGAGTCACTTAGAGCAAGCAAGCGTTGGTGCTTCGGCTACCATAGGGCCTTTCGCCCGCTTGCGACCGGGCACCGAGCTTGCGGACAAAACAAAAATCGGCAATTTCGTCGAAACCAAAAAAGCCATTTTGGGCGAAGGTTCAAAGGTTAACCATTTATCGTATATCGGCGATGCGGTCTTGGGTTCGGGTGTTAACGTAGGCGCAGGCACAATCACCTGTAACTACGATGGCGCGAACAAATTCCAGACGACGATGGGCGACAATGTGTTTATTGGCTCTAATTCTACGCTTGTTGCGCCCGTTACCATTGAAACTGATGGGTTTGTGGGTGCCGGTTCTGTAGTGACCAAAACGGTTGGCCAAGGTGAACTTGCCATTGGCCGAGGCAAACAACGTAATATTTCGGGCTGGAAGCGTCCCGAGAAAAATAAGTAGGAATTCTTATGTGTGGTATTGTGGGCGCAACAGCGCAACGTCCAGTTTCAGAAATATTACTAGCGGGCTTACACAGCCTAGAATATCGGGGTTATGACAGTGCCGGTGTTGCCTTGTTAGAGGGCGGTGAACTGTACCTGTCGAAACATCAAGGTAAGGTGGCCAATTTAGAGGGCGCCCTTAATAGCAATCCGTCTAGCAGCCATGTTGGTATTGCCCACACACGTTGGGCTACGCACGGCGTGCCGTCTGCCGAAAACGCTCACCCGCATGTCAGCCACAATCGCGTCGCCATTGTGCACAATGGCATTATCGAGAATCACGACACTCTGCGAAAAGAGCTGCAGGCTCAAGGCATCGGGTTTAGCTCGCAAACTGACTCCGAAGTTATTGCTCACTTACTCTATCTAGAGCTTCATAAGGGCGAAGACCTTGATCAGGCCCTTGAAAGCGTGGTTGAACGTTTAGAAGGCGCGTATGCGATCGCCGCAATCGACATTGCCCACCCAGATCGTATCGCCGCGGCTCGGCATGGTAGCCCTTTGGTTTTAGGCATTGGTTTTGGTGAATACTTTGTGGCCTCGGATCCGCTGGCCTTGCGTCAAGTGACGAATCGGTTTATTTACCTAGAGGAAGGCGACCGAGTTTCTTTAACACCGAAGCACTATCAGGTGTGGGCGCGCGACGGCCAAACAGCCGAGCGGCCGATTGTCGAGCTTAAGGATAAACTCGATCAGGCTAGCAAGGGTGAGTTTGATCACTTTATGTTGAAAGAGATCTACGAGCAGCCCCGAGTTTTAGCCGAAACCGTCAGTTATGCGGGCCTACCCACAGTTGACGAAACAATTTTTGGTGACAACGCTAGTGCTGTTTTTGATCAGGTCGAGGCCATTCAAATTGTAGCCTGCGGCACCTCGTATCACGCTGGCATGGTAGCCAAGTACTGGTTCGAGCAGCATTTGGGTATGCCCTGCTATGTCGAGGTCGCATCGGAGTTTCGTTATCGCGCTCGCGCTAAACGCCCCAATACCCTCTTGTTAACAATTTCACAGTCGGGCGAAACCGCTGACAGTTTGGCCGCGCTTCGCGACGCAGCGCCCGGTGAGTTTTTGGCCTCTCTCGTTATTGCCAATGTCGATAACAGCGCTTTGGTTCGTGAAAGTGATCTCGTCTTTTTAACGCAGGCAGGTCCTGAAATTGGTGTCGCTTCGACCAAAGCGTTTACGACGCAGTTGGTGGGTGTGCTAGTGCTGCTCTTGGCCTTTGGTCGCAGGAAAGGCCTAGACGCAGATGTTCAAAAACAATTGCTACAGGCGCTTCGTTCTTTACCCGATGACGTCGAGGCCGTGCTCGCGCAGCGTGCTCGCATAGAGGCGGTGTCAGAGCGGTTTATTCAAAAACACCACGCCCTGTTTTTGGGTCGAGGCGTGTATTACCCTATTGCGCTCGAGGGTTCGCTCAAACTTAAAGAAATTTCGTACATTCACGCCGAGGCCTACCCCGCCGGCGAGCTCAAGCATGGCCCGCTCGCTTTGGTTGATGAAGACATGCCGGTCATTGCGGTCGCACCGAATGATGAGCTCTTAGAAAAGCTGCGTTCCAACCTCGAAGAGGTGCGTTCGCGTGGCGGCGAGCTCTACGTCTTTGCGCCCGAGGAAGCAGGCTTTGAAAGCAGTGATCGTGTACATGTGATTAACATGCCGCATTGTGATGCGATTACCAGCCCAATTACGTATACCGTTGCTTTGCAGTTGCTGTCTTATTACGTAGCTATCCAAAAAGGTACGGATGTTGATAAGCCAAGGAATTTGGCAAAATCCGTGACTGTGGAGTAGGTTTGTCTGGTGCTTTATTAATGGTTCACCCAGTTTTTTATTGCATCTGGTGACGAGAGGTAGGTTGTTGCTGTAAGTAAAACCCTCTTCTGCTTGGCAAATATTCGCAGTCTTTGCCAAACAGTTGAGTTGCTGTTCTGCCGCAAAAAATATCTACCTACTCTGAGGTTAGTCTCTACGGCAAACATGATGTTACAAAAGCGTAATATTTCCCATGCGCACAATCTGACTACCTGCTAGCATTTGCGTTACTTGAATCTTTGAATTTACCCTCGCGCCATTGTTCGGCGCCCTAAGCATAAGGGATGTTTATGAACCAGAACTTTAAGAAGACCGCCTTGGCGGCTGCGATCGCGTTGCCGTCATTCAGCGCCGGCTTCGTTACCCCAGCGATCTCACAAGAGCGCGCCGCCGTTCTAGAGGAAGTCATTGTGACCGCAACGCGTCGCGCTGGCTCATTGCAGGATTTGCCCATCAATATTGCCGCGATTACCGGCGACAGTATTAAAGAACAAGGTTTTGGCGATATCGCCGAAGCGCTTGCGTATGTGCCCGGCATTAACGCGGTAGATCGCGGCGGCCGAAACGGTCAACAGCTTGTGGTTCGCGGCTTAAACGCCGACCCTCTTGGTCAGGGCTCTAACATTGGTACTGGCGGTACAGTAGCGACTTACGTTGGCGAGATTCCTTTGGGCGTTGATATGCGCCTAGTCGACATGGACCGCGTTGAAGTACTGCTGGGGCCCCAAGGCACATTGTACGGCGCCGGCACCATGGGCGGCGCTATTCGCTATATCCCTAATCGCCCCAATTTCGAAAGTACCGATGTAAACGTTCGTGGTGAGCTGTACAAAAATAGCGAAAGCGAAGACTTCAGCACGGATTTAGGCTTTACCCTAAACCTGCCTATTTCTGACACCTTGGCGGTTCGCGCATCGCTGGATCGTTACGATGACGCAGGCTTTATTGACCAGCCCTTTATTGTGAAGGTGCCCGGCGTATCCGAGCCGGATTCGCCTCGTGGCAGCGACGAATTAGCACCTCGTAAAGACACCAACTCACAGGAGTCGGTGACGGCTAAAGTGGCTATCCGTTGGCAGCCCACGGATAATTTTGACGCTACCTTAACGTATTACAGTCAAACCGAAGACAACGGCGGCCGCACAATCTCGGCTCAGCGTGGTGAATTGGCCACCGGCAAATGGGAAAACGCGCAGCGTGTTGCTGAGCCCAACGAAGAGGAAACCAGCTTGCTGGCCCTAGAAGTGATCGCTGATTTAGGTTTTGCAGAACTTACCTCTGCGACCGGGTCTTCGAAATATGAAGAACGAGGTCAGCGAGACCAAACCGATTTGTTAATCAGTCTGGAATACTCTTACGAAACCTTCCCTACTTTCACTGCTTTAACGCGAGAAGATGATCGTCTAGAAACCTTCAGCCAGGAGTTGCGTCTGGTTTCACAGGGTGACAGTGAACTGAGCTGGATTGTCGGCGCTTTCTACAACAAAGAAGAGTACGTGGGTTCATCGGCAGAGTACACGCCGGAGCTTGCTGACTTTTTTGGCTCCAGTCGCACAGACGATTTAGAGTACTTTGAAGCGGGTTCGTCGAAGTTGGTCGAAAAAGCGGTATTTGGTGAAGTGACCTACGAACTGACCGATGCGTGGCAAGTGACCCTAGGTGCGCGTTACTACGAATACGAACTGGAAGCGCAATCAACTGTTGATTTCCCTCTATATGATGGCTTTTCTGGCCCCTCCGATTTTGTTGCTGAAGGCTTAAACCAGATTGAGATGCGCGCTTTTGACCCAAGCTTAGCTCAAGACGACAGCGGTACCTTGTTCAAGTTGAATACCTCCTACGCCTTAAGCGATGAGATTAACGTATACGGTACGATCAGCGAAGGTTATCGTATCGGAGGCAGCAACGGTGGTGCACCCTGTGACGCTTATGACCCCAACGCAGGTCAGGGTAACTGTAACCTAGCGCCCGGACAGCAGTTCGGTCCTGGTCCTGACGATTTCGCGAAATTCGACGAGCGCGCGTATGTCTCTGACACCACGCGCAACTACGAGCTGGGTGTTAAGTCGACTTTGCTAGAAGGCCGTATGACACTGAACGCCGCGGTGTACTTGGTTGAGTGGGATGACCCGCAGTTGGCATCAGCCACCGTAAATGCCTCGATTCCGATCACGATCAACGCGGGTGGCGCCGAGTCGACAGGTGTTGAAATGAACATTGACTGGCTGGCAACCGATGCACTGCGTGTGCGCGGTTCATTTAGTCACACCAGCACCGAGTTAACCTCTGATGTACCCTCGTTAATCCGCACCATTATTACTCCAGGGTTTGCCACAGCGTTTGAAGATGGCATTAAAGGTGATCGTTTGCCCGGTTCCCCTGAAAACCAGGTATCGCTGTTTGCGTCGTACGATATGACGCTAAGTAACGGCAATGACCTAACCTTAAATGCAGGTTACGCGTGGCAAGGTGATGTGCTGTCTCGGACGGGTGGACGTGGCGATAGCTTAACCTTGGATAGCTACGGTATTGCGAACGCCGCTGCGGTATACCGAGTCGATAACTGGAACGTTACCTTCTTTGTCGACAACGTATTTAACGAGTTTGCAGAGAGCGGTGTTGAGCAAACTGCGCTATTTAATCAAACCGTATCCGGTGCGACCAACCGTTATTTTAAATCGAACGTGTTACCGCCCCGCTCTATGGGCCTGCGTTTCAGCATGGATTTCTAATTATTTAAAGATCGTAACTTTAAAAGGGGCTGCGGCCCCTTTTTTGTTAATGAATCTTTGATGGCAAGCCTTGATGGGTATCGATACCTTGTCCTTTCAGATAATGTTCTAGCTCATTAAGCTTGTCGCCGTAGCGTTGCCACCGCCCTATCGACCCTGAATATAAAGGTTGTCGCACTTGAACTGAGCTGGCGGTCGATACTGGGGCATCGTTCTCATGAAAGTTTAAGCACGCCTCTTCCCAGTCTAGTTCACAGAACTCGAGCAGTCGCTGGGTCTGTCCTAATTGGTTAAACACGATGTCTTCGTAGTGGATCTGCATGAACTGATCTTCAGGCAAGCTCTCAGTCCAATGCGTCATTAGCTCATCGAACAAACAGTAAAATTTGGCGGTCTCTGACAAATCATAGGTGTACGCGTAATAGGCCTGCTGGGTTGTGAGTAACTGTCGGTAGTTGCTTAAACAGCTGTCCATGGGGTTACGCCGTAGGGCAATAATTCTTGCGTTGGGCAGTGCTTGATGAATCAGTCCGCAGTACAAAAAATTCAGCGGCATCTTATCGATAATTCGAGCGGCACCTCGGCTGAGCTCTTGGGTCAGTGCGAGGTACTCGCGACCAATTTGTTTAAAGGTTTCGCTGTTAAAATTTGCCGCGGCCGCGACGGTGTCGGAGTCTAAAGTTAAATTTGATGGTGTTTTTGCGGCCTGCTTAATTAGATTCCCAAACAGGCTCAGTTCCCCTGCCGAGTAGACTTGTGAATGAGACCCCAAAATACGATCCACTAAGGTCGTGCCGGTTCGAGGAAGGCCTACGACAAAGATCGGTGATTCTTGAATGCCTGACTTTATTGGGTCAGTGGGGGGGGCCTTGAGGCCCGCGATAATGTCGTTGAAATTTACAGCGGATGTTGCACCGTGTTTGCTCGCTTTGGCTTTGTGTAACCAGTTTAAGCTGTCCGGATAATCGCCCGCATCTTCCAGGCACTTAGCGACGGCATGCCCCAAGTGCAGTTGAGCATCGGCGTCGCCAGTCGTTCGAGAAAAAGCCGCTTTTAACCGGGTCAACAAAGGGGAGTTGGGCGCTTGCTTTGTTAACTGTGCTAACGAAGCTAGAGCACGATAGTGAGTTGTATCTAAGTCTAAGCACGCCGTATAGGCGGCGTTGGCGCCTTCAAAGTCGCCGACAAACTGAAGCGAGGCGCCTAGGTTGTAATGGTAGTTCGCAATATTAGGGTTTAGTGCCACGGCTTTTTTAAACCAAGGCACCGCAAGTTCGTGAAAACCTGTGCGGGTATAGATCACACCGAGCATGTCGGCAATGTGGTGGTCCTCGATTTTAAGCCCCGCACAACGATCTGCTTGATGCTTAGCTTTGATCTGGTCGCCCGACAGGGTTAGCGTTTGAGCGTAGTACGCTTGGCAGTACGCGTTCTGCGGTGCCAGCGAGCTGGCTCTCTCAAAAAGTTCCAGAGCCTTGGCGTGATTATTGTGGTCGGCCGATATTTTAGCCAGAACAAAGTAGGCGAGTGCGTCGTCCACGTCTTCTCGGATGCGAGCAATGGCTTGGTCGTAGATTTCACGATACTGTTTATTTTGTATCGCCAGCAAGCCCTGCCGGATAAAGGTATTGTCAGTGCTGACCATGCGTAACCGAACGATTGAACCCAGTGAATTGCTATTATGCCTCAACCACAGGATTAATGTTGGGCGAAGACTTTGGATCGAAGGTTGCTTTAGGTTTGGTGCAAGGTCGGCAGTTACGTTACTCTGACATTTATTAATTGTAGGTGGTGGATTGCCATGATTTGCATTAAAACCGAGATTCCAGCAGAGCTCTGCGACATCGACGACGAGCTAAAGGCCATTTATCACTCGAGTGATACGGTCTGCATTTGGCTGTTTAATAGCCGGCAAGATCGCAACCGGTTTATGGAGGATACGGTGGGTATGAATAAAGCAGATCGCGAGGCCTATTACGTGGCCAACTTTGTGTCGTGATAGAGCCCGTATCCAAATCACGCTACACTCGATGCTGAGCTATAAAAGGACCGATGATACGCCAATGACACGTTACACGGGCGGCTGCCATTGCGGCGAAGTAAAATTTTCGTTTATCAGTGACGATGCGGTTGAAATCTGGAAATGCAATTGCTCTGTGTGCGCAATTACAGATTACGAGCACTTGTTTATACCGCATGAAAATTTCACGCTGCTCACCGATGCCGATCACCTGAGCACCTATTCGTTCGGCACGCACTCTGCCAAGCATTATTTTTGTAAGACCTGCGGTATCAAAAGTTTTTACCAGCCGCGCTCGCATCCCGAGGCTTACAGCGTAAATTTAAAGTGTGTGACTAATCCTCCACGTGTTGCACAGATTGTCGAAATTGATGGCAAAGGCTCTTTCTTTGAGGCTTAGTTTTTGGCTATTTGACCTCATTATCGAACGATATTGCAAAGCACTTTCAATAAGAGAGCGCATTGTATGCAAAAGGTATTAAGTCAGTACGGTTTAGAAATTGTGGTGGGTATGATCGTGGGTGTTTTGAGTGTGTTGCTCTGGCGCGTTGTGTCGTACCGCTTTCGCAACGATAAGTAGCTGATAGGAAGGAGTTAATGAGCTCTGCTTCATGGGACAGTCAGGATCTTTTGTTGATCCTTGACGACCAACATTCAACGCTTGCGGAGTTTTCTGCTCAAATTGTGCCAGCGAACCTTCATTATTCTGCATCGTCAGATCCCGATGCATCCCTATTAGCGGCCACGACAATCATGATTGGTGCTCCTGACAAGATTGTTGGCTATTTATCAGATGCGCCGGCCCTGAAATGGGTGCAGTCTACTTGGGCGGGTGTTACCCCCTTAATGAATCACCCGAGGCGTGATTATCAACTGACGGGCTTGAAGGGTGTTTTTGGCCAAGTGATGAGCGAATACGTATTAGGTTGGATACTCGCTCTTGAGCGTGAAATTCTGGCCTACGCTCAGGACACGAGCTGGAACCAAAGAGCACCCGTGACAGTGTTGGGGAAGCGTCTTGGTATTATGGGTACTGGCGATATTGCTTGCGACGTTGCACTCGCCGCTAAAGCCTTGGGCTTGCGCGTTACCGGGTTTAACCGATCCGGCCATTGTCCACCAGCGTTTGAATCCTGTTACACCTACGAGCGCCGTATAGATTTTGCTGAAGATTTAGACTACTTACTTTGTGTCATGCCTAATACGTTTGAAACTGACGGTTTGGTTTCGGCAGATCTGCTGCAGGCTTTGGCGCCTAACGCGATCTTGTTGAATACCGGTCGAGGTAACTGTGTGGATGAAGACGCCGTATTGTGGGCTCTTGATTCAGGGCATTTGCGGGCCGCGGTTTTAGATGTGTTTAATGAAGAGCCGCTTGCTTCAAGCCACCGCTTTTGGTCACACCCAAAGGTATACGTCACGAGCCATACTTCAGCGCCAACGAATATTGAGGCAGCCGTGAGAGTATTTGCCCAGAACCTCGAGCGCTTTTTAAAGAATCAGCCACTGTTGCATGTGGTAGATTTTGCCAAGGGCTATTAGTATCTGTTTCGTGAAAACGAAAGATCAACCTGCTTGCTCTGCAAATCATAAGAGATAAACCATGCGAACAAACACAATAAAAATAGTATTCGGTGCACTAATAGTCGCTGTCGCCGGCTATGTTGGATTAGTCAGCGCTGAGTCTGGGTCATACAAAGCCATACCTTACGCGCAAGCCCCGGTCGGCGAAAAACGCTGGACCATTGTAGAGGATGTTGTGTGGGACGGTGTTCGCTACGGTAAACAGTTCTCTGCAAGTTGCCCCCAGTCTGGTTATGGTATGGGTGTGTCTGGAGCTCAAAGCGAAGACTGTTTGTTTTTAAATGTATGGACACCCGATACAGCAGGCAAACTACCGGTTATGGTTTGGATCCACGGCGGCGGCTTTCGAGCAGGTAGTGGCAATATTCCTGGCGAGCTGATTGCCCAAGAAGGCGTTGTGGTGGTGTCGTTTAACTACCGGTTGGGGGCCTTAGGCTTCATGTCGCACCCCGCGCTGAATTCGAAGGTTGCGAACTACGGTGTCATGGATATGGTCTCGGCTTTGCGCTGGGTGAATCGGCATATCGAGTCATTGGGTGGGGATCCAGAAAACGTCACCATTTTTGGTGTCTCTGCCGGCGCAATGGCGGTCAACTTACTGATGGTGAACGACGATGCGCAAGGCTTGTTTCACAGGGCTATTGCGCAAAGTAGCTACACCACTTGGCCCTTGTGGTACACCGAAGATACCTACCAAAATCAGCGTTACTGGGACGGCTCACCCGTCAAGCGAGCAGAGGATGAAGCGTCTAAATTGCTTGCAGCTGTGGGCTTATCTGAGCCTTCGCGCCAGAGCTTAGAAGGCTTAGATGCTCAAGCGCTGGTAAAGGCCCAGCAAGGGTTCCAGATCCCCATCGTTGATGGCACATCCATCAAAGCCGAGCCCGCGCGCTTGTTTATGAGTGAGACTTACCAGCCCAAACTTGATGCGTATATTGTGGGTGCGAATTCGTATGAGGGTTCGGTGTTACCCGGTACAGGCATAGAGCTGACTGATTTTACCTCATGGATCAGCAATTACCTCGATGAGGCAAAAGCGGTTTATGCCGCTGACTACGACTATAAGCCGGACGTAGCGTATCAGCGTTTATTTGGTGACTTGCGCTATCTCACTTCGGCATCGCTTACCATGAAAGCGATGACCGACAAGGGCATACCAACGTACGCCTATCTTCATGATCAACCGCTCGCTAAAGATGGTGATTACATTTTGGGTGCACCGCACGGAAGCGACACCGGTGTTATGTTGGGGATGTATTTTAAAACGACGGGCGAAACGGGCGTGAATATGCGCCGCATGTGGGCTAGCTTTGCTAAAATGGGGCGTCCAGCACCGAGTGTTTGGCCGACCTGGGTACCCAATCAAAGTTACTGGGCTGACTTGTTGGTGCCGAGTCGTAATTTTGCATCTCAGATTCAACCCCGCGTTGATCTTATTGAATCAATTTACGCTACGCGGTGGTCGACCCCTTAATTTAGGAGTTCTTAGGGTTTTATGCTGTTACTACTGGTTTATGTAAGTCTAGCTTTAGGTGTTTCGTTTTTGTGCTCGCTGCTCGAAGCAACACTGCTATCGATGACGCCGACCTATATTGCGGGGCTTGAGGCCAACAGGCCGAAAACCGCTAAATTGTGGCAGCGTTTTAAAGCCGATGTGGATAAACCGTTAGCGGCGATTTTATCGCTCAATACCATTGCTCACACAGTGGGTGCTGCTGGCGCCGGCGCACAGGCGACCGCATTGTTTGGCGAAATCTACTTTGGGGTGATTTCTGCGGTACTGACGCTATTGATCTTGGTGTTCTCCGAAATTATTCCCAAAACATTGGGTGCGCGTTATTGGCAGCAGCTGGCGCCCATTTGTGGGCCCATTCTTGCGTGGGTGCAGTGGTCCATGTACCCCTTGGTATTGGCTGCTAAAGGTTTGACCGGTTGGTTAGCATCTCATCCAGAAGGCCCCAATTTATCGCGCGACGACTTTCATGTGCTGGCAAAGCTAGGCCATAGTGAAGGCGTGATTGATACGGCTGAAATGCGTGCCATCAATGCCACATTGGCCTTCCGCGGGTTGGTCGTTAAAGATGTCATGACCCCCAGAACCGTGATGCACACCCTGCCGGCATCCATGCTGGTGTCTGAGGTATTGGCCCTAGAGCCTGCTTTGCGATTTTCCCGAGTGCCGATTTATGACCAAAACAAAGACGATATTGTAGGTTTTGTGCGTAAGGATGAACTTTATTTTGCCGCTGCTCAGGGTAAAGGCAGCGACAGTTTAGCTCATTTGAAACGCGACCTGCTGGCGGTATTAGAGAACAAGGCCCTGCCCAAATTAATTCAAGAGCTAGTAGATGCCCGCATCGCCATGGCGTTGGTGGTGAACGAATACGGCGACCCCTTGGGTATCGCTACCATGGAGGATTTGGTCGAGACGATGTTGGGTATGGAGATTGTGGATGAGTCCGATGGGCATATTGATATGCAAGAGCGCGCCCGCGAGTTGTGGCGGGCGCGGGCTTTAGCTGTAGGTTTGACCCTAGATTCGGATTAGTTTACTTCTTCTTTTTGGCGTTAAAGGCGCGTATGGCCAGATTAAATTCTCCGGCAATTTTTTCTTCCATTTCTACGGCTTTATTGAAGTTGGCAACTGCGGTCGCGTGTTCGGCTTTCCGAGCGGCTTTGTCTTCTTCTGATTTGGCTTCTTTCATTGCCTTCTCGGCTTTGTCGATATCCGCATTAATGCAATCACGGTAAGTGCCGAGTGTCTGCTGGTAGCTTTTAACCGCCTGCTGACCGGCGACCATTTCTGCCATTTCTGCGGTGCTACCATCGGGCAGGGTGGGTTTAGAGGGCATGTCACAGGCGAATGCCTGACCTGCAACAAAAGCGGAGCTGAGCAAAGCGGCCGAAAGTAAAGATTTCATGGTGCAATTCCTATTATCGTTTCTTAGTACCTGCTCTTAAAATACCACCTGTTCGAAAAATTATCATCCTTGATGCGTATTCTCGGTGAGACTCCGCTGTGTTTTCGATACACTTAGCCCATGGATGTGACTGAACTATTAGATGGATTAAATCCCGCGCAACGCGAAGCCGTTGCCGCGGAGCCTGGCAATGCTTTGGTGCTGGCTGGAGCCGGAAGCGGGAAAACGCGTGTTCTGGTGCACCGAATCGCTTGGCTAATAAGGGCCAACGGGTTTTCGCCCCAGTCGCTGCTAGCCGTCACCTTTACCAATAAAGCCGCTAAAGAAATGCGGGGCCGCATTGAGTCCATGTTGGGTTTAAGCACCCATGGGTTCTGGGTCGGTACTTTCCATGGATTAGCTCATCGTCTTCTCAAAGCGCATTGGCGTGAGGCGAGGTTGCAGCAGAATTTCCAGATTCTAGACAGCGATGATCAGCTTCGATTGGTTAAGCGCATTGTGAAAGAGTTGGGTTTAGATGACGGGCGCTGGCCGCCCAAAAACATACAAGGCTTTATTAACGCGCAAAAAGATGAGGGCCTGCGAGCGAAGCATATTGATGCCGGCGGTGATTTTTATTTGCAAACTATGGTTAAGGCCTACGTTGCTTACGAAGAGGCGTGCGAACGCAGTAGCCTTGTTGACTTTGCTGAGCTGCTATTGCGGGCACACGAGCTGTGGTTAAATCAACCCACTTTGCTTAAGCACTATCAAAATCGGTTTCGTCATATTCTAGTCGACGAATTTCAAGATACCAACACCGTTCAATACGCGTGGCTTCGCGTCCTGGCGGGCGCCCATATCCCGGTTATGGCAGTGGGCGACGATGATCAGTCGATCTATGGTTGGCGCGGCGCCAAAATCGAAAACATCCAACGCTTCAGCCAAGATTTTAGCGACACTCAGACGATTCGCTTAGAGCAGAACTACCGCTCGACCCAGACCATACTCAAAGCGGCCAACGGAGTGATTGATAATAACTTTGGCCGCTTGGGCAAAGACCTTTGGACCGAGGGCGACGAAGGCGAAAAAGTCGATTTGTACGCAGGCTTTAACGAACACGACGAAGCCCGCTTTATTGTTGACAGAATTGATGCTTGGCATCGCGACGGAAACTCACGCGCTAGTGTCGCGGTGCTGTACCGATCCAACGCGCAATCGCGGGTATTGGAAGAAGCTTTTTTGCGGGCCGATATTCCCTACCGTATTTACGGAGGCCAGCGTTTTTACGAGCGCTTGGAAATTCGCAATGCGCTGGCGTATATGCGTTTGGTGCATAATCGCAACGATGACGCTGCTTTCGAGCGGGTAATTAACACCCCCACTCGCGGGATTGGTGCGAAAACCATCGAAACCCTTAGGGCCTTTGCTCGTGATCATTCACAGTCGTTATGGCAATCAGCGACTCAGTTGTGTGGTTCTGGTTTACCTGGCCGCGCTAGCTCTGCTCTACAAGGTTTTTTGTCGCTCATCGAAGCCTTAGATGAACAAACCGATGGTTTAGCCTTAGGTGAGTTGGCCGATCACGTTGTCGAGCGTTCGGGCTTGATAGCCTTCCACCAAAAAGAGAAGGGTGAACGAGGGCAGGCTCGGGTTGAAAACCTACAGGAATTAGTTGTAGCTGCTGGGCAATTTCGAGCTGACGATGAGTCGACCTCACCTTTACAGCAGTTCCTCGATAATGCGGCACTGGATGCAGGCGACGGACAAGCTGAAGACTTTGAGGACAGCGTTCAGCTAATGACGCTGCATTCAGCCAAAGGTTTAGAATTTCCATTGGTGTTTTTAGCAGGTATGGAAGAGGGTTTGTTCCCTCATCGAATGTCCAGCCAAGATCCCACGCGTCTTGAAGAAGAGCGCCGTCTTTGCTACGTAGGCATTACCCGAGCCATGCAAAAGTTGGTGCTTACTTATGCAGAAACACGCCGCATGCATGGCACCGAAAACTATAACGCGGTATCTCGGTTTGTGCGTGAAATACCCGATACCTGTTTGCAAGAGGTGCGTTTGCAGTCGACGGTCGCTCAACCGGTCAGCCGGTTTGTGCAGAATGTGCCGGTGCCCGACGCAGGAGTGAGCTTGGGGCAGCGAGTATTTCACCAGATTTTTGGTGAAGGTATGGTGGTGAATTTTGAGGGTCGAGGTAGCCATGCTCGAGTCGAAGTAAACTTCGATACCGAGGGGACAAAGTGGCTGGTACTTCACTATGCTAACTTACAAGCGATTTAACGACGATAAGGACAAAAAATGTCGGTAACACAAACAGAAAAAAGTTGGAGCCCGGCAATTATTTTGGCTTTGGTTGCGACCTTAGTGCTGATATTGAGCTTGTGGACCTACGAGCGAATGTCAGGCCAGAGAGCTCAGCCAGGTGCCGATCGAACAGCGAAGGTAACGCAAGCGCAGCAAGTGAAATGGAAGATGGTAACAACGTGGCCTAAAAACTTTCCAGGCTTAGGCTCGGCGGCCGAGACCTTTGCGCGTTTGGTCGATGAAATGAGTAACGGGCGTATGACGGTGCACGTTTACGGTGCGGGTGAGCTCGTGCCGCCTTTCGAGGTGTTTGATGCCGTATCCCAAGGGGTGGCCGACGCTGGTCACGGTGCGGCCTACTACTGGAAGGGTAAGGTGCCTGCCTCGGTGTTTTTCACCGCAATTCCCTTTGGTATGACGGCTCAAGAAATGAACGGCTGGTTTCATTACGGAGGTGGTCTTGAATTGTGGCGAGAGCTTTATGAGCCCTTCAATTTGGTACCCTTTAGCGGCGGCAGTACCGGGGTGCAAATGGCGGGATGGTTCAACAAAGAGCTGAATTCTCCGGAAGACTTAATAGGCTTGAAGATGCGCATTCCCGGTATGGCGGGCGAGGTGTTTGCTAAAGCCGGAGGCTCTTCGGTCAGAATCGCTGGGGGTGAGTTATACACCTCTCTTGAAACCGGTGTGATTGACGCCGCAGAGTGGGTCGGGCCCTTTAATGATTTGACCTTGGGCCTGCATCAGGTAGCTAAGTATTATTACTACCCAGGCTGGCACGAGCCTGGCGCAATGCTTGAAATTATTATTAATAAAACCTCGTTAGAGACTCTACCACCTGATTTACAGGCCATTGTGACCGCAGCGGCCCGGGCAGCCAATCAAGACATGCTGGATGAGTTTACCGCGCGCAATAACACGGCTTTGAAAGAGTTAGTTGATGTGCACGGGGTGGAATTGCGCCGCCTACCCGATTCGGTATTGCAGGCATTGGCAAAGGCATCTAACGAGGTGCTGGGGGAACTGATAGCCACGGACCCTATGGCAGCTAAGATCTACGGATCGTTTTCACACTTCTACGGTAATGTTCGCGATTATCATCAAATTTCGGAGCGGGCTTATATCAATGCCCGCGAGGTGGTTGCCGACGAACTTTTGATTCAGGCTCCCTGATCGATTTGCCGTGTTCGTCCGTTTTGGTCGATCGCGACAAACACGAATACGCCCTCCGTGACCTTAATGGGCTCGCCGTCGTGCTTAGACGAAATCCAAACTTCTACGACCATGCGAATAGAACTGCGTCCAACCTCTAGAACATCGGCGTAGCACGATACAATCGCGCCTAGGTGTACCGGTGTTAAGAATGACATGCCAGATACCGCTACGGTTGCCACTCGGCCACCCGCCACTTCCCGAGCTACAGCGCCGCCGGCAACATCCATTTGCTGCAAGAGCCAGCCACCGTAGATATCGCTGTCGGCATTCGTGTCTTTTGGCATAGCCACAACCTGAAGGGCGAGATCGCCCTGTGGCAGAGGGATAGAATCTAGGTCGTTCATGCTCATGATGAGAAACTCTTCTTAGGGGCTTACAACAGAGGGTAAATAGGTTGCGAGTGGCGGCCAAGCCCACAGCAGTGCCAGTACAGCTAGCTGGATTATTATAAAGGGAATTACCCCGCGATAGATAGCGCCTGTCGTGAGTGAGCTGGGTGCCACCCCGCGCAAATAAAACAAAGCAAAACCGAAAGGTGGTGTCAAAAACGATGTTTGAAGGTTCAAGGCGATCATAATCCCCAACCATACTGGGTCAATGCCCATCATCAACAAGATCGGACCGACAATGGGCACGACGACAAAGGTGATTTCAATAAAATCTAGGATAAACCCAAGTAGGAATATCACCAACATCACCACGAATACGGCACCAAAGACGCCACCCGGTAAACTTTCGAAGGCGGATTGAATCAGCTCTTCACCACCAAACCCGCGGAACACCAGTGAAAATAGCGTGGCACCCACCAAGATCAAAAACACCATGGCCGTTACGTTTAAGGTTTGGTGCAAGGTATCTTGCATCAGGGCTTTATCGATACGCTGCTTGAGTAACGCTAGGATCAAGGCGCCAATTGCACCGACGCCAGCGGCTTCTGTCGGTGTTGCCGCTCCAACTAAGATGGAGCCGAGCACCACGCCGATCAATACTAGTGGTGGCAGCAGGCTTTGCAACACCTCTGCCATTGATGCCGGCTCGATGTCTGCTGCGGGTGCCACTTGAGGGTTGATGCGCGCGCGAATAAAGATATAAGCCGCATAAGCGAAGACTAAGAGTACACCGGGACCAATGGCGGCAATAAATAGATCGCCAACAGATACGGTCTTGGTATTAAAAATGCCCATGTTAAGTTGCGCCCGCTGATACGCATTAGACATGACATCGCCCAGAAGAACTAAAGCGATCGAAGGCGGAATAATTTGCCCCAGCGTACCGGTGGCGCAAATGGTACCGGCGGCCAAGGAAGGTGAGTATTTTGCTTTGAGCATACTGGGCAGTGACAGGAGGCCCATGGTAACCACGGTGGCGCCGACAATACCCGTGCTGGCAGCGAGCAACATGCCGACAAACACCACCGACAAGCCTAGGCCACCGGGGTGGCGCCCGAAGGCCTTCGACATAGTGACCAATAGGTCTTCGGCGATTTTGGACTTCTCAAGTATCACGCCCATCATCACAAACAAAGGAACGGCGATAAGTGTTTCATTGGTCATGATGCCGAACACGCGTGCCGGTATGGCCGCCAATAAATTGGCGTCGAAGGTGTGTGTAACAATACCTACCGCGGCAAATAATAACGCGGTTCCGCCAAGCGTTAAGGCCACCGGAAAACCGAACAAGAGAAGCGCGCAGATGGCGGCGAACAAGAGCAGTGCGATGCTACCATCCATGGTGCTCTCCTGACACTAAGCGCTGACCACAGATTATCAGCAAGCTTATGCCTTGTAAGCACAAGGTCAGCATTGATAAGGGAATCAGTGTTTTGAGAATAAAGACAGCAGGAATACCGCCGGGCTCGGGGGAGACCTCGCGAATGACCCACGATTCGTGTACGTAACTCCAGCTGCTCAACCCGATAATGGCACTAACAGGCAGCAAAAACACGATGATTCCCAGCGCATTAACCCAATCGCGATTACGCGTGGACATTTTCTGGTAGAAGATGTCCACGCGGACGTGGCTGTCGCGGCCGAGCGCGACACCTGCGCCCATTAAAAAGACACAAGCGTGTAAGTACATCAGACCCTCTTGAAGGGCGATCGTGCCCATATTAAACCCATAGCGCAGCACCACCACAGTTACAGTAATGATAGCCATGGCCAATAACAGCCAAGAAAGAATCAGCCCAAGCACGTGCTGCAAGCGGTCATTAAATGTCAAAAAAAGCTGCAAGGGTTTATTCTCCGTTATCCCTTCGTCAAACTGAGCCTTAAGCATAGCGTAAAAAGCCGAAGCCCAGTACCATCGTACTTGTTTTAGTAGGAGGACGCACAGACATGTTGATGGTTATTTCGCCCGCCAAGACCTTGGATTTTGAAACACCCGCGGGTATTGATTCTCATACTCAGCCCATCTTTACAGAATACAGCGAGGCACTCGTCGATGGGCTGCGAGCGCTTGCGCCTGATGATATTCAAAATTTGATGGGTGTAAGCACCGCGATTGCCGAGTTAAACCACAAACGGTTCATGGACTTCACACTGCCTTTTTCACCGGATAACGCTAAGCAAGCCCTATTTGCGTTCAAAGGTGATGTCTATACCGGGCTCGATGCTGAGTCGTTATCGCCAGCAGCCTTAGAATACGCACAAACGCATTTAGTGATGCTGTCGGGTTTGTATGGTGTGCTCAAACCGCTGGATTTAATGCAGCCTTACCGGTTGGAGATGGGCACAAAGTTTGGTGTTGGCGAGGCCGCGACGTTGTATCAGTTTTGGGGCGATCGTATCACTCAAGCATTGAACGCCCAACTTCGAGCCGCCGGCGCAGAGACACTGTTAAATTTAGCGTCTAATGAGTATTTTAAGTCGGTTAAACCTAAGCTTTTGAATGCTACTGTGGTAACGCCCGTATTCAAAGACTTGAAAAATGGTCAGTATAAGATGATTAGCTTTTACGCCAAGAAAGCGCGTGGGTTGATGGCGCGTTATGTACTCGAGAATCAAATCTACTCTGTAGAAGCCTGCCAACACTTTGACTTGGAGGGCTACTACTTTGTGCCTGAACAGTCAGACGCGAAAACACTGACGTTTTATCGGGACCACGATCCTGCCTAATAACAATATGAAAGGAAGACTGCGTGACAACAAAACAAGTGGTTATTATTGGTGCCGGCATGTCGGGGCTGTGTATGGGGGTACAACTCAAGCAACAAGGTATCAATGACTTTGTGATCCTTGAGCGTTCCGATGATGTCGCCGGCACCTGGAATTACAACACTTACCCCGGATGCGGTTGCGATGTGCCCTCGGTGTTTTATAGCTACTCGTTTTATTTGAATCCGAATTGGAGTCGCGTGTATTCACTGCACGATGAAATTAAGCAGTACTTTCGGGATTGTGCCGCGCACTTTGGCTTGAATGATCATATTCAATTCAATACCGAGGTTGAGCGTGCCGATTACGACGAAGAGCGCGGCTCATGGACGGTAACAACGAAAGGTGGCGAGACCATCGAGTCTCGGGTTCTTGTTTCGGGTTTGGGTCAATTGAATGTGCCGTTCACGCCTGACTTTGAAGGTGCCGACACCTTTGCTGGTGACTCATTCCATTCGGCGCGTTGGAACCACGGTGTCGACCTTGCGGGTAAAAAAGTGGCGATTATTGGCAATGCCGCGAGTGCGTTGCAGTTTATTCCGCATGTAGCGGAAGCGGCCGAGCAAGTGCACGTATACCAACGCAGCGCTAACTATGTTGTTCCGCGTAACGATCGCGCTTATACGGACTCTGAAAAACAGCGCTTTGCACGGTTTCCTTGGCTGCAGCGTCTACACCGCTTAGGGGTGTTTTTACGCGGCGAGATCATGTATGGCGCCATCGCGAACAAGAAATTTTTTCAGTGGTTGTTGGCCAAAGACGCCAAAAAGTATTTAGAAGAGCACATTACCGATCCAGAGCTACGCCGAAAACTCACGCCCGACTATGCCATAGGATGTAAGCGGATTCTGGTGTCGGATAATTACTATCAAGCCATGGCGCGCCCCAATCTGAACTTGGTGACTAAGCCTATCCAAAGCATTACGCCTGCGGGTGTGCAAACCGAAGATGGTGAAGTTCTGGAAGCGGACGTCTTAATTTATGGTACGGGCTTTCAAACCACAGATTTGATGGCTCCGGTCGACTTTTATGGACGCGACGGCCTGTCCTTGAAAGACGCGTGGGCCGAAGGTGCAGAGGCGTATCGCGGCGTGTGTACCTCTGAATTTCCTAACCTCTTTATGTTGTATGGTCCGAACACTAATTTGGGCAGCAACTCGATCATTTTCATGGTTGAGCAACAGGTAAATTACATAGTGAAGTGTATTACCAAGTTGTTGACGCATCAGCTGAAGAGTATGGAAGTGAACAAGCAGGTCTTGCGTGCCTACAACGAGAAAATGCAGGGCGATATGACTAAAACCGTTTGGGTGGCGTCTTGCCAGAGTTGGTACAAAAATGCCGCGGGGAAGGTGGTCAACAACTGGCCGAACAGCGCCACTAATTACTACTTCCACATGCGCGAGCCCGAAATGAGCGACTTCGATCTCGCCGACGGCTAACGGTCCTCTTTAAAGGGTAATAAGTCGCGTGCAGCGGCCTGATAGTCGCGCACGTGAGCGATTTCTTCCTGACAAAAGCGCCCGACAGCCGCGTCAAAGCGTTTGTCGCAGATGTAATGATGCGAGTGCGTTCTTGTGGGTTCAAAACCGCGTTGGATTTTGTGCTCGCCTTGCGCACCAGGATCAAAATGTTGCAAGCCATTGCGAATGCAATACTCAATACCTTGGTAATAGCACGCTTCAAAATGTAGGCCGTCGAATTCCGCCAGTGCACCCCAGTAGCGGCCGTACAGGTTATTGGAATCTTTAAAATACAGGGCGCCCGCTACGGGGATGTTCTCGGCATAAGCAAAAATCAGTAGCACCTGATCGCGTAGGTTGGGCAGTAGCTCGGTAAAGAAACGCCGAGTTAAGTAACCGCCGTGACCACTGCGCTTGGCGTAAGTAATTTGGTAAAAACGGTGAAACTGCTCGCATATTCCGGGGGTAATGGCCTCCCCCTCGATGGTCTTCATTTGGATGTTTTGCTGGTCGACTTTGGCGCGCTCTTTTTTTAAGTTCTTACGTTTTCTGCTGCTAAAAGTCGCCAAAAAATCATCAAAATTAGCAAAACCGTAGTTAAACCAATGAAACTGGCAAGTCTGTCGTTCGTGCATTCCCGTGTTTTCAAAGTGACTTTGGTCTACGTCGGAATGGAACAACACGTGCCATGAACTTGCTATGTCTTCGGCCTCTACCTGCAAACCTTGCACGAGAGTACTGGCCACTATTTCAGGTGAGGTTGCCTCCGGGTGTATTAAAATACGTGGTCCTGTGCAGGGCGTAAAAGGAATGGCAGAGACTAACTTTGGGTAATAGTCTAAGCCCGAGCGCTGCCAAGCATCTGCTAAGGCCCAATCAAAAACATACTCTCCGTAGCTGTGGGTTTTCAGATAGGTTGGTATCGCGCCCGCCAGGCGATCGCCGTCGAGTAGCAGGCAATGATGTGGCTGCCACCCAGAGTTAGCAGTCGTACACCCACTGTCTTCTAATCCCAGCAGGAAATCGTGGCGCAAAAACGGATAATCGGTATTGGCGCACGCATTCCAAGCGCTAGCGTCGACATCACGTATCGAGCTGATAAACCGTAATTTCATAGTGCTACACCGCAGCAGGATATAAATACAAATCTACGGCTAAACCCACAAAAACGATGAGTCCCACAATGATATTGTCTTTAAAGGCCTGAAAACAGGCCATGCGGGCCCGGTCTTTGATGCGCCATTGCTGCCAGATAAAGCCGACGCTTGCCACGATGATGCCGATGTAGGCGGGTTCGTGGCGTTGAAATTGCCATGCCATTAATAGCCACAGAGCGAAAGTCATGGATTGTAGGATACCTACGATTAAACGATCGGCTTGCCCAAACAGTATGGCCGTCGATTTGATCCCAACGGTTAGGTCATCGTCGCGATCAACCATGGCGTATAGGGTGTCGTAAGCCATGGTCCACAGTAGGTTGGCTAAAAATATCAGCCACATAGCAGCCGGCAGGGCATTTTGTGTGGCACTAAAGGCCATGGGTATGCCAAACGAGAAGGCTGCCCCCAAGACAATTTGTGGCAGATGACTCACTCGCTTAACAAAAGGGTAGATGGCGGCAATTCCTGCAGCACCTAGCGATAACAATATCGTTAAGGGGTTGGTTAGTAACACCAAGAAAAACGCGAGCGTAATCAGTACGAAAAATAAAATGATGGCTTCTTTGGGTGTCACCACACCGGTAACTAAAGGTCGCGACGAAGTGCGTTTTACGCTGCCATCCCAGCCGCGGTCGGCAAAATCGTTAACGACGCAGCCCGCAGCGCGCATTAAAAAAACACCTGAAGTAAAAATGATTAATAAGTCCCACTCGGGGAATCCGCCACTGGCTAACCACAGCGCCCAATAGGTGGGCCACAGTAACAGTAAGGTTCCCACGGGTTTGTCGATGCGCATTAACTGCGCGAGGCCTAACAGTTTAGTCTGCACGAGGTTTCCTTTTTGGGTGCCGTGCAAGCTTAAGTGTTTTGTCCAGTCAAAAAAAGCCCTTGGTTTGACGATCTATTGATAGACGCTTTATGAAGGGCGGCAGATAAAACTCTGCCACTATTAAGGGTTGCTGGTTTAAATAGAACAGCGAGCGGCGTCCCCACAGATCCTCCGACGATCGCAGGTCCTCGGGTACGCGGTCATTGTCTCCACCCATGCGGGTATACTGGAATACTCCCCGGTGGCAAAGGCGGTGGCTAAAGAGAAACTCACCTAAGGGCCTTGAGTCCCAGTGACGTAAAAACCGATTGGGACCTTGAAGTGTCGTGTTGGGGAGAATGCTGCGCGCAAAAACATAAGGCTCGCCGTCGACGTGCAGCGATACTTCTCGGGTTAACGCCAGGTTTCGGTTCGCTTTGGCTTGAAGTAACAGCTGTTCATCTAAATAGGGCACACGCCAGTTTTGCAGGCGCTTGTTGACCCGTAAATTACCTAAGCTTCGGAGTAGTTGCGTAAGCGACCCAGGGTCAAATAAAGCACCAGGAGGCCGCTCCGAAAAGCCCATACGTTGTTGCTCTGAATGCCAGACGATGCGGGAAGAAACGACCATGCTACCCCTCGATAAGTTGGGGCGAAGCCTAGCACTGAATCGCATGCTTTACCATTTAAGCAATATGCGGGTTGCACAAAAACTTGAGGCTTATATAGTGACCCGCAACGAATCAACATGTGGAGAGTGCGGCGTGGCACGTTGGGAATGTATTGTTTGTGGTTTGGTTTACGACGAGGCTGAGGGATGGCCAGACGATGGCATTCCAGCAGGCACTTTGTGGGCGGATGTTCCCGAGGACTGGTTGTGCCCCGATTGCGGTGTTGGTAAAGATGACTTTGAGTGTGTCGATGCCAGCCCCATAACCAACAGCAGTGAGGTAAAAGCCGCAGCTGCAGAAGTTGAAGCCCCAACGGTTGAACCCCAAGAAGCGTCTCAAGCGCCCGCCGGGGGTGATGAGCCTTGGGCCAAATGGGAATGCATTGTTTGCGGCCTGATTTATGATGAAGAACTGGGTTGGCCCGATGACGGTATTCCTCCCGGGACTCGTTGGGCAGATGTACCAGAAGATTGGTTGTGCCCAGATTGTGGCGTAGGTAAGGATGACTTTGAGCTGCTTGAGGGTTCAGCGCCTGTAAGCGCAGCGGCTCCCGCGAGTGATGAAGCAGGTTTGGTGATCATCGGCACCGGCATGGCCGCTTATGGGCTAATACGTGAATTTCGTAAATATGACGCCGAGCGAAAAGTGATCTTTGTTACCTTTGATGATGGCAGCAACTACTCCAAGCCATTGTTGTCGACCGGGTTCACCAAGAACTTAAGCGCCGATAAATTAGCTATGCAGTCTGCCGAGGACATGGCCAGAACCCTAAATGCGACCATCCTAACGCAGGCTATGGTTACAGCTATTAATACCGAGGCTAAAACTCTGAGCTTTAGCGATGGCTCAACGCTAGCCTATGACCAATTGGTTATGGCCGCAGGCTCGGAAGTTATCCGCCCGCCGTTGCAGGGGGATGGTTTAGACCGCGTTTATTCGGTGAATGACCTGCAGGATTACGCCGCGTTTCGTAAGGCGATAGAACAGCACCAAGCAAAGAAGTTTTGCCTCATAGGTGGAGGCCTAATTGGCTGTGAGTTCACTAACGACCTATTAAATGGTGGGTTCGAGGTTGAAGCGGTCGATCCTCTCGGCTACTGCCTGCCAACCTTGCTCCCTGAAAAAGCCGGTCACTCAGTGCAAAATGCCTTGGAGTCACTGGGTGCGACTTTCCATTTTGGCCGCTTAGTGAAAGCCGTGCACAAGCGTGATTCTGGCGTGGTTGCTGAGCTCGATGATGGCACCATGATCGAAGCCGATATCGTGGTTTCTGCTGTGGGCGTGCGGCCACGTATTCAGTTGGCGGCCGACAGCGGTTTGGCGACGGGTCGAGGTATTATCACGGACCGTTACTTAGCAACGAGTGCCAAAGATGTGTATGCCTTGGGCGATTGTGCCGAGGTGGCTGGTCATGTCTTGGTGTACGTGGCTCCACTTGTGGCAGCGGGCAAAGCCTTAGCAAAAACCCTGACGGGCGAACCTACTGAAGTTGTGTACCCCGCAATGCCTGTGGCCATTAAAACGCCCGCATGCCCCTGTATCGTAGCGCCACCGGCTCGCGGTGCCGAAGGGCAGTGGCACGAGTTAGGCGAGGCGCCCAATATTCAAGCGGAATTCCACGCGCCCAATGGCGATTTGTTGGGTTTTGCCTTAACGGGTACCGCGATTAAAGAGAAAATGGCGCTGCAAAAATTATTGCCCCCTATTTTAGACTAGGCACCGGCGTAGGCGGCACGTTCGCCGGTCCAGCGTCGCGCTAAACGCTTTGCTACCGCGGGACGTTGTTGCATTAGGTCATCGGCAATGGCGGCAGCGCTGTCCAGCAGGTCTTCGTGCAAGGGTAACTCAGCTACGCGAAAAGCCATTAGCCCCGTTTGTCGAGTGCCAAGCATTTCACCGGGCCCGCGCAGTAGCAAATCCTGTTCGGCTATATAGAAACCGTCTTGGCTATCTTTTAAGACTTTTAATCGTGCCTTGCCCGTTTGCGACAAAGGCGTTTGGTACATCAATACGCAGTGGCTGGCAATCGTGCCGCGCCCTACCCGACCTCTTAACTGGTGTAATTGCGCAAGCCCCAAGCGCTCGGGATTTTCAATAATCATTAGACTGGCATTGGGTACATCGACACCTACCTCGATCACCGTTGTGGCAACCAGTAGGTCTAAGAGACCCGCGGCAAAGCTGGCCATAATTTGCTCTTTTTCGGCGCTTTTTAAACGGCCGTGTATTAAGCCGATGCGCAAATCGGGAAGTTTAGTTTGTAAAGACTCACTTACTGCTTCGGCCGCTTGCGCTGCTAGTTGTTCGTTTTCTTCGATGAGCGTGCATACCCAGTAAGCTTGGCGCCCGTCCCGACAAGCGTGGGCTACCCGCTCAATGACAGAGGCTCGTCGGGTGGAATCGATCAGCACCGTTGAAATAGCCTGACGCCCTGGTGGTAACTCATCAATAACCGAGCAATCTAAGTCAGCGTAAGCCACCATCGACAAACTTCTAGGTATGGGCGTGGCGGTCATTACCAGCTGGTGCGGTCTAAGTGCTTTGCCCTTGCGCGCCAGGGTCAGCCGCTGTTCGACACCAAAGCGATGCTGCTCGTCGATAATGACAAGGCCCAAGTGTTTAAATTCTACATCCACCTGAAATAAGGCGTGAGTACCAATCACGATAGTAGCATCTTGTGTTGCTATCATCGCTAGAGTCGCTTCACGTTTCTTGCCTTTGGTTTTGCCGCTGAGCCACGCCAGTTTGAACTTGCTGTCGCCAAACCAGCGCTGGAAATTGCGCCAGTGCTGTTCTGCTAGCAATTCTGTCGGCGCCATTACGGCAACCTGGTAGCCCGCCTGGGCTGCTTGCAAAGCGGCTGCGGCGGCCACGAGGGTTTTGCCTGCACCCACATCACCCTGTAACAATCTCAACATGGGGGTGGGCCGAGTTAGGTCGTGGCCAATCTCAGCGATGACGCGTTGTTGTGCACTGGTGGCCTGAAAAGGCTGTGCCTTTAAAAAAGCCGCCGTGAGTTCCTCTCGATAAGGAATCTGAGGTGCTTGGTGTTGAGTCTGCAGCGTGCGAAGTTCACCGAGGCTAATGCGGTGAGCCACCAGTTCCTCGAGCGCCAGCCGCAATTGCGCTGGATGTTGCTTGTTTGCTAAAGCAGATAGCGAGACATCTGGCGGAGGCTGGTGCAAAATTTGAATGGCTTGAACCAGCCCGATGCCCTGCGTCTGTTCGTGCGGTAAGAGTTCGTCGGGTGGATTAACACTTAACACTTGGAGCGACGCCAAACACATTTTTCGCCAGGTGGTTTGCCCTATTCCCGTTACGGTTGGGTAAAGTGCGGTCAGTGCTTCCTCCATAGCTGCACCTTCTTCGACGCGGCGATACTCTGGGTGCACCATTTCAAAACCATTGGCCCCGCGTCGGACCTGCCCAAAGCAACGCAACGTCAGCCCCTGTTTCAGCTGTTGTTGCTGGGCTCGCGAGAAATGAAAAAATCTTAATACCAGCGTCCCCGTGCCGTCTTGCAGTTTGACTACGAGGCTACGCCGACGCCCAAGCGTCACGGTTGCAAGACGAACTTCACCTTCGACAACAACATCGCTGCCATCTTGTAAGGCACCAATTGGGGTAAGCCGCGTGCGATCTTGATAGCGCAGCGGTAAATAAAACCACAGATCTTTTACTTGATGTAAACCGAGAGTAGCCAGCTTTTCCGCAAGCTTTGGTCCTACCCCCGATAGCTGTGATATCGGACTCGTGGCATTTAATGCTACCCTTCTGTTGGCGTTTGGCTTTGACATGCAGTACTACGATATTGGAATAGGGACAGTGTAGCGTGGCATCCATGGATAACAAGCTTCGGGTAGCACTTATTGGTTGCGGCGATATTGGCTTGCGATTGACCCATGAGCTGCCAGGTGGACGTTACAGTTTTTTAGGCTTACGGCGAAGCCTTCCTCAAGTCGATGATGAAGCGATTGACTGGGTTCAAGCTGATTATCTAAAACCCGAGACGCTGGGCGTACTCAGAGAGTATAGACCCGACTATGTTGTCATTACCTTAAAGCCCACGGCGTACACAGACTCTGGTTATCAGCAGGGATATGAACAAGGCGCGCGTAATATTGCCGCTGCGCTTGATGGTCTTTCGCTGCGGCGCATTTTTTATGTCAGCAGTACTCGGGTTTATGCGGAAAGCGGTGGCGAGTGGGTCACAGAAGAGTCGCCTCTCGCGCCGCAGGGCTACGCGGCACTGAGCTTAGTTGCCGCCGAGCACACGATGATGCAGGCAGGATTGCCCTTAACTATTGTGCGCTTTGCCGGTATCTACGATGGTCGCGCGCAGTTCTATTTAAATCGCATGCGGCAGGGGCTGTGGTCTGCGCCCAAGCCTGAGGTCTACACTAATCGAATACATCGCGATGATTGCAGCGGCTTCTTGGCACACCTGATTTGCCTCTCTCAAGCAGGTGAGCCTTTAGCCTCGATTTATAATGGCAGCGATGGAACTCCTGCCACACGCTATGAAATCGAACGCCATTTAGCGGCCCGTGCCGGCTTGTACCCGCCAAAAACTGTATCGGTGGACGGAGAGCTTCAAGAGCACAAACGCATTGAT
>Ga0209137_1000537_pt1 | contig 39690 bp, 38 predicted proteins | sample SaaInl5LU_22_DNA_FD_184642 | JGI IMG/M metagenome (GOLD analysis project Ga0209137, IMG submission 184642) | Marine microbial communities from expanding oxygen minimum zones in the Saanich Inlet - ESP_105LU_22_DNA (SPAdes) (version 2) | ecosystem: Environmental > Aquatic > Marine > Intertidal... | reverse complement strand
AGATCTGCCGTGGATTATCGACAGTCAATCAGATAGCGATCATGCCGATGAGCATGACCATCATCAGGATCTAGGCAAGGGTCATAATAATGGCGAGGGTCATGGCGAGGGTCATCAAGCGTCGCATATGGATACTCGTGCTGCTGAAGAAGGGCACTCTCACCATGATGAAGAGCCAAAAGCGGAATCTGCTCATGGACATGATCATTCAGACGATGCGCATCCTTGGTTAGATCCGATCGCGGCGCTTAATTACGCCTCCCGCTTCGCTGCGAGTTTATCTGCAATGCGACCTGATGATAGCGCTAGAATTGCATCAAATTTAGATAGTTTTCGAACACAGTTGACGCAACTGGATCAGCAGCTCAGCCGTCAATTCGAGCCAGTTCGCGATAAGGGATTTTTGGTATTTCACCGTGCGTACGATGCACTAGTCGAGCATTATCAGCTTAATCAGTTAGATGCTCTAATGTTAGATCCTTCACGCAAACCCGGTGCCAAACAGATGCAGAGGTTACGCGAGCTGGTTGAATCAGGCCGTGTTAGCTGTGTGTTCGTCGAGCCTCAGTTTAATGCTGGTTTACTCGAAACTTTAGTTCGTAATACAGGCGTCAGGCAGGGAGTGCTAGATCCTGTTGCGAGTGACTTTAGCCTCAGTCAGAGTAGTTACGTTGAATACATGGCTAGCCTCTCAGGTGAGATAATACGTTGCCTCGCTAAAGACTAGACTGAAATAGGTGTAGATCAGGGGCTGAGTAAATACCGGATAAGCGCCCATTAAAATCGAACAGCGGGACTTCACAAGGTTATGGGCGCTCTATATAATTCGCGAACTTTCTAAGCAGATGTGGTGGAATTGGTAGACACGCTAGCTTCAGGTGCTAGTGCCCTCACGGGCGTGGGAGTTCGAGTCTCCCCATCTGCACCATCTCAGGCTACCCGAGATGCTGTGCTTTTCGAAAGTAATACATTTGCGCATAGGTTTAATGGTTATGGCCATTGCTAGTATGCGCAGCATCTTGCAGATGTGGTGGAATTGGTAGACACGCTAGCTTCAGGTGCTAGTGCCCTCACGGGCGTGGGAGTTCGAGTCTCCCCATCTGCACCATTTTTGATGTGTCCCTAAACGATCCAAGCCTCTACCAGCGAAATGACAACGGTTACGGCAACCAATATCCATGCCGGTATTTTGAACCACTGCAAAAGTCCAAACGCGACCAACACGGCTAATCCGACGTAGAGAGATGTCAGTGTCTGAATCGTGATTGTTAATAAAGCGGCGAGCAGAACACCGACGACGGCCGCATTCGCACCACTAATAACCAGACGAACGCGAGCATCAGTTTTGAGCCGCTCCCAGATCGGAAATACGCCAAAGAGCAACGCAACAGCGGGTAAAAATATAGCGATGGTTGCTATCGCTGCACTGCTGGCAGTGCCGTCCAATGCCCCACCTAGAAAGGCTGCAAATGTAAAGAGTGGCCCGGGTACTGCCTGAGCGGCACCGTATCCGGAGATGAAAGCCTCAGAACTAATCAAGCCTGTAGTAACGGTCGCATCGGCTAGTAACGGCAGCACAACATGCCCACCACCCATTACTAGTGCGCCAGCTCTGAAAAAGCTGTTAAACATTTGCGTTATTGAGTTTGAACCGGTGGTCACTAGTGGCAGCACCAGAAGCCCCGCGAAAAAGAGAAACAGCCATAGCATCGAGCTACGATCGATTCGCCAATCCAATTTGCTAGGCGCCAGCGCACTTTTGTTGCTCATGAGGCTGATTAGACCGGCACCGATTATCAACAGTGGTGTTAACCAAGAGGCAGCAGCCAGCGTTAAAGCCGATGCGCTTGCCAGCATCAACAACTGATGCGCTCGGGTTATACAGAATGTACGCGCCATGCCTATGACCGCCTGCAAAATTACGGCGATAGCGATCGCTTTTAATAGCGTGAGTAGTAGAGGTGAGAGACTCACCTCTGGATTTGCCAGCGTAATACCGAGATAACCCAAAGCTAAGGCGGATGGCAACGTAAATCCAAACCATGCGAGCAGCGCCCCCAGGTATCCTTCACGTTGGTAGCCTATCAGTAAGCCAGTCTGACTTGAGGCGGGACCGGGTATAAGCTGGCATAGAGCAACCTTGTCGGCGTACTCCTCTTCAGTAAACCAGCGCCGACGGTTAACGAACTCCTCGCGAAAATAGCCAAGGTGAGCAACAGGACCGCCAAACGACGTGAGCCCGAGGCGCAAGAAAATCCAAAAGAGTAACAGCTTAGAGTTCATGCGCTAGTTATACCCGTTAAGCGCATGAACTTTAAGTCAAATAGTGAATTGGCTTGCTACTATTGGACGTCAATAACAACGCGTCGGTTGCGAACTTCGCTGACGTTATCACCAGTGGGCACGAGTAGATCGGTTTCGCCACGCCCTTCTGTCGTAATGATCTGAGGATCTATCCCAATTTCAATAAGATTTTGACGGATGAGCTCAGCACGGCCTTTAGACAGTGCGATATTGTAAGACTCCGATGCCTGAGTATCGGTATGTCCCACAACTAAGATTTCAGCCGCTGGGTAGGTCAGGATATCGTTGTATATCGCGTCAATTTTCGCCTTCGACTCATCGGTTAGATCGGTGGTGTCATTATTGAAGTAGACCGTCCGAATGATCGGGGCTGGCGGCTTCAATGGGTCAGGCGCTGGGCAGAACAGAGGTGGCTTGTCCGAGAACGTATACTCTCCCTTTGGCTCACGCAGGTCCGAGACTGGATCCTCAGGGCCCAGTGAATTCACAGCAGTCGAATAGACCGAGCAACCCGTGGTTAACGCACTAGCCGATAGGGCAATTACTAATTTTAGGTACGGCATTGGAATATCCCCCTATTCAGCCCGGCCGAGCACTTCAACAGCATAGCTGTGCCACGACCCTCAAGTATTGCCGTAGGGGTGTGTATTTTAACCGCAGATGGGTCAGCCTCTGTGAGCTTGCGCTCAATAACAGCCAGAGTGCCCACATTTAATTTGAAGTCAGCGCTACCCAGGGTGTTGATCCTATCAAATTGATAGGTATCGAGTTCAAGTTCGCTATTTGGGCCTATTGCCATGCGCGAGTCATCATCAAACAGAATTCCAACAGCTCCGTCACCCTCTGTTGTAAGTGTATCGCTGCTAAATAGAAGGTTGCCGAGTATTGCAGGTTGTGAGTCACCAGAACGAAAAAGGGATGCTTCACCGCTGACTAGCTTAATCATGTCAAAACGCATATCAGCCTGAGCTTGATTGAGCGGCAGTAAGCTAAGTGTGAAAATAATGGTGAATAAACTTCGCATATTGATCCCTCTTTGCGTTATCGACTACACATAACTATAGGTTAGATGTGCAGATCAACAAGTGAACAAGAGGAACTCTTTAAATAACTGAACCCAAAGCCAGCTCTAATCTGTTGCGGCCACTCTGTTTGGCTTTGTACATCGCCTCGTCGGCACGTTTGATCATTGGATCGATTGTTGTTTCGTTTTTCTTGAATTGAGTTAATCCAATACTAACAGTGACATTGATTGGCGTGCCCTCAGCATTAAACTGGTGGTGCTCTACTTTATCTCTGATACGCTCGCAAAGTGAAATTGCATCGTCAACAGACGTATCGGGCAGGTATATAACAAACTCTTCACCACCCCAGCGTGCAATCAGGTCATCAGTTCGGGTAACGTCTCGGCAAATATCAGCGAATTCAATCAAAACCCGATCACCAACAGCATGACCGTAGTTGTCGTTAACCTGTTTAAAGTGGTCGACATCAATAAAGGCAAGACAAATACCCTCTAATGTTTCGCTCTTGGTAATATTCTTCTCCATCAATTGAGAAGCCGCACGACGGTTTAACAGGCCTGTTAGGGAGTCTGTTCTCGATATCTCTACAAGCTGTTTGTTGAGCACATACAGTTCGGAACTCTGTTTTTCTACCTGCTTTAGAGTCTCTTGGGATAGCTGTCTAAGGTAATAAAGGAAGTAGACCATAACCCCCGCTGATAAACTGGCTACTGAAAGATCTAAGAGAACCTCATATAACGCATAGTTTTCAAAAAAGCCCATGACAAACGCGAAGCCAAAAAGTGTAGATATCAAGATAGGTACTTGTATCCGCGCCCGCTCAATACCTTGATCAATAACAAGAATAGCCAATACTGGAGCACCCATTACAAGCCCTATCTCCACCATCTCATGTCTAAAGGTCACACCAAATGCCAGAATAGTAAACAAGATACCGAGTGCTCGGTGTTTAAATTGGTCGCTGGTGCCTACTTTATAGTCATAGATATAGAGCGCCAGTATTACGCAAAATAGCAGAATGATGGCCGTACCAAAAAGTGGCCGCAGGTCTACCATAAAGTTGCGATACAGACCCATCAACATAGGAATCAATACAAGCAACAGTGTTGCACCTAATATATTGTTAGGTAATAGTTTTTTAAGCTTTGACTGCATATTTTTAAATTGTGTTTAAATTTGAACCATTATGTACAGTGAGTTATTCCCTTCACCACATTAGTCTTTTTTGTGGTGTTTTGTAAACTAATAGCCCCATTTAGACTTAACACGCTAAGACTTATATTAGCGCTATTTTTATTAGCGGTTATATCCTTAGATTGGGAATTCTGAATTCTAGTTTACCGCTATTTGGGCGCCTTCAATCTGCTCTTTAATTGAAAGGGCGTTGTCGTAAAACGAGCGTGTAAAAGCGTCTGATTGACTCTTTTCAACAATACATACCTGTTTTGCAGCTACAGCAGGGTTAGTCGTTTGGCTTATTAAGTGTATGTCACCGAATGCGTATGGTAGGGGTGAGCCGCAAGCATTAACGGCCTCATTAAAAGTAGTGATGCTGCTGGATGATTCATCTGATGCATCCATTGGAGCGATTGTGATCATTATTGACCGGTCTGTTAGTGCGCCGAAACGAATCACTTTTGCTTTAGCATTGATCGCACGACCACCTATTGAACCTAACAGCTGTTGCATTAAGCCTTCAGCAGTCGCTAAATTAAGATTCTGCGACTTGATGTTAGGGTTGGATTTAAACTGTTTTGTATCAATCTTCCATACGAACCATCCATCAACCTCAGCGTACATACGCAGTGCAGTTTGCACCTCTTTTTGTAATTTAAGATTTCTATTTTGATTAATCAGTTTGTCGCTTTCGAGTTTCGCATTTTTTGTAGCTTCAACACTCATTTTTGTTGTTATTCGTTCGTTATCGACAGCATAGCGATGAAAGCCACTGATATAAGCAATTTTAACTAGGTCAACTTTATTGGTCTGATTATTAACGCTAGAGCCTTTGTTTGGTGTTGATTGACACCCGGCGAGAACTAAAAGAAAAAATGTAAGGGTCAGGATTTTCATAGGTATATCTGATCCGTAACACGTTTCAAATTTGGCTCGAAAAATACTCTTTCGGCTAATTCGTCGTGTTCTATACCCAGGGTATGTTCAAGAGCCGCTGCACATAGACTTCTAGCATCTAAGGTTGCCATTAGATCTCGTTTTTCGAACTGGTCGCTTTTAGCAAGTCCTGGCCAATCGGCCAAAACGGCGCCACCTTTAACCGCACCGCCGCCAATGAACATACAGGTACCATAACCGTGGTCACTGCCGCTGCTACCATTAACGCGTACTGTACGACCAAATTCTGTAAGCGTAATGAAGGTTGTATTGTCCCAGGTCTCTCCGAGCGAGCGCTTCAGAGCGTCTACGCAGTTGTCTAGCTCAGCTAAATTTCCGCTAAGTCTTGTACCCTGGGTTGCATGTGTATCGTAGCCACTCAATCTAATCATGGCGGCTAGAGGGCCATCTTTTTGTTTTAAGGCGCGTCCTGCCTCTTCAGATAAAGCTCGTGGACTTCTGTCTTTACTCTGAAATACTTGAACGTTTAGGCGGTCTATGAGTTTTGCATTAGCTGTCTGCCATTCTGAGGATAAGCCCGCTTCAAGACTTTTTAAAAGTTCAGTATTTACACCATAGGAGCCAGGCACATTTGCTGGAAAAAAATTATCAATGCTAGTTGAACCCCTTAGAAGCAGAGGGGTGTCTAAACTCATCGCACGACCACCGAAATTCACTAGGTCGAGCGCTCGGCCAATCCAGCCGGTATCTTCACTAAAAGGAGCTTTGCCAGCCCCTTGTATAAAGTTTTGCCCCTCAAAGTGAGATCTCTTGGTGTATGGAAAACTGGTTGCATGTACGCCCAAAATATCCTGTGCCAGCATCATTTTGTGAATGGATCGTAGTGATGGATCCAACGCCCAGTGGGCGTTAAGGTCGAGCAAGTCTCCAGGCAGTAAAGATTCTCTGAAACTTTCAAGGGCTGTCTCCCCTTTAGGTACAAGTGCGCTTAGACCATCCAGTCCTCCTTCTAGGAAAAACACTACGAGTCGGCGGTTAGGGTTGTTGGAACGCGCCCAGACAGGCACATGTGCAAGTGCTAGGGCTGCGCTACCTAGTTGAAGAAAACGGCGACGTTTCATGCTTGCACCTCCATCATCCACTGGTTAACTGTTAAGCGCACAAACTCGTCAGACCCTATAGCTCCTGGGCGCTTCTGCAGTCTCGCTTTTAATGGTATTTTTAGATGATCCATTATCTGATCGCTAGAGGCTTGAACCAGCCCTTGGTTCCAAACCGATTGAGCAAATCTTACGCGCCTATCTAAATGCTCGAGACTTATCCACTCTCTTGACTGAAGAGGAAATCCATTGGGTTGTCGTTCTTGCCAGAAACTGTTGCCCAGCTCCGTGAGGGGTTTAACGACATCCCGACCTGATTGCCAAGATAGGATATCTTCATACCCTTCAAAGTAGTGCGCATTGGATGCGCGCACTATGTTAAACAACCAGTGACTTGGCCAAAGAACTTTTCGCTCTCCGTGTGTCCAGGCTAATTCTATTAAGCGCTGATGGACCTGGGCTAATGAACCGTTTGAACTCCTCCACGAACTCTCCAATGCATCGGTAACATAATTACTGGGCTCATCAGAAATGAAATGTAGAGCAAGCTTGTAACAGATATGTTTGCGTGTGTTATCTAAATTAGCCAAGTCATTAGTAAATTCTTTTAAGGCACTGCTTCCTCGGCCGTATGTTTTTCCGAGAATGACCTTGGTACCTGTGTCCGAGCGTTTACTGATATAGGGGTATTCTGCACTCTTCCAATCTTGCGGTGCCCATCTCGGGTTGTAGTTGTAATCACCCCAGCCGGCGAGAACACGAGCAGCATTGTGAATATCGTCTTCTGTATAACCTTGTGCGGGTGAGCAGCTATGCAATTCCATAACCTCTCTAGCAAGGTTGTCATTTAGCCCGACCTGTTTACCCTTTTGCCTTCGATTTCGGCCCTGTTCGGAGTTGGGAGATATATTGACAATATTGTCGAGATAGCGAAGCATCGAATAATGGGTGGTTGCCTCGTAGAGTAAATCTGCAAAGGTGCCGTCTAAATTCTTTAAAATTCGGTTTTCGTACATATCACCGGCGGTATAAAAAGCGTCGTAAGAACCCACCGTGAAATGGTTAAACCAAAAATGTGCTAATCGCTGCTTGACGCTATTGTCACTGTAGGCTCCGTAATGATTAAATTTTGCGGCATCTTGCCAGCGCAAATCGTATTTAAACTGCGCTTCGTCAAGTTTCTGCTGCTGAGCCCTACGGTCATGACTGTACTCTTTTCGAATCTTCTCTCTGGCCTCATCCCATCGCCATAAATTGATTAATCGTTCTTTGAGACCGGGATCAAAATCAGTGGGCCATTCACGATAATCCGGTACGGGTAAAGTACTTACTGTTGCAGGCGATTTCAGTGGGGTGTTTACGGCGTTAAGTTGTCCCATTGCCCATTCAACCGGATCAGCAGGTAATTCGGTGCCAAGTCGTGGTATTAGACCGACTCGCATAACATAGTTAAGTTCAAGCGACTTAGTAGAGCTGGACATACATTCTCCTTATTACTCTCTAAATCTACACAGTTAAGGTACTTATGTACATTTTTGAGGGGATGTTTTGCACCTCCGAGCGATCTGATTGTTTAACACTTAAAATAACTGGCCTGCACAATAAAGCCATTGCAGAATTGGGTTAAATTCCTTATTTAGGTTTCGCATTTATGACGTATTATGTCTCACAAGATGAATACCAAGTCCGGTAATATTCACAACACTACCCATTAAAAATCACAGGATCTTGAGTGGCCTCATAATTAGTGATGATCATATTGTTCATGTTAATTTCATTCACGATCGCGTGATAGAAAACTCTAAAAGCGCTCTGGCGGGTAGGGGCTTCACTTCAGTAAAGCTATTATCATCATCAAACTCAACGTAGTCGCTGTACCGCTCTTTGAACAACTGACGGTTATGTGCGTACTCTTCTGTTAGATAGCGATAAATTCCATCGCTTTCTGTGTAGGGAAGAACGTTGCGGCTATCGGCTGTAGCCCAATACAGCTTAGATTTTTGGATTCTTGTACTGCTTGCCACCGTCATAGGCTCCGTGCCTTTCTCTGTTTCGCAAACCAGTAACGAATTAAAATTGTATCCCTTTGATAAATCTACCTTCCGTTTGGGATCTGGCCAGAAGACAATTGAGTTGCCACCTAGCGCATCGATATCGACTGTCAGGTCTAAATGCTCACCCTCTGGGGTCTGCCAGATACTATGGAAAACCCAGAGGTAAATGCCCAGATCTATGTATGTCTTATGCGTAAATAGTTGCCAGCCCTGTATGCGTTTACCGCCCTGTGTATCGACTAAGTTTTGTACTTGCGAGTGACAGGATGTAAACGCGCGGCAGGCATGCTCACCAGACTCGCTTGTCTCCAGTTTCTTCACCAAAAAACACTGGCCACCTATGGCTGTCTGCATGCTGTTTCTAACGCGCTTTGGAATTTTTTTAGCGTAGGGTTTGCCGATCATTTTTAATCCAGTATCTGAGAGGGAGTGAGCATCTTAAAATGTAGACATGAACCGGTTACTTTTTTCATCATTAACTTAGATCAAAAGCTGTTTTAGTACCCAGGTCAAAATCCTGTTTTAAGCCTTGTTTTTATCTGCTTGCAATAAAAGCAGAGCCTCAGTTAGCTGCTGCTCGTTTATAGCGGGGTTAAGTAAGCGTACTTTATTTATGCTGTAATCATTAGTACCACTCGTAACGCTCAGACCTGTCATCATCGGGATTTGATTGGCGCTTGGGGGGCTAGTATGTGTAGGCAAATTTAAAACGAGCGCTACTTCATGAGTGCCATCTGTTTGCAGGGCTGTCCTAACTACGATCTGCTCTTGTGTTGCTAAGTTGCGCAACCAAGTGAGTTCCTGCCCAGTAAAAAGCGGCTGCAGGTCGCTAGCGATCGAGTTAGAACTAAGAAGAACCTTATTTTCGTAGATGACCTGCTCAAAGCGAAGGCGGGTAGCACTATCAGCGTCATAGTTTTCTGGTAGCCTTGTCTCTAGCTGTGCCTTATTTGCCTCGAATATCTTCTTATTAAGTGCATCTATTATGTTATTCAGATTTCGACTGATGCCAGATCTCGCTAAGCAGATTCTAACGAGCGTATGTTCTGTGGGTTCAGCGTTCATAGCGACTACTTATTTAATAAATGCTTAGCTAATCGCATAGTCAAAATAGACTTTAAATGGAAGGTTTGCCCCTGGCTTATTAGGCGCAATCTTGCCGCTCTCTAAACTGATTGTGCAATCGTACTCAGTCGTTAATGCATGCAAATTCTTAGGGTACTCTTTGTTGAGTATGCGATAAACGCCAGAATGCATCTCAAAGTCGACAAACATCGTCACGGTATCATCTGTCCAATAGGGTTTAGCCGCTTCTAAGTCGCGTTGTATATTCGGGCGCCATGCTTTGACAGCCATTTCATCAGCCAGCACAATAACCGAGTTATAAGAGGTTCCAAGGCTTAAGTCTGCTTCACGGGCTGTGTCTAACCAAAATGTCACCGCTTCGCTATTTTCATAGAGTGCATTTTGTGTGGTATCGAAACACTCGCCATCAGGTGTTTGCCATACAGAATGAAATAACCAGATGTAGACACCCCGATCGATCAGCTCTTTCTTACGAATGAGTAGCCAGCCACTGATGCGTTTCCCGCCTAAGCTATCCACTTTATTTTGGACATTACGGTGAGAATTATGCTCTGCGTTGTCGTCTGATGTAATTGATACACGGCGCTTTACTAAGAAACAATCGTCTTCAGACAGCTGTTTCATTCCCGCAACCACACCCGATGGCAACTTCGATATATAGGATTTTCCGATCACTCTTTTTACCTCGAAATAGTGCATGGATAGTCGAAAAAACTCGCTAGCATGAGAATTACACCCTAAGGCAGCGTAACTTTTAATCATTGAGTTATCCCATGGCCGAAGCAGTATAAGGCAGAAACCTATGCGTGGGACAGCCTGTAAGAATGTGAGGGTTTTACAGAGAGAAATTGTGATGGGGGGTATTGAGATTCAATAAAAAAACCGCACTTTTCAGCGCGGTTTAATTAATGACTAAGTGGTGCCTCGACCCGGAATCGAACCAGGGACACGAGGATTTTCAATCCTCTGCTCTACCAACTGAGCTATCGAGGCAACTCAGAAGGCGCGTATTAAACCGATATTGGCTTTTCCTGTCAACAGCTAATTTTCAGATCTAACACTAGGCGCTGGGTGGTACGTAGCCTTCGGCTTTTGCGTAATCTTCACCGGCTAGAAACTTCTGCATCTCTTCTTGTAAGAACTTACGGCTGGATGGATCCATCAGGCTCAGGTGCTTTTCGTTGATCAACATGGTTTGGTGATCGGTCCAGGCTTGCCAAGCTTTTTTAGAGACGTTATCGAAGATCTCCTGGCCAATTGGGCCCGGGTAGGGTGCGCGTTCTAGCCCTTCCAACTCTTCATTGTATTTGCGGCAAAAAACGGTACGGCTCATTTTAATCTCCAATTCTGAGGTCGCTAAGGTTAGTCAGTAAGCGTTTTACAGGCGCGGCCAAGCCTATCGCTGTTGGTTGTGCGCTGTTATACCAAAGTGACGCGCGCTCTTCCATTAACGCAGTAAAATCAACATCAGATTCCTCTACTAGGATCGGCGTTATATCAAGATGGTAGTGTGAAAAGGTGTGTCGCATCGGTTCAAGGGGCTTAACTCTATCTATGTTGACCTGCCAGCCAGATGGCAAATCGCGTAGGTCTTGTATCTCTGGAAAACTCCATAAGCCACCCCATATGCCGGTTGGCGGGCGCTGTTGAAGAAGGATATCTTCACCCTTGCGAACAATCAGCATCAGGGTTTGTCGCTGTGGTAACTCTTTTTTAGGTCGTGGCTGTGGTAGCTCGCTCACTCTATTGTGAGTCAATGCCTGACAATGGGTTTTTAAGGGGCAGGCCGAGCATTGTGGTCGGCTACGGGTACACAGCGTAGCACCTAGATCCATCATCGCTTGCGTGTAATCTGCCACCCGCTCGGTGGGGGTATAGGTATCGGCCAAGTGCCATAACGTACGTTGTACACTCAGTGTGCCTGGCCAGCCATCAACCGCTTGGTAACGTGCCAATACGCGTTTTACATTGCCATCTAAAATCGGTGCACGTACACCGCCAGCGATTGAGGCGATAGCACCAGCCGTTGAGCGCCCAATGCCAGGGAGTGCCTCTAGTTGCTCAGGATCTGTCGGGAACACGCCGCCATGTGTTGTGACTACTTGTTGAGCGGCTTTATGTAGATTGCGCGCACGGGCGTAATACCCTAGCCCTGTCCAAAGGTGCAAAACCTCATCAATGGGTGCATTGGCAAGCTCCAAAACCGTTGGAAAACGTTCAGTAAAGCGCTGGTAATAGGGAATAACGGTGGAAACTTGGGTCTGCTGCAGCATAATTTCAGAGACCCATGTGTTATATGCGCTTTTGTTCTGCTGCCAAGGCAGATTTTTGCGGCCATGCTGGTCAAACCATTGCAATACGGCCGCGCTAAAATCAAACAGACTCATAGGGCGTGGCACACTCCTTAGCGATCAGTTGCCAAACAGCCCTTTGATGAGTGAACCCGCATCCCCTTTAAGCTTATCACCTAGGTTCTCCTGCAGTTTCTCTTTGGCTTGCTGCTCTAACTGATCTTTTCTCTTCTCTATTTCGGCCTGCGCTTTTGCACCGATCGCTTTTTTGAATACTTCGCCAATAAAGCGGGTATCAACGGCGCAAAGTTTAGCAGGATCAGTATTAAAATTGCCTTTGCAATTTACAGGAATTCTGACGTCGCGTAGCGCTGGGTTAATACCACAGCTTTTGTTGAACAGATCACCAGTCAGCGTCAGACCTAGGTTATAGTCAAAAGCCTGAGCGGGTAGGTCGACAACGCCTTTGGCATCTAATTTGGCAGCATCGATACCGGCCGTTAAGCTGGGGTTAGTCACTACACCATTATTAAATGTGTAATTGGACTTTAGATCGGCGATGGGTGTTGTCCTATCGACCTGATCTGGGTTAATTCCTAAGGCGGTGATGTTCTCGATGTTCTGACACAGCTCCTGTGCTAGATCTATTCCTTGAATAACCCCTTCAGCTGCCGACAACTGCATGTCGCCATTTAGCGCGTTAATAATAGTATGCAGTGAGTTGCCCGCGGTCGTTAATGAGCCAGATAGGTTTACGTCGGCTTTAACCGGCGCTTCTGGCATAGCCAGTAACATGAGCTGATCGAGTTTAATGCCACTAAACTTGGGTTTTACAGCCAGTTTAACGGGTTCGGTTCGCGCATCGAGTGCACCGCTAACCTCTGCCTGTCCACCAAAGGCGATAGCACTTAACTGTTTTAAGCGGATATCACCGGCTTTAGCGCTGAGATCTAGATTAATTTGTTCAACTGAGTTGCCTTGAAACATGGCTCTGGCTACCTGTAACTTAAGATCGGCGTTTAGACCGCGAAGTCCGCTCGCATCGAAGAGAGGTTCTTTTGACCAGCCGGCCTGCGTTGCTGATGTAGGTGAAGCACTGGTAGATTCTGCACCAGAGGCTGGCGTTGAGTAACGGTCTAGGTCGATCTGATCAACCACTAAATTTGCGATAACTGCACCGGACTCAATATTCACGGCTATCTGGCCGGTGGTATTGGTATCGTCGAAATTGAGTTTAAGATCTTTTAGTAAAAGGCTATTGAGATTTCCGCTTAGGGACGTCTTTAAAGCGGCTTTTGCCAATACGGGTTTTGCATCTTTCGGGCCAAGCTCTGGGAGCACTAGACCCAATTTTGTGGCCATGTCGCGCGGATTAAATTGAGCGACATCCAGCTGGCCTTCAATATTCATTTGCTTAAAGTCATTCAAAGCTAACTTCCCGGTCAGTAGCAGTCCTGCAATATCTGATTTTAGGTTATCGATGCTGACACGTTGCTCTGCCTGATTTAGACGTATATCTGCGTTCAAAGAGAGGTTTAGAGGTTGTTCAAGTGCCGTTTGTTGCACTGTCATGCTTGTTGTGAGGTTACGCAGCTCAATAATCTGCTGCAACGTGTTAAGGCTCAGGTCACTCTTAAGTTCCATAGTTGCCTGAGTGTTTAACGCCCCCGCTTCAAACTGTTTAAACTCGCCAGTAAACTCGATGGGGAAGGGGCGCTCAACCGAAACGGCACTGGCATTCAGGTTTAGCTCATTAAGCTCAAGTCTGCTCGACCAGATCTGATCTTCGAAACTCAGGCTTGCATTAGTAAGGCTGATCGCATCTATCGCAAGGCGCAGCTCACGACCTTCCATATCTGATCTAGACTCTTGCGCTGTGAGCGTCTCTTTAGATTCTGCCGAGGGTGCAGAAGTTGCTGTCGTTGCACTTACCCAGTTCTCCTCACCCTTCGCATCGCGAACTAAATTGAGTACCAATCCATCTATTTGAATCGAGTCGAGTTGCACCTCCCCACTCAGTAAGGCTGGAATATTCAGGGCGGCACCTGCGCTTGCAAGTTGTGCTAGGTTGGGCTGTCCGGGGTAGTTAACGCTGATGCTATTAAGGTTCAGCCCCAGCCAAGGGTAGAAAGACCATCCAATATCACCGTTTATACTGAGCTCAATACCCGCCTCTGTTAAGGCACGCTGTTGTATATCATCGCGATAGTCATTTGGGTTGAAAAAGAACATCAGGTAAGCCGCTAATGATGCAGTCAATCCGACCAGTAAAACAACGATCCAGAGCACGAGCTTCAAAACAATACGCATATAAATGCATCCTTTCATGTAACAAATCAGTATGCAGTCATTGTAGACCAAAGCAGCCAAAGCTCCTCATTTAGCGACGCGCAAACACTGACGTTTTGTAATAGGGATATTGAGCGACTAACCGCGGGTCTTTAGGGATGCGGTTTATCCTCTATTCACGCTATAATATGGCCTTTGCGAAACTGCTGCGGAGTAAAGCATGGCTGAGCGTATAGCCAAGGTATCTCGTGATACTCTCGAGACTCAAATTACTGTCGAGATTAACCTTGATGGAACAGGTCAGTTCCACGCCGATACAGGCGTACCTTTCCTTGAACATATGATGGACCAGATCTCGCGTCACGGCTTGATCGATCTGAATGTACAGGCCAAAGGCGATCTGCATATCGACGACCACCATACGGTTGAAGATATTGGTATCACGCTAGGTCAGGCCTTTAAACAGGCCGTTGGCGACAAAAAAGGTATTCGTCGCTACGGTCACGCCTATGTGCCCTTGGATGAAGCGCTTTCACGTGTAGTTGTGGACTTCTCTGGCCGTCCAGGTCTGTCAATGGACGTCAAGTTTGTCCGCGGGAGCATCGGTCGCTTTGATGTCGATCTATTCAGCGAGTTTTTCCACGGCTTCGTTAACCATGCTGGCGTAACCCTACACCTTGATAATCTTAAAGGTAAAAACGCGCATCATCAGGCCGAGACGCTGTTTAAAGCCTTTGGCCGCGCATTGCGTATGGCGCTTGAAGAAGACCCCCGTGGCGCCGGTATTATGCCGTCGACTAAGGGTTGCCTCTAAGCATGAGCCGTATCGCAGTTATCGATTATGGTATGGGCAATCTGCACTCGGTGGCTAAGGCACTTGAGCTGGTGTCTCAAGATGCTGAGGTTGTATTAACGGCCGATCCCGATGTCGTGCGTTCAGCGGATCGCGTTTTGCTACCGGGTGTCGGTGCAATTCGCGATTGTATGGCCGAGATGCGTCGCTTAGGCGTAGATGTCGAAGTGCGTGAAGCCATAGGTTCGGGCAAGCCCTTCTTGGGTATCTGTGTTGGATACCAAGCGCTAACCGACTTCTCTGAAGAGAACGGCGGTGTTGAATGTCTGTCAGAACTAGGCGGACGTGTCAGCTTTTTTGGTAAGCAGCTAAAAGATGCTAACGGCGAGAAGCTTAAAGTACCTCACATGGGCTGGAATCAGGTGCATCAGACAATTGACCACCCGCTATGGCACGGCATAGATCAGCAGACACGCTTCTATTTTGTTCATAGTTATTATGTGCGCCTAGACGATAAAAGCTTGGTAGCCGGTACCTGTGACTACGGCTTGCCCTTTGATGTAGCCTTGGCTAAAGACAACCTGTTTGCCGTGCAGTTCCACCCCGAGAAGAGTTCAAAAGCGGGGCTACAACTGTTGAAAAATTTTGTAAATTGGAACGGCCAGCCATAGTCTGCTGTGCCAGTGTTAGGAACGAGTATCCAATGTTGATAATCCCCGCAATTGACCTCAAAGATGGTAAGTGTGTGCGCCTGCGTCAGGGCCGTATGGACGACTCTACAGTGTTCTCTGACGACCCCGTCGATATGGCTGCAAAGTGGGTGAATGCAGGCTGTCGCCGTCTTCACTTAGTTGACCTTAACGGCGCGTTCGCAGGCAAGCCTGTCAACGGTGAAATCGTCCAAGCGATCGCTAAAGCTTACCCTAATTTGCCGATACAGATTGGGGGGGGTATCCGTTCTGCTGAGATTATTGAGAGTTATTTAGCAGCGGGTGTCAGCCATGTAATTATCGGTACTAAGGCCGTTAAAGAGCCAGATTTCGTAACGCAGATGTGTAAAGCCTTTCCTGGGCATATTATTGTTGGTCTTGATGCTCAGGATGGTCGTGTTGCGATTGATGGATGGGCTGAGATAACCGATGTAATGGCCGTCGATCTAGCGAAGCGTTTTCGCGATGATGGCGTCTCTTCAATTGTGTACACCGATATTGCACGTGATGGCATGATGCAAGGCGTAAACGTTGAAGCCACGGTAGATCTAGCCGTTCAAGGCGGTATACCGGTTATCGCTTCTGGTGGTGTAACCAATATTGAAGATATTCGTGCGCTAGCCGCCGTGGCTGATCAGGGGATTCTTGGCGCTATCACTGGCCGAGCAATTTATGAAGGTACCTTAGATGTTGCGCAAGCTCAGGCGTTAAGCGATCAGCTCAGCACAGCGAAGTAGGAAAATCAGATGGCACTGGCAAAGCGAATTATCCCTTGTCTTGATGTTGAAAACGGGCGTGTGGTTAAAGGCGTCAAGTTTTTAGATATACGCGATGCAGGTGACCCTGTAGAGGTAGCGCGCCGCTACGATGAACAGGGCGCTGACGAGATCACCTTCCTCGATATCACCGCCAGTCACGAAGGCCGCGACACGATGGTGCACACGGTCGAGCGTATGGCGTCACAGGTCTTTATTCCCCTGACCGTTGGCGGAGGCGTACGCACCTGTGAAGATATTCGCACGCTGCTTAATGCGGGTGCTGATAAGGTTTCAATTAACACAGCAGCGGTATTTAACCCTGAATTTGTGCGTGAAGCCGCTGAGCGTTTCGGAAGCCAGTGCATCGTTGTCGCCATTGATGCCAAACGCGTCTCTGGCCCTAATGAACCCGGACGCTGGGAGATATTTACCCATGGCGGTCGTAAACCTACAGGGTTTGATGCGATTGAGTGGGCAAAGAAAATGGAAGACTTAGGCGCCGGTGAGATTCTTCTGACGTCTATGGACCAAGACGGTGTGAAGAGCGGCTATGATCTAGGCCTCACGCGCGGTGTCTCAGAGGCTGTGGGTATTCCAGTAATCGCATCAGGTGGTGTAGGTAACCTTGACCACCTAGTGGATGGATGTATCGAAGGTAAAGCCGATGCGGTGCTTGCTGCCAGTATCTTCCACTTCAACGAGTACAGTGTTCCAGAAGCCAAAGCTTACATGCGTGAGCGCGGTATTGAAGTTCGCCTGTGATAGGCACAACCGGAGAAACATATGATCTCAGATAACCGATTTGAACAGCAGATACGCGCTCTCGAGCCTTGGCAGCAGATGCTTTTTGCGACAGCGCTTAGTGAGCGAATGTTTCTGAACTTTGCGCTGTTCTCGCGTCTTATGGACTTCGGTGACTTAGAAAAGATGCGTAATCTGCTGAACTCCATCTGGGATGAACAGACGCAGCGCGGAACCAAGGTGAACTATGAAGTACAGCTCGGCCACGTAGAGGACAATATCGTCGATCTCGATGAGTACGATATGTTTGGTGCCATTCCCGCGCGCGATGCCATTATGGCCCTATTCTCAACGATTATACTGAAGCTCGAGCAGGAGTCTGACGAGGCGGTAGCCGTATCGAATCTCTCTTACGATACGATTGCGGCATATTTGGAGTTTGCCGAGGCAGATGATCAGATGTCCGATGAAGAGCTGGTCCGCATGATCAACATGCATGACCTTATGATTGATGAAGATGCATTCCAAGAGGCGCTTATAGAGGCCTTAGAGAATGCTAAATTCAACCCAGCATTAGTGGCTAAAATACGTGAACTGGGTGTCAATCAGGGCGTATCCAACATCGGCATCAGCGACGAAGATTAATGCTTAAACTCGGTCTTATATTAATGATTTTTCCGGCTCTAGGCCTAATGACAGGCTATATGTTGGAGCAAAATCAAATTGAAGCCTGTACACAGGGTGGGGGTGTCTGGCATTGGGCACTCGAACGCTGTGAGGCGTCAGGTAATTATCCCTTCGTACCTTTTATGATGCGTTATCCACTGCTGGTCAACGGTGGTATGTCGATCGTTGTGCTGGGCACTCTGCTCACCCTTTTTGGGCTCTATCGCCCTCGCGTTAGCGGTAAGTCAGTTTGAAAAAATTGATACTCATAACTCTTTTGATCCTCGCTGGCGGCGCTTTTGTATGGGTTAGGTTTTTTGGCGATCAGTGGCTCGAGGGTTTCAATGAAGAGCGTCAAGCGGCGGCAGAGACCTTTCGCCAGCAGGGAAGACTGTTTGGGGAACAAACCAATCAGCAAGGTTGTTTGGATAAAGCCTTAAAAGATGTCGCAAGTTGTCATTCGCCTTTGTGCAGTGTAGATGCCGGTAATTTTTTCAAAGCCTGTGTTGAAACCAGTGCTCCTTCTGCTAACTTTTGTGCATCTGTTCCGGCTTATCAGAGCAAAATCACAGAAGAGGAGAAAAACTGGGCTCGTTATGGCTGCTGGGATATCAATAATGCAAGTGAAGGTTGCCGACTGCTAAAGCGCCAGCAACAGGCTTTTTGCAGCAATATAAATTAAGGATGCAACGATGAATCAACTGCTTAGTTTGATAGAGCCCCTGATGTTTTGGGGGGGGTTATTTATCTATCTCCTGTCGGTGATCATGTTTGGAAGACGTACGAGTGATTGGAATGCGGTATTGCGTTTTTGGCAGCCAATGATTGCCTTCACCGCAACGGAATTTAAAGTCAATCGTGCGGGAATGGGCTTAATGATTCTCGCCGTGATCATACGTATCTACCTTAACTTTTTTGCGACATGACCAAAAACAACCCAATTACTGGATCTTCCTATCTCCTGCGCGGTATTCAATACCTACCAAAGCCGGGTATCCGCTCATTTGTTATTATTCCGTTATTAATAAATCTAGTGCTCTTTGGTAGTGCTATCTATCTGCTATTTAGCAACTTTTCGGACTGGGTCCAATGGCTAATCGACCTTTGGTTACCTGATTGGGAGTGGCTCAGTTTTCTTGAGTATCTACTTTGGCCTCTATTAGCTTTTCTAGTGGTGATTGGCGTCTACTATGGATTTTCGCTGGTCGCTAACTTTGTTGCAGCCCCATTCAATGGCTTATTAGCCGAGAAGGTTGAACAAGCGGTTAGAGGTCAGGTGAACTCCAATCTTGATAGTTGGAAGGCTATTGTTAAGTTGATTCCAGCGGCGCTAGCGCGTGAGTTTGCAAAGCTCGCCTACTATCTACCGCGGTTGTTCGTATTGTTTGTATTGAGCTTTGTACCCTTGGTGAATCTATTCATGCCATTCGTGTGGTTTGCATTTGCTGCGTGGATGATGGCGATTCAATACTGCGATTACCCGATGGATAATAACCGCGTCAGCTTTAAACAGATGCGTTTGCTGCTATCACAACGTCGCTGGTCGGCCTTGGGTTTTGGTTCGCTTGTGCAGTTGGGTATGTTAATACCCCTATTAAATCTTATTCTGATGCCGGCCGCCGTAATCGGTGCAACGCTTTTTTGGGTCGAGCAGTACACAAACGATCCTCAGATCTGAGACGCCTCTTTGCGCACAATACGCTTGGCCGGGAAGGTACAGCTGAAGCGGCTGCCTTCACCCATGGTGCTGCTAATTCCCAAGGTTGAGTTGTGGCGCGCGAGTATGTGCTTAACAATCGCAAGCCCAAGCCCAGTGCCGCCGGTATCACGCGATCGATCGCTATCGACACGATAGAAGCGCTCGGTTAGGCGCGGTATGTCCTCGGTTGGGATCCCTATGCCGGTGTCAGTCACGCTAAAGTTAGCACCGAGTCCTTGCGCAACACAGCTGATATTAATATGGCCACCCGGTGGCGTGTATCGTACAGCGTTAAACACTAGATTTGACAATGCGCTGTGTATCTCAGAGCGATTGCCATACAGATCAATTGACGGATCGATATTCAGTTCAAAGCGATGTGCATTTTCGCCAGAGAGCGCGATAGCCTCCTGGTGTATCTGTTCAATCATCGCCGTTAAATTAACGGCTGACTTAAGGTTGGCCTCGTTTGACGTCTCTATTTTAGAAAGCGTTAGAAGATCTGATACCAGATTATTCATACGCACACTCTGCTGGTGCATAGAGGCAAGAGGACGCTTAATATGTTCGGGTATGTCCATATCTTGCAGTGTTTCAAGATAGCCGTGAATAACCGTTAGGGGCGTGCGCAACTCGTGCGATGCGTTAGCGACAAAGGTTTGACGCATCTCATCTACACGTGTGAGCTGAGTAATATCGCGGGCAACCAAAACCTTATCGCCTTCCCCAAAGTCGTGCACACGGTACTCAACTGTTTTTCGCGCGCCACTGATACTGTACGTTAGCGTCAGTGGTTTAGTGTGTGATTGCGCCCTAAAATAAGAGACAAATTGTGGGTGGCGCATAACGTTGATAATAGGCTGGCTACGGTCGATGTCTCTAAGTCCTAGAAGCTCTTTCCCGGCTTCATTCCACCACTCTGCATTACCCTCGCTATCAACAATAACCAGTGCATCACTAAGGGCAGCCGATGACTGCTGAAAGCGGTTTATACGGGCCTCTAGCATCTCCTCTGTGCGTTTGGCGTTACGCGCTTGTTCAGCTATGCGCCCCGCTAGACTTCCCAGTGGGCCGGGTGCATCAGGTGGCACGCTATTGTTCTCACCCTTAGCCCAAAATAGAACCTTCTCTGACCAGTAGATAGTCTGTAGGGCCCACAAAAAAGAGCCGACAAGCGCGCCCAGCATTGGGGTGCCAAATATCCAACCAAAAACCGTAGCGATAAGGACATACAAGATCAGTTGCTTCAACTGTGAGCGGGCATTATCGATCATATTAATTGCTCTGCGTCCCAGTCTCAGTCGATGAAAAGCGGTAGCCTGTGCCACGTACTGTTTGAACAAACTCGCCGTAGGGCTCACCTAAGGCTTGGCGTAAACGTCTAATATGCACGTCGACAGTGCGCTCTTCTACATAGACATTGCCACCCCACACCATGTCTAAAAGCTGGCTACGTGTGTACGCTCGATCTTGATGAGTCATGAAAAACTGCAGAAGTTTAAACTCAGTTGGCCCCATCTCTAAGTTGGCCTGAGCTGTGAAAACGCGGTGCGAAGCGGGGTCAAGGGTAAGCCCTTGAACGCTAACAGCCTCTTCTAAGCCTTGTGGCGTGGTGCGGCGTAAAACAGCTTTGAGGCGCGCGACAAGTTCACGCGGAGAGAAGGGCTTGGCAATAAAATCATCAATACCAGCATCTAGTGCCTGTATAGTGTTGTCCTCATCCGCCTTTGCCGTCAGCATAATCAGCGGAATATCTTTAGTGATCGGGTCTTTGCGTAAGCGCCGTGCAAGCTCAATACCGCTAGTGCCGGGCATCATCCAATCAAGAAGAACTAGCATAGGTTGCTCATCTATGATCATTGCATGAGCATCGCGGGCATTAGCCGCCTCAAGCGTTGAATAACCCGCCATCTCAAGCGCGACGGCGAGCATCTCGCGAATCGATTTCTCATCGTCGACGATAAGAATGGGTTTGCTATGTTCCATCTCACTCACTCAGTGCACTAGCACGGCTCAATTTAAGCTGATCTTTATGACAGCTTTGTTACAGCCAAGCATTTAATTAACTAAACTCAATAATCAGAGCCACCAGTAGAGCTAACTCAGCTAGGTGGTTATTAAGAAAAGCCGTGAAACAGGCTTCGCGCGCGCGCGCGCGAATAAGCCACTGGTGGTAGATGAAGAATCCAGCAACGGCTACTAACCCAAGAGTATAGCTCCATCCCAGATTAAGGGAGAGACCAACCCCGTAAAGCAAACACAGTGTCAAAAGCTGCAAGCCAGCGATGGCGAGTCGATCATATTGACCGAAAAGTACGGCGGTCGATTTAATACCGATCTTAAGATCATCATCACGGTCCACCATGGCGTATTGTGTATCGTAGGCGACTGTCCAGGCGATCTTAGCAGCATAAAGTAACCAACCTTCCAGTGGCACATAACCAAGTGTTGCGCTAAACGCCATCGGTATTGCCCAACCAAACGCCATTCCCAACACCACTTGAGGAAAGTGCGTATAACGCTTCATGAAGGGGTAGCAAAAGGCTAATAGCAGAGCGACGATAGACAATAAAATAGTGATGGTGTTTGTAAATAGTACCAGTACTAACGAGATCAGCATCAGCACTATAAAGAGCGTTATCGCCTCTTTAGAACTTAGCTCCCCTGTCGCCAGCGGGCGCAAACGGGTACGTTTGACGAGCCCATCGACCTTTCTATCAGCAAAATCATTGATAACGCAGCCAGCAGAGCGCGTTAAGAATACGCCCAAGCTAAAAATGATCATCAGTTTTAGATCGGGTACACCTTCAGCCGCAATCCAAAGCGCCCACAGGGTTGGCCAAAGCAAAAGGTAGGTGCCAATTGGTTTATCGGCACGCATAAGTTGCAGATAGGCTTGGCGTTTCTGGATTGAAAATAGATTCAACATCGCGCAAGTATCCAATCTTGTGTCAGAAACTCAAGCGCAAATCGCGATAACTGAGTTTAAATGTATAAAAAAGGGAGCCTAGGCTCCCTCAAATATAAGGTTTAAAGACGAGTTTAGCTTAGTAACCCTCAATCGCATCCTCAAACTCATCAAGTGAGAAGTGACGCACATCGGCACCGTTCACCTGGTAAACCAACTGTTCTGCAAGGTTGCAGGTGTGGTCACCGATACGTTCGAGTGAGCGCAGGACCCAGATTACATTCATCGCGGAGGTAATTGAACGCGGGTCTTCCATCATGAAGGTAATTAGACTGCGTATAACTGTTTGATACTCACGGTCGACCTGTTGGTCCATCTTGACCACCTTGTAGGCCAGATCCATATCCCGGCGTGCGAAAGCGGTCAATGCATCGCGTAACATATCGGACACAAGGTTACCGATATGACGCACTTCTTGCATGCCTTGAACGCTGTGTGGCCCCTCTGCAAGTTTGCTCGCTTGGCGGGCGATGCTGCTGGCTTCGTCGCCGATACGTTCGAGGTCGCGAACAGCGCGGCTGATAGACAGTATAAGGCGTAGGTCGACAGCCGCTGGCTGGCGTAACGCGATAACCGTAGTACATTTTTCGTCGATGGAACGTTCATGCCGATTGGTTTCACGATCTTGATCGCGTGTTGCTTCCGCCAACGCCGCGTCAGAGGTCAGTAGGGCTGTAATTGCGTCGGATACCTGCCGCTCTACTAGGCCTCCCATCGTCATCATATCGGTACGTAGCTCTTCGAGCTCTTCGTTAAATTGAGAAGAGAAGTGCTTAGAGTAAATTTCCTGATTTTCAGTCTTCAATGGGGTCGCTCCAGAATTATGAGCGCGCTGTGCTTGGCGCTTTGCATCGGGTTAGTTCAGAAAGTACAAACTTTTTTTGAGTCTATGCTTCAATGCTTTTATTAACAATAGTCGATATTAGCAGTCTAATATGACAAGGATATGACAGGTCATATCGCGTTACATCAACCACTGTAAATTTAAGCTGGCGCGATGAATTGCTTGAGCTTTCACTAGAGTGTAAATTCAGAGAGTAGTCAGGTTATTTATTTCAAACTCCGTTATATCGCCTAGATAAGATCTCTTTTTCGACTGGACTCATAGATGATAGAAACACCTGCTCAGGCGTCTAGTTATTTTGCAGCGATTGACCTGGGGTCAAATAGCTTCCATATGTTAGTGGTTGAAATGAGTACAGGTCAGCCCCGTGAAGTGCTTCGCTACAAACAGCGTGTTCGCCTGGCTGCCGGCCTTGATAAAGCAAACACGCTCAGTGATGAGGCCATAGCGCGGGGCATTAGCGTACTTGAAACTTTTTCGGCAAAATTGAGCCGCTTTGCTCCTTTGGCAGTGAAAACGGTTGCTACTCACACCCTCAGGGTAGCTACTAACCGCCAACAATTTCTTGATCAAGCCGCCAAAATTTTCAGCCATCCTATTGATGTGATCAGCGGACAGCAGGAGGCTGAGCTTGTGTATCGGGGTGTACAGGCCTGTGAGCAGAGCAAGGATAGAACGCTGGTGATTGATATAGGGGGTGGTTCAACTGAGATAGCCATTGGCGATCAACAGCGACTGCTGGCTACACACTCGTGTCAAATGGGCTGCATCACATTCAATGAAGCTTTTTTTAAACAGAATACGCCGCTTGATGCATTTTCACAGGCCGACTTACGCGCTCGGTCCGAACTTAGCGCCGTGGCTGAGCAGTTTAAACGCATAGGCTGGGAGCAGGTGCGTGTCACGTCTGGAACAGGCGACGTCATGCATAAGGTCGCACAGCGGTCTGGGTCCTTAAATGGCATTGATGTGGCAACGCTGACGCAGGTAAAAGCTGCATTTTTATTAGCCGAACATGCAGATCAGACGATCACCCTAGATAAGCTTTTAAATGGGGTCAGTGAACACCGCAGGTCACTGCTACCCGCGGGAATCACTATTTTGACTGCTGTTTTAGATGAGCTGGGGGTACAGCATGCTCGCTATTCGCCTGCCGCATTGCGTGATGGCCTATTGGCCCTTAACGACAGATTAAAATAGACGCTGCCAAAGCTGATGCTAAAGCAGCGCAATGTTTAACCGAATCGACCCGTTATGTAATCCTGTGTTAGCTGATGGGATGGGTTTGTGAATATCTTCTCGGTCTTCCCCACCTCTATGAGCTTACCCATGTGGAAATAGGCGGTGCGGTCAGATACACGTGCGGCCTGTTGCATTGAGTGGGTAACGATTACGATGGTGTACTGTTCTGTCAGTTCAGCGATGAGCTCTTCAATTTTTGCAGTTGCTATTGGGTCTAGAGCCGAGCAAGGTTCATCCATGAGGATCACCTCAGGGCTTACTGCGATAGTGCGCGCAATACAAAGGCGCTGCTGTTGGCCGCCTGATAGGCTCGTGCCGGGTGCCTCAAGACGATCCTTTACCTCTGTCCACAGACCTGCTTTTTCAAGCGACTGCTGCACGATGATATCGAGCTCATAGCGGCTCTTGGCAAGTCCGTGAATACGGGGTCCGTAAGCGACGTTGTCATAGATAGACTTTGGAAAGGGGTTTGGTTTTTGGAATACCATACCCACGCGTGCACGAAGTGGAACAACGTCTACGTTTGGCGCGTAGATATCTTCGCCATCAAGGCTGATTGAACCCTCAATACGACAGCTATCGATGGTGTCGTTCATGCGGTTTAGACAGCGCAGGAAGGTTGATTTGCCGCAGCCAGAAGGCCCTATAAAGGCAATAACCTCTCGTTCACCTATATCAATAGTGACATTATCTATAGCGTGTTTATCGTCGTAAAAGACATTGACGTCGCGAGCCGTCATTCGTGGCTTATCGACGAATACATTACCAACGGTTTTAGATGCTGCACTCATAGCTTTGATTTCACTCATAGTTAAATTCTACTCTTACCAGCGGCGTTCAAGTTTCTTGCGCAGAATAATCGCGGCGGCGTTCATAGTGATAAGGAACGCTAGCAATATGATAATCGCGGCACTGGTTTTCTGGATAAACATACGCTCGGCAAAGTCGGCCCACATAAATATCTGCACCGGCAATACCGTTCCTGGGTCTGTCATCGATGTTGGAACATCAACAATAAATGCAACCATGCCAATCATCAGCAGTGGCGCTGTCTCACCCAATGCTTGTGCCATTCCGATAATTGAGCCGGTCAGCATGCCGGGCATTGCCAGTGGGATCACGTGGTGGAATATGGTCTGCATCTTTGATGCGCCAATGCCCAAAGCAGCATCACGTATGCTAGGCGGCACTGCACGTATGGCGGCGCGAGACGAGATAATAATCGTCGGGAGCGTCATAAGCGCTAGTACGACACCGCCAACCAGTGGCACCGAACGCGGCATACCAAAAGCGACAATAAAAATAGCTAAGCCCATGATGCCGAAGACAACTGACGGCACGGCGGCTAGGTTGTTAATATTGATTTCGATAATTTCGGTTAAGCGATTTTTGGGTGCGATCTCTTCAAGGTAAACGGCTGTGGCTACACCTAAAGGGAATGCAATGCCTATACAGACCGCTAAGGTGAGTAGCGACCCAATTAGGGCGCCTCTTATACCCGCCATTTCGGCATCACGAGACGCAGAACCGAAAAAGAGGTAATCACTGAGCTCGTAGCTAATCAAACCAGCCTCTTGCCAGCGATCAGCAATTGAGATGGTAAAGTCATCAATACGTCGGTCTGACTCGGGGGTCTCACGGTCAATGAAGCCGCGCATAAACGAGTCTATGTCATCATCCAGGGCGAACTTAAGTGTTTGAGTTGTGCCCAATTGCTCAGGGTGGCTGGTTACATAGTCGATTAGGCGTATGCCAGAACCGGATGAAAGCATTTTTCGCAGCGTACGTTTAAGTTTACGATCACCCTTTTCATCCAGTGACTTAAGCGCGGCTTCAAGCACTATATCTTCGTAATCGCCGCCGTACAGCGACTCCACCGATAGATCGCCTTTTGGATCGAGACGTGTAGCGTCAAGCTCTACATCAAAGCTGATGTAATACTGAAATAGACCAGGAAACCCTTTGCTTAGGATGCCTGTGAACAGCACAACTAAGAAGAGCAGTGCCAAGCCGATGGCGGATATGCCGATCAACTTAAAGCGCGTCTCTTTAGTGCGACGCTGTTTTAGCGACGCCTTAACAAGCCTTGCTGACTCGCTAGGGGTCAGACCTTTAAAGTTTTGATCAGTCATATTGTTCCCTGTACTTCTTCACAACTTGAAGGGCAAAGTAGTTAAGACCTAAGGTTAGGATAATTAGCATCATCGCAAGCGCGAATGCGGATAGCGTCTTAGCCGATTCAAACTCTTGGTCGCCGACTAATATGGTCACAATCTGTGATGTAACGGTCGTTACGGCGTCCAAAGGGTTAAACGAAAGATTTGCTGCAAGTCCAGCAGCCATCACCACAATCATCGTTTCACCAATGGCGCGTGATACGGCCAGAATGACAGCAGCGACTATGCCCGGAAGTGCGGCGGGTAAAACCACCATGCGTGTTGTTTCACTCGGCGTTGAGCCTAAGCCGTAAGAGGCATCGCGTAGCGATTGGGGTACGGCGTTGATGACATCGTCGGACAGAGACGACACGAACGGGATAATCATTACGCCCATAACTAAACCGGCAGCCAGTGCAGATTCGGAAGCCACCGTAAGGCCTATAGCTTCACCAGCCGATTTCACAAAGGGGGCCACCGTAAGCGCCGCAAAGAAGCCATAAACGACGGTTGGTACGCCTGCAAGTATCTCCAGCAGCGGTTTTACAATTGAACGCGTGCGGTTAGATGCATACTCTGAAAGGTAGACCGCACTTAGCAGCCCCACTGGTACAGACACAAACAGCGCAATCGCCGAAATTAGTAAAGTACCCATGAACATAGGCACCATGCCGTAGGTAGCCGTACCTCCACCAGAACCGGCACGCTCTGCACCTTCAAACTGGGGATTCCATTCAAGACCGAAAAGGAAATCGGTTGGCGGCACCAACTGGAAAAAGCGGATAGTTTCAAACAGAACTGAAAGCACGATTGCAATGGTGGTGAAGATCGCAACAGTTGAGCTAGCGATCAGACCGAACATCATCACCCCTTCAACAGCATTACGCGAGCGGAAGCTCTTGTTGACCTGAATTACTCCGATTGTGCCGCCAACAAGCGCGAGCGTTATAGAAATCATACTCTTTAGCAGATCAGATTCAGCCTGCCATACAGTCCAGGCTTCGCCCGCTTTGATGATCCAAGGTTCAGGGTCACCAAAACGAATACCGTCCACTATGTTTTCAATTTTTGCCAGCGTGACTGCGTTTTGAATACTATCGCTAGACAGTAGTTCTGCAGGGTAAAAGGCACGCACCCACTGATGAAAAACAAGATTATCAAGGAGCGACCAAAGCACTAACACCAGTATGGCCGGAAGTAGCGACAGTATCGCGGCCCAGATACCGTAGTAGTTAGGTAGTGAGTGATAAGACTGACCCTGCGCGCGACCTAAAATCGCTCGGTGGCGCCCGGCGACATAACTTGCGAGGCCAATCGCAAAAATCACAGCGAGAACGGAGATAAATGTCATCGTGTATTCCCAAACGCGTTAAGTCCGATGGGTATAGTATACCCATCGGACTTGTTAAACTTTTTAAAGGTCGATCCTATTCAAGCTCTTCGGCCGTCAGCACCGGAAGGTCTTCAATTCGTTGGATCATCTCATCCATCTCATCTTCGTGCAGCGGTATCATGCCTGCATCAGCGAGTATGCCATCTTCGTCCCAGTGCTTAGTCCATTCACGCATATACTCCTGAATCCCAGGAACCACCCCTATATGTTCATGTTTAACATAGTAGTAAAGCGCGCGTGATGCTTTGTATGACCCATCGGAGATAGCTTCAAACGTTGGCTCAACGCCATCAAATTGAGCACCTTTAAGCGAGTCTGAGTTCTGATCTAGATACGAGAAACCGAAAAGGCCGAAAGCAGTAGGGTCACCCTGAAGTTTTTGCACAATCAGATTATCCTGCTCGCCTGCTTCAACATAAGCGCCGTCAGTACGTATTGAACGACAGTTTTTCGCACTTTTACCCGCAGCTGCCAGAGCCGCTTTCATCTCTTCATCCGTGTTACAAAAAGCTCCCTCGTTAACAATCTCTACGAAGGATGCACGCGTACCAGATGTTGTTGGCGGTCCGTAAACCCGAATGGGTTCTGCAGGGTAAGAGGCATTAATGTCAGACCAATTGATGTAGGGGTTGGCGACTAACTTTCCGTCTACAGCAATTTCAGCTGTCAGTGCACGGCCTACGTCTGCCATAGATATAACTAAGTCTGGTCCCTTTTTAGAGCTCGCCAGAACAATGCCGTCATAACCGACTTTCATCTCTGTTAGGGTTACACCGTTTTGAGTGCAGTACTCAAGCTCGGCCACCTTCATTCGTGAGGAGGCATTACCAATATCAATGTATTCGGTACCAATGCCGTCGCAAACGCCTTTCTTGCCAACTGAGGAGCCACCGGATTCAACCACCGGCGTTTTGAACTGTGGGTTGCGACCTAGGCGCTCAGCGACGATGGTTGCAAACGGGAGTACAGTCGATGAACCTGCAATACTCACGTTTTCACGGGCGATTGCTGATGTGCTAACAACGGCTGCTACAGTAGTGACGGCTGCTAAGGTTGCGACTGAAGCTAAACGTATGGTCATTAGTAAGACTCCTATAAGTCCTGTTCATTTATACGACACATTAATGTCAAAACCATCTAAGGATGATGCCTAAGATGTTGAGTATTAAACGCCTGCCCTGTTACAAAATTGTTACAGTTGTGAAATATTCAAAAAATTATAGTTCAAGCCGCTCTATTGGGTTTTACTCATCAGTATTTACAGCGCTGATATAGAGCAAAATTGGCTTTGTAATGGCTATTTTTTTAGCGTTTATCGGGTGCGTAAACGCGGTTTATGCGTTTAATATTAGTAAAAAGAGGGTGATTCATGTCTAAACACGATCAGTATCTGAATGCGCAGCAGATAAACATCGACGAACTTCGATCCCTTATAGATACGCAGACAACGTTGAATGATCTTAACTTTGCCAGTGCTGTAAGCGCCGGCATACCCTGCTACAGAGCCAGTGAGTTGCGTCAGCGCTGTGCATCACAGCCAGAATGTCTAAAACAATTGCAGAGTGAATGGCACTGGATCTGGGAGCAAGGCCCCGGGGTAATGGTGATACAAGGGGCTTTTGACGCGTCCATAGTTGATGCAGCAAGTGAAGCTTACTTGGATATTATCGAAGCAGAGCGCGGTAAAACGCATGGCGATCATTTTGCTAAACCGGGAAGTAATGATCGCTCTTGGAACACGCTTGAGAAAATGGCGCTCTTAGCACCGGATGTGCACGCAAGGTACTACGCTAACGATATGCTGGCTTGGGCGTGCGAGGCCTGGCTTGGACCTGCCTACCAGATTACCTCGCAAGTAAATATTGTCAATCCAGGCGGGGCCGCACAGGTAGCGCACAGAGATTATCACCTGGGCTTTATGACGCCGGAGCATGCTGCGCGTTACCCCGCGTCCGTTCACCGTCTATCAGCGCATCTAACACTGCAGTCGGTCATTGCGCATGTTGATATGTCGATAGAGAGTGGCCCGACGATGCTGTTGCCACATTCACAGAAGTTTAGTCATGGGTATCTGCTGGCTGATACACCTGAGTTCCATGAGTTATTTGCGCAGCGTAAGGTTCAGATGCCCCTTAAAAAAGGGGATTTAGTCATGCTTAGCCCCGCGCTGTTACATGCGGCGGGTGCCAACCATACAGCGAATGAAAAACGTATGGCGAATCTGTTACAGATATCTTCAGCCTTTGCACGCGCAATGGAGACGGTCGATCGAAGTGCCATAGCAAAAGCGGTATATCCCTATCTTTTAAATATGTTCCAGTGCGGTGTAATGAATTGGTCTGAGGTAGCGCGAGCTGTCGCGGCAACGGCAGAGGGCTATGCTTTTCCAACAAATCTAGACCGCGACCCACCTGTAGGAGGTCTAGCGCCTATGAACCAACAAGCTTTAATGTTGCAGTCACTCAAACAGGCGTTATCAGCAACAGACTTTGACGATCTGATAGATGCACATGCGCTTAAACGCCAGACGAGTTAAGGCGAAAAATGTGTGTATAGCTCGGTTATGATTGTTTACGTGCTGGAGCATCGATCTATCGGTTAGCAAATATTTCAGGGCTAGGTTGCACAGCTTGATCAGCAGTTTTTTAACAGTGCTTTGATAGCCCTTCCTAAATCTTGATTGATCTGAATACCCTCTAGGGTTGATCCTTTTTAACAGGCACTAATAATGTACACACCGGCTATTTTTGCTGAGTCAAACCCGGATGAGATCAAACGACTTATTGCAGATCATCCGCTTGCATCAATTGTTTATACCTCCGACGAAGGCGTGCAAGCGCAACATGCGCCACTAATCTTTGACGGTGAGAATAGACTGATAGGCCATCTAGCGGCCAGCAACGAGATGGCGAGTTTGCTAGCAAATGACTCCCAAGTACTGGCTATTTTTTCGGGGCAGAATGCCTACATATCGCCTAATTGGTATCCCAGTAAAGCGCAGCATCATCAACATGTACCCACTTGGAACTATCAAAAGGTACATATCTACGGCCGTATAAATTTTTTAACCGATGAAAAGTCAGCACGCGCTATAGTTGGCAAATTAACTAAACACTTTGAATCGGTTGCAAACGGCATAAACGCATGGAAAATGTCCGATGCGCCCAAAGAGTATATGGACGAGATGTTGCGCCAGATAACCCCGTTTGAAATCTCTGTTGATAGAGTGTCTGCTAAGTCTAAGCTCAGCCAAAATCGAAGCGATACAGACTACAACGCGGTCATTAGGCGGCTAGAATCGAATGACCGGCTGAATGAAACGCACGAATTGGTGCAACGTATGAAGTCGTTAAAAAAGTCCTAGCTAAAACCCTGCGTGAAAACGAAAGTTAAGTCGCTTTTTAGCGGGCAGCAGATTAATCGGCCCGCATACGCGTTTTGGATAAATTTATTGAGTAATACTGACTTACTCAAGGTGATTAAGTTCCAGTATGTTCTGACTTACCGCGGCTTAACACTGGGTGTTAATGCGCGCCTACTTTCGAGCGCTTCTAGAACTGAGCGCCGATACAATACTGTACTTTAGACGCGCATAGGCACAGACAGGGGTGAACTGTAAGCCGTTGTTTAAAATTACTCTGACGCCTTGGCTATTGAGTTTCTATAGATTAAACAAAGACGTTCTAACAGGGCTGCAAGTTAGCGAAACCAACGACTAACCACTTTACACCCTCATAATCGAAGTTAACTTGAACACGCGCTTTAGGTCCTGAACCTTCGAAATTAATCACCATACCCTCGCCAAATTTCGGGTGGTTTACACGTTGCCCAAGGCTGATCTGGGTATCAGGGACTTGGCTTGCTCGGGCGTAATCCCCGTAACCTGAAGGTGCAGGCTCATTCATGGGGCGCCTAACAGAGGCGTTTAGACGAACCTCCTCTATTAGCTCTATTGGTATCTCGGAGATAAATCTTGAGGGGCGGTTGTAGTTGGTTTGGCCATGTAACTGTCGGCACTCAGCGTAGGTGATATAGAGCTTTTGCATGGCACGTGTAAGGCCAACGTAACAGAGCCTGCGCTCCTCCTCTAAGCGACCGGGCTCCTCGGCTGACATGCTGTGAGGGAAGAGTCCTTCTTCCATTCCAACAAGGAATACAAGCGGGAATTCCAACCCTTTTGCTGAGTGGAGTGTCATTAACTGCACGCTATCGGTGTATTGATCCGCTTGTGCCTCACCTGCATCTAAGGCTGCCTGATCAAGGAATGCGGGTAGGGCGCTTGTGTATTCGTCGCTCTCAAGTTTTTCCCAGTTCTGCTCGAACTGACGCGCGGCGGTTACGAGCTCTTCCAAGTTCTCTATACGTGATTGTGCTTTCTCTCCTTTCTCTTTTTCGTGGTGGGCAATCAGACCCGAGTAACGAATCACATGTTCGGTCTGTTCATGCAGCGCTGTATGCTCTGTATCAGTGGCCAGTTGGTTAACCAGATCAAGAAAGGACTGCAGGGCATTGGCGGCACGCGCAGGTAGTTTTTTGTGTTCAACCACCTCGTTTGCAGCACGCCACATTGAAACAGATTCAGCACGGGCGTATTCGCGCACCAGTTCGATAGTGCGTGTGCCGATACCGCGAGTGGGTACATTGATTACGCGCTCCATGGCGGTATCATCTTCCCGGCTGGAAATAAGGCGCATGTAAGCAAGTGCATTTTTAATCTCGAGTCGATCATAGAAGCGTTGACCGCCATATATTCGGTAAGGCATTCCCGCTCGAATTAGCATCTCTTCCAGTACGCGCGATTGCGCGTTAGAGCGGTATAGAATGGCGCTCTCTTCGCGCCTATTGCCATCGTCCACCCATTGACTGATCCGATCGACAACAAAACGCGCCTCGTCTTGCTCATTAAAAGCAGCGTATAGACTAAGGGGATCACCCTCGTTGCCCTGTGTCCAAAGTTCCTTGCCTAGGCGCCCTTGGTTGTTGCGAATGACCGCGTTTGCCGCATCCAAAATAGTGCTCGTTGAACGGTAGTTCTGCTCCAGACGAACAGTTCTTAGGCCGGGGAAGTGAGAGGGCAAATTTTGAATGTTCTCAATACGAGCGCCGCGCCAGCCATAGATAGATTGGTCGTCATCCCCAACGGCCATCAGTTTCTGTTCGCCCTCACACAGCAGACGCAACCACGCGTATTGGATGGCGTTAGTATCCTGAAACTCATCTACCAGTACGTAACGAAAGCGCTCGCGGTAGTGGCGTAACAAATTGGGCGAACGATCGCGCAGTAACTCCAAGCAACGTAAAAGCAGTTCACCAAAGTCGATCATGCCACCGCGGTCACAGGCTTGCTCGTAGGCCTCGTAGACTTTTATTAGCGTATCTTGAACCAGGTCGCCCGTACGCTGAAGATGTTTGGCGCGCAGACCCTCGTCTTTCTGACCATTGATATACCACTGCATCTGTTTAGGCGGCCAACGCTGTTCATCTAATGCCATCTCTTTACAGATTCGTTTGACCAGCCTTAGCTGATCGTCGCTATCCATAATCTGGAAGTTTTCGCGAAGCCCTGCGTCCTGCCAATGTGCCCGCAACAGACGATGCGCCAGCCCGTGAAAAGTACCGACCCACATTCCATGAACATTAACGTTTAGTAATGCCTCAATTCGACCGCGCATCTCGCGCGCCGCTTTGTTGGTAAATGTGACCGCAAGGATAGAGTAGGGGGACAGCTGCTCTGCTTCAATCAGCCAAGCGATACGATGCACCAGCACACGAGTCTTACCTGAACCAGCGCCCGCTAGTACCAGCAGGTTACTGATATCAGCGGATACAGCATCGCGCTGTGCATCGTTTAAGCTGTCGATGATGTGCGTAACATCCATGAGCTGGGCGTCCAAAATTACCTGAATGGGCGTACAGTATAACTAAGCCCTGCAAGCGCGTCAGCCTAGAATATTATCTCGGCAGTTGGCTGGGTGACGCGATACGATTGATTAGGATTTTCCTGTACTCATCTGGGTCTTTAAGCGTTTTACCCGTATCACCTTTTTGTGCGGCGAGCCAAGGGATTAGCCTCGATAGCCAAAAACGCATCGCTGCAGTACGCGTTAAAACAGGCCAGGCTTGGTACTCGGATAGGGTAAAGGGCCGAATCTCAGCGTAGGCGGATAAGAGCGCCTGCTCTTTTTCTGGATCTATACGAAGTTCGCTATCGATACACCAGTCGTTAGCGATAATTGCAAGGTCATACAAGAGATAGGCGTTGGCCGCATTGTAGATATCCAACACCGCACTGAGTTTACCTTCATGAAACAGCGCATTGTCGTGGAAAAGATCACCATGAATAATACCCATAGGCAGGTCCGCTCCTTCACGAAGTTGGTCAAAAGCTTTTACTTCATCGTGAAGCAGCGCTCTATCCTCCGCCGAGAGTTGTGATGCGATCGCCTCTGACTCTCTGCGCCACCAGAATACGCCTCTGTGTGCTTGGCGTTGCATGTAGAAGTCGCTAGCTGCTTGATGAAACTTAGCAGTCATGGCGCCAATCTGACGACAATGATCAAGACTCAGTTGATCACGCTTAATGTGATCACCTGCATAACAGGGCTGTAAAATCGCCGGTTTACCCGCAAGATTTTTAAGGCCGATGCCGTTTCTGTCTGGCAGCGCGAAGGATACAGGTATATCGCGCTTAGCCAGCCAGCTACCTAATTCCACAAAAAAAGGCACCTCGTCACGCGCAAGCTCCTCAAATAGCGTTAAGACCAAACGCTGATCGCCTTGAGCGCTCGACAAATCGACAAAGTAATTGGTGTTCTCTATCCCGCCAGCGATTCCTGTCAGTGAAGTCGCGTGGCCAAGATCAAAGTTATCGAGCAGCCGGTTAAGCTGCTCAAGGCTAACATGCGTGTAAACCGCCATCTAAATTCCTAAAGATTGACACCGGAAATGAGTACCTGATTGTAGTTCAGGGTTGGTCGTCAGTCCCGATTTGTCTATGATGGTGCGATAAATCCCAGTTCACTACAATAAGTAAATTTTAATGTCTGACTCTAGCGCTGCACCGGTTGTCCTTGTTGACGGCTCATCCTATTTATACCGTGCTTTTTTTGCGTCTCAACAAGCGGACCTGCGAACTAAAGATGGTCGGCCAACTGGCGCCATTCGATTAGTGACTTCGATGATGCGTAGCCTGCTAAAAGCCTACCCAGACTCACCGATCGCGGTAATTTTCGATGCTAAGGGTAAAACCTTTCGTGACGATCTTTACGCCGAGTATAAATCGCAGCGTCCACCGATGCCCGATGATTTGCGTGCACAGGTAGAGCCTATTCACGCCATTATTAAAGCGATGGGGATTCCTCTCTTTATTGAAGAGGGTGTTGAAGCGGATGATGTTATCGGCACACTAGCGCGGCAGGCTGAAGCCGCTAATCGTGACGTTGTAATATCGACAGGTGATAAAGATATGGCGCAGCTCGTTGATGAGCGAGTCACCTTGATCAACACAATGAACGACACCAAGATGGACCCAGCCGGGGTATTAGAGAAGTTTGGTGTTGGCCCCGAGCTTATTATCGATTTTCTGGCATTGATGGGCGACAAGGTCGATAACATTCCTGGCGTGCCAGGCGTTGGTGAGAAAACAGCTCTAGGGCTACTGCAAGGCATTGGTGGTATTGCCGAGCTCTATAATAATCTGGATAAAATTGCTGCCCTGAACTTTCGTGGCTCCAAAACGATGGCCGCTAAGCTGGAAGAGCACCGCGAAATGGCGGAGCTTTCATACCTGTTGGCGACCATTAAAACCGATGTTCCATTGAGCATCGATCTTGGTGATATTTGCTGTCCTGAACCGATTCCAGCTGAATTGGCACAACTCTTTAGTGAGTATGAGTTTCGTTCTTGGGTCGCCGAATTGGATCAACCGAGTACAGATACCCCTGTAGCAAGCGTTTTACCCAAGAGGCCGGCTATCGAGCGTAATTACCAAACGATACTGACCCGCAACGCGTTAGAACAGTGGCTCGGAAAACTTAAGGCTGCAGGCTGTTTTGCGGTCGATACAGAAACAACGAGTTTGAATTATATGGAAGCTCAACTTGTTGGCATCTCCTTCTGTTGCGAAGCCGGTACAGCAGGTTATCTTCCGCTGAGGCACGATTATGTAGGAGCACCCGAACAGCTCGATTTTGATTGGGCTTTGGCGCAAATCAAACCGCTATTAGAGAGTGAAGAGTATCTAAAAGTAGGGCAGCACCTTAAGTACGATATGAACGTACTAGCCCGCTACGGTATTAATTTGCGCGGTATCGCTAGCGATACCATGTTGCAGTCTTACGTACTCAACAGCACAGCGACTCGTCATGATATGGACAGTCTAGCCGCGTATTATCTTGAGGAGAGCACAACCAAATTTGAAGACATCGCGGGTAAAGGGAAGAAACAACTTACGTTTAACCAGATCGATATTGAAGCGGCCAGTCAATATGCGGCCGAGGATGCTGATATCACTTGGCGGTTATATGAAACCCTAGCGGCAGGCTTTTCCGACGAAGCCAAGCTAGCTCAGGTTTTAGATCAAATAGAGGTGCCTTTAGTGCCTGTACTTTCGCGTATTGAGAGAAACGGTGCCTTGATAAACCCACGCTTGCTTGCTCAACAGAGTAAAGAGATTGAAGCGCGTCTTAAAGTGCTTGAACAGGAGGCTTTTGAGGCAGCGGGCGAGCCGTTCAATCTTAGCTCGCCAAAGCAGCTTCAAGTTATCTTATTCGAAAAGCAGGGTTTACCGGTCATCAAGAAGACGCCAAAAGGCGCTCCCTCAACCGCTGAGGAGGTGTTACAAGAGCTGGCGCATGACTACCCGTTGCCCAAACTGATTACAGAGCATCGTGGCCTGTCCAAGCTGAAGTCGACATACACCGACAAGCTGCCAACCATGGTAGACCCCAGCACCAATCGCCTGCATACCTCCTATCATCAGGCAATTACAGCCACCGGACGCTTATCTTCAACCGATCCTAACTTACAAAACATTCCTGTTCGGACTGAAGAGGGTCGTAGAATTCGTAAGGCATTTGTTGCGCCTGCTGGCTATAAACTGGTGGCTGCCGACTACTCGCAAATCGAGCTGCGAATTATGGCCCATCTCTCCGGGGATGCAGGTCTGGTGAATGCCTTTGCTGCCGGAGAGGATATACATCGCGCCACCGCCGCTGAGGTGTTCAAGGTTACACCGCTTGAGGTCAGCGATGATCAGCGTCGCAGTGCGAAAGCGATAAACTTCGGTTTGATATACGGTATGTCGGCCTTTGGGTTGGCTAAACAGTTGGGCACAGGACGCGGTGAAGCGCAGACCTATATCAATCACTATTTTGATACCTATCCGGGCGTGCGTGCATATATGGAGGGTACGCGTGAACAGGCGCGCGAACGGGGTTACGTTGAGACAATTTTTGGACGCCGGCTCTACCTACCTGAGATAAATGCGCGAAACCCGATGATGCGTCAAGCCGCTGAACGCACGGCCATTAACGCACCTATGCAGGGTACCGCCGCCGATATTATCAAACGCGCCATGCTTGCGGTCGATAGCTGGTTAAGTGAGTCAAACTTCGATGCGCGTATGATAATGCAGGTGCACGATGAGCTTGTATTCGAGGTGGCCGAAGCGGATGTTGTGGCGTTTAGTAGCAAAATCCATGAGTTGATGGAAAACGCCGCCAAGTTGAGTGTGCCGTTGTTAGTTGAGGTGGGTGTGGGTGATAACTGGGAACAGGCACACTAAAGGATGAAAACTCAGTACTAGGCCACGTCTTATTTCGCGGCCTAGTGCTATTAATTACTCTTCGTAATCCCCAGTCGCCTCAGCATCTGGAAGCATCCAAGTGCTAAGGCGATTTTGTAGGGTCTCAACACCCTGGTGCTTCAGGGCAGAAAAGACCTGTAAGCTGATCTTATCACCGAGGCGGGCCTTAAGCGCTTTCTTCAGACCGAGCAACGTCGCTTGTGCAGGACCGCGCTTGAGTTTATCTGATTTAGTCAGCAGCACATGCAGCGGCACACCAGTGGATTCACACCACTTAACCATCATCTCGTCGAACTCTTTCATGGGGTGGCGTATGTCCATTACAAGAACCACACCCTGAAGGCATTCACGTTTTTGCAAATAAGCATCTAGATGCCTTTGCCAGTGCTCTTTCATTGCGATGGGCACTTTAGCGTAGCCGTAGCCCGGCAGGTCAACGATGCGGCAGCCATCGATATTCAAAGTGAAAAAGTTGAGGAGTTGCGTGCGTCCCGGTGTTTTGGATGTGCGCGCTAAACGGGTTTGCTGTGTAAGTGCATTAATCGCACTCGATTTGCCTGCATTTGAGCGTCCAGCAAAGGCGACCTCTGCCCCCACGTCCTCCGGACACTGACTTAGCTTTGCGGCACTGATCAGAAACTGCGCAGTGTTAAAGTGTATTTTTGGGGCTGTTTCGGTCATCTGATGCTCGATTAAGCGCGCTAAGGCCAAGTAAATCGGTTTCCGTAGCGCTTGATAATGTTTATAATGCTTCACAATTTTACAGGCCTATCGACAGAACCACCACATAAGTTCTGTAATTATGCGCCGACGGCAGGGCTAAAAAGCCTGCATTGACTGAATTTTAAGTAAGATATTGGAACGATTAGCGATGAAAAACTTTGTTATCGGAACACTACTAAGCCTAGGGCTTGCGACTGGAGTTCAGGCTGCAGGTGACGCTACAGCTGGACAAGCAAAAACCGCCGTGTGTGCAGGTTGCCACGGTACAGACGGCAATAGTCTAGTGCCAAACTTTCCAACACTAGCGGGTCAGGGTGAAAAATACCTGCTGAAGCAGCTGAACGACATTAAGTCTAAGAACCGTGTAATCGTTGAGATGACCGGTCTTCTGGATGCGATGAGCGATCAAGACCTTGCGGATATAGCAGCCTACTACACGGGTAAAAAGATCAAGGGTGGTCAGGCAGATCCTGAACTCGCCGCTTTGGGTCAGCAGATATACCGCGCTGGCAACGAAGAGAAAGGCTTAGCTGCATGTGCGGCTTGTCATGGTCCAGCTGGCGGTGGTGTTGAATCGGCTGCTTTCCCAGTTTTGGCAGGTCAGCACGCCGCTTACATTGAAAGTTCGTTAGTTAAGTTCTCAAAAGGCGAGCGTGCTAATGATCCTAACCAGATGATGCGTCTAATAGCTGCTAATATGAGTGAAGCTGAAATGAAAGCGGTTGCTCAGTACGTGCAAGGCTTGTACAAATAAGCCCGCTTAATAGTAGAAAGGCAGCCTAGGCTGCCTTTTTTGTCGGCGAGATTTCAGCTTAGGTTCAGTGCGCTAGGATTAACTGGTCTTATGTAATCATTTTCATTGGTTGTGTTATTGAAATAGTTTTGGAGATACACATGTTTAAAACCGCTTCTAAATGGGCAGTCGCCTGCGTAATTAGCCTTGCAACCCTAACAGTTCAGGCACAGGATT